>Ga0187852_1002783_pt1 | contig 13636 bp, 9 predicted proteins | sample June2016WEW_6_40_FD_134511 | JGI IMG/M metagenome (GOLD analysis project Ga0187852, IMG submission 134511) | Peatland microbial communities from SPRUCE experiment site at the Marcell Experimental Forest, Minnesota, USA - June2016WEW_6_40 | ecosystem: Environmental > Terrestrial > Soil > Wetlands...
ATCACGGATGAAGAGTTCGCCCATGTCAATCTCAAGCCCGACAAATTCCATGGCGAATGGAACTACACGATTCACCCAAGCGACTAAAACCAGTTGTATAGTTTATTTCTTTACGCTGCCTAAGCGTAGCGGATGCCAAGAACAAACTTCCCAAGCTGATTAAGGCGGTGGAAAATGGCGAGTCCGTCACCATCTGCCGTCGCGGCGCGCCGGTTGTGGACATCGTGCGAACGAAAAGGCCGGCCCGCAAGGGAAGGAGACTCGGCACTCTCAAGGGCCGAGTCCACATCTCCGATCCGAACTGGTGGAAGCCTCTGACGGACAAAGAGGTCGATGATTTCGTCGAAGGGCGTTATTGAGCGTGCGTTTCCTTTTGGATACGGCAATACTGATCTGGGCGACCGAATCCCCGGACCGGCTGACTCGGCGCGCAACAGCGGCCTTAAAGGACAAGGGCAACGTTCTTGAACTCAGTGCGGTTTCGCTCTCCGAGATCGCCATCAAGCAAGCTTGTGGTAAGCTGGCATTCCCTTCTTCCCTCGTCCGGCAGGCTCTCAAAGAACTGGACATCCGCATACTTCCATATACCGCTGATCACGTGTTCCTGCTGTTCGACCTGCCGCTTCACCACCGTGATCCTTTCGACCGCCAAATCATTGTTCAAGCTTTGGCGGAGAAGATTGCCGTGGTCACTCCTGATGAATCATTCAGCCTTTATGCGGGGATCAAAATCGTATGGTGAGAGGAGCTTGGCGGCTCCGCATCGATTTCGACGCGCTTGCATCTAAAGTCTCGGGAGGTAAACGAGAAGATTATGGAAAAGGTTCTCCATGTTCAACCCGCCGATTGGCAGGGGATCGAGACGAGCGCGAAGCCGGTATTTTTGGACTTCTGGGCGGATTGGTGCGGCCCCTGCAAAATGCTGGCGCCCACGTTCGAGCGATTGGCGGAGAAGTACGGCGAACACGTGACGTTCGCAAAGATTAATGTGGATGAAATGCCGGATGTCGCCAACAAGTTCGCGATCCGCTCCATTCCCACCTTGATACTGCTGCAAGCAGGGAACGTCGTGGACAAGTTGATAGGGGTCCGTTCAGAGCAGGAGTTGGCGCAAGTCCTCGGTCGTTACACCAACGGCAACGGCAACAAATAACACCTGCGCCTCACGGGTACGGGGCTAGGGACTAGGGCAAATCCTAATCCCTAACTCCTAATCTCTGATCCCGCGCTGTTACGCTCCGGGCCTTTGACCGAGCACGTTCGTGGTGTTGGGAAAGAACCCTTTCGGGGTGCTCATATAGCCGGAGATGGTGTCCTTACCTAGCTTATTGACCACGAGTTCGAGCGCGCTCGACGCCCCCTGGACGTAGAAGAACAGCGGTTCATTCATGGCCTTGTTACTGCGCTCGGTCTTCTTATCGTCAAAAAAGAGGTCTACGCTGTAGACGTTTTTCTTCGGGTCGGTCCTTTCCAATTCAACGGTTACTGTTCCAACCTTTTGCTGGGCCTTCTTGCGGGGCAAAGTAAACTCAAAATAGTCACGATCGCTCTTGTGTGCCAAGGTGACCAGTTCGTCGTGAGTACGGGCAATGGCGCCGTTCAACTCACCCTTGGTGCCGGAGAGGGCATTGGCGAACTCGGATTTGGTGCTGGCTAGATCCTGCTTGGTGCCCGCCAAGTCCGTACTCAGGCCGCCGATCTTGGCGTTGGAGTCAGACTGAAGCTTGTTCACTTCGTCGGCGCTGGCTTTTTGGGCGATGGCTTGGTTCAACTGGGCCACCGCGGTCTGCTGTTGCTTCTGGACTTCCGCAGCCAGGGCGTGCGCGCGAGACAGTTCCTGTTGTGTCAGGCCGAGCTTCTCGCTGGTCACTTGGAATTGGCCGCGCAGCGCCGCATAGCGCTCGTCGCTAGAGTCCATGCGCCGCGTTAGCAGGTTCATCGCGTCGCCCTGTTTGGTTGCGAAATCGTTAAACTGGGAACGCACCACGAGCACTAAGATCAAATTCGCAATAGCCAGCACGGCGAGAACCGCAACCAGCCAGGGCAGGGCTTTCCCACCCCCTGCGGCGGCAACCGTTGGGGGGGGTTGCTGAACTAAAACGTACTGAGGGCCTGCGGGTGGGCCTTGAGGCGATGGTGCCGGCGCTTCCGGAGCGGCTACGCGTTGCGTCGGCGCATCGTTCAGGCCAAACATCGAGCCAGGGCTAGGGTCTTTGTCTGCCATACGTTCTCCTCTCTTCAAGCACGGTGAGCGGGTTCACCGGATCCACCAATTAGCCTACCATTATGATGCCGACTTCGGCGTTGGGGTTTGTGTGAAAAGGCATTTTTACTTTCTGAAGACTGGCACAATATCGAACCGATAGCACCGGGCCTAGGCGCTGGAGCACGTTTGTATCAGCGCCACGGCGTCAGCGCGGACCGCTTCGCCGCGGCCGATGGCGTCCAAGCCTTCACCGGTTTTAGCTTTAACGCTCACCTGCCCGGGCTTGAGGGCCAGCGCGGCAGCCACTTTCTTTTCCATGCGGAGAATATGTGGCGCCAGCCTGGGCCGCTCCATTCCCACCGTTGCATCTATATTAACAATACTACAACCAGCGGAGTCAAGCAATTGGCGGACGTGCCGCAGAAAGAGCAAGCTGGAAGCGTCTTTCCACTGGGGCGAGGTGTTGGGGAAGTGGCGGCCGATATCACCGAGGCGGGCAGCGCCGAGCAAGGCGTCGCAGATCGCGTGGGCCAGCGCGTCACCATCGGAATGGCCGATCGGCCCGTGGTCATGGGGAATGCGCACGCCGCCCAAAATCAGCTTACGTCCGGCTGCGAGGCGGTGGAGGTCGTTGCCGATCCCCACGCGCCAACCGGGAGAAGACGGTGGGACACCGTCCGCCAGGGCGCCGATGCGTGCGGTACGGGTAGACACAATGTCGTTTCCAGCGCGCTTTCGCCTGCCTCCCGAGCGATTCATCCTGCCCTCATCAGGCACCCTCCCGGATCAGTTCCCGCTCTTGCGCGATGTACAGTCGGGCCAAGGGCAGATCCGAGGGTTTGGTGATTTTGATATTGCGGTCTGAGCCCATCAGGACCCGCACCTCCTGGCCGTCGTGTTCCACCAGGCTGGACTCATCGGTGCCGACAAAACCTTCCGCCAGGGCGCGGTCAAAAGCCTGGCGCAGCAGGGCGTAGCGAAACGCTTGCGGTGTCTGGGCCAAGACAATACGCTCTCGAGGAATAGTCCCGAAAATCGTCTGCCGCTCGACTTTCTTTACCGTATCCACACTGGGGATGCCCAGAATCGCCGCCCCGTACTGGCGCGCGGCCTCCACGACCTGGCGGATCATGGCGAGTTCGATGAAGGGGCGCACGGCGTCGTGGACGGCCACCACTTCCGTGTCCGGCGGCGCCTGCGCCAGGCATGAAGCCACGGTTTCCTGCCGCGACGGCCCACCCGCCACCAGGCGCACGGGTTTAGCAAAATGCTCCGTGCCAATCTCCTTGGCGGCCCGATCCATATCGTCGGGGCGCACCCCCAGCACAATCTCGTCGATGACTTCGGAAGCCGCAAACTTCCTCAGGGTGTGAACGAAGATGGGTACGCCCTCGAGCGAGAGGAACTGCTTGGGTGTCCCTCCACCCATCCTCAATCCCGCACCTGCCGCCGGAATGATAGCCAAAACGCTCATACGGTCTTCCTCTTGAACTGCCGCGGCTCTAATCGTAACGCCGCCGTCTTGGCGGCATGTGCCGGCAGGATGCCGGCGCTACGGCCACCGCTGCCAGGAAAAGAAAGGCGACGGAGCGCCCCGGCCGCCGTCGCCTCTCTTGCCATCCGATTCCGCCCTTATTGGTGAACGACCTCCACCATGGCGCGTCGTTCATCGTACTTGCCGAAGATCATTTTCCCCGCCGTCGTCTGCAACACGCTGGTCACGGAAATGTCGATGGTCTTGGAGATCATTTTCTTGGCGTTGTCCACCACCACCATCGTACCGTCATCCAGGTAGGCCACACCCTGGTTGTATTCCTTGCCCTCTTTCAGAATGAAGACCCGCATAATCTCCCCAGGCAGCACGACGGGCTTCAGCGCGTTGGCCAGCTCGTTAATGTTGAGCACGGGCACACCCTGGAGTTGGGCAACTTTGTTGAGATTAAAGTCGTTAGTGACGATCTTCCCTTCATAAGCCCGCGCCAGTTCGATGAGCTTCAGGTCGACTTCACGGAGCTGCGGAAAATCCTCCTCGACGATCTGCACCGTAATGTTGCTCATTTTCTGCATGCGCTGGAGAATATCCAGTCCCCGCCGCCCGCGATTGCGTTTGAGGGGATCGGAAGAGTCCGCCACGAGCTGCAGTTCCCTGAGCACGAACTGCGGCACAATCAGCGTGCCGTCGATAAAACTGGTTTCGCACACGTCCGCGATGCGGCCGTCGATGATGACACTGGTGTCGAGCACTTTGTAATGCTTGCGCGGCGCCTTCTCCGTGGAAAAAAGTCCGCCCATCGCCGTGAGATTGAGCAAGTCACCCTTTTTGGCGCCCAGGACCAGCCCCGTGTAGGCCATCAGCAGCAGCAACGTCACCTGGAAGAAGGAGTTGGCGGCCGGGTCGATGGACGTCCGGCTCAGAAGGTGGCTGATCATCAGCGCCCCAAGAATTCCCAGCGTGGAACCGAAGGCGGCGCCCATCAGCCGCGTCAGGCTCGCTTTTTCCAGCCGAACTTCGAAGAAAATGAAAGCGATTCCGAGGACTACGCCTAAAACCGCGGATTTGATCCCGTACCAGCCAAATGGATGAATGTGCATTGCCGCTGCGGAAATTACGATTACAAAAATGAGCCGGACTGCCGCCATTTCCCATGCCATGAAATCTGACCTCCTCCGGAACCTCCTGAACGATGCGCTACTAGCGCTACTATTTATGGGTCTCCGCCTGCGTCACAGTAGTCAGAGTTTACAGTATAACATTCCGTCCGGCGGTCAAGTGAAGAATGCCAGCCAGCGCGCCAATTTCGATGTCAATGCGGCCTATCCGTCGGGTATTTAACCGACTTTTCCCCTTTTTGAGCGTAGATTGCCAGTTGTTCTTGCCATCTCGCCTGGTGCGAAGCACCTTGGAGTGTCATTTAGGGCCTTCGGCCCGCGAAACTCTATGAAGAACTCCGACGGTCGTCGGGGACCGCCGGCGAACTTAACTCTTTTGTTTTCAGTTTCGGCATGATTTGCTCTATGTGTTTTTCGACCCTGCGGTGGCTCCACACCGCCTTTAGTCGTCCCAGGACCCGATTCCAAGGCGGTGCCAGACCACCGTAGGCCAAGGCGCGCGGTGAGGGAGCGACCCCTCGGGATCACGCCCTCGCTCATCGCAACGATGAGTCTCCATCTGACTAGTCTTCAGCGGGTTACTCTCAAGCAGAGCCCGCCTCCGCTTCACCAGCCGGCGGCCATCGTGCTACGGTTGATTTCCCTTGCCAAGAACTTTGCAGCGAATAGTAAATTGTCCCTAATTCCACTGTTTCAACTCGTGGGTGCACTCCAGATGTCCCCGGTTTTCTGGACCCCGCCAGACGGTTTGCCGACGCCGACATTCGACGCTGATTTTCGTTGACATTCCTGGGCAGACAACCTATTGTTTAAACTATACCATGGCAGACAATCTCCAATTCGCCGCGACGCGGTGTTGTTGTACACCTGTAGGGCCGGCGGGTGGAGGGCTTGTCTAGCAGGGCGTTAATCACGATCGCCTGAGTCCAACCCACCGTCGGAGGTTAGCCCGGCAGTGGGTATTTTTGTTTTACGGCGTTCAGGGAATTACAACCTTCAGTTCGCTTTGGCAGGGAAATTCAGCACCATTGCCTCTCGATGATTGGCACCGTATTTTGATGCCTGGGGGCGCGGGAGGCGGTGACCCGGTATTCCGGGATGGAGATCAACGATGATCCGAAAAGGAAAGCCGTCACCCTATTTACTTGCTTTGGCTGTACTCTTTGCCCTCGCTCCGGTCGCGGTCCCGCGCGTCTTCGGCCAGGCCGTATCCGGGAGCATCTTTGGTACGGTCACCGATCCCTCGGGCGCAGTGGTGCCTGGGGTTACCGTTACCATCCGGGATTTGGATCGCGGAGTCGATTACCGGGTGCAGACGATTTCCGATGGCAACTACATTCAGACGCACCTTCTGGCCGGCCACTACCACGTCACTATGGAACCGCCGGGGTTTGAAACCTTTGTGGCCGACGCGACCGTGCAGGTGGATGCCTCGACGCGCGTCGACGCAAAATTGGTCGTTGGCAAAACCAGCAGCATCGTCAGCGTCAGCAGCGAAACTCCTCTGCTGAAGACCGACCGGGCCGAGTTGAGCGACACGCTCTCGTCCAATCAACTGGCAAGTCTTCCGGTTATGAACCGGAACATGACGAATCTCATGCTGGTCATGCCGGGAGCATTTGCGGACAGTTTCCAGGTTGCCACCAGCGAAAACCCGCAGTCGGGGATACAGGTTGACTTTAACGGCCAGAGTTTTACGGCCAACGGATTCCTGCTGGATGGCACGAACAACCAGAACCCCCTCCTGGCTATCGCCATCATTAACCCGAACATCGACTCGCTGCAGGAACTCAAAATAACCACCAGCAACTACGACGCCGAGTTCGGCTCCGTGTCCGGCGCACTGATGCAAGCGACCACGAAGTCGGGGACGAATCAGTTGCATGGGACAGGGTTCGAGTATATTCAGAACGATATCTTCAACTCTGCCAATCCCTTCACGCAATTGAAGCCGCCCATCCGATGGAATCAGTTTGGCGGCTCGCTGGGAGGGCCGATCAAGAAAAACAAAATTTTTGTCTTTGGCGATTACCAGGGGTCGCGCCAACGGAATGGCGCGTCCGTCATCACCACCGTGCCCACCGCGGCTGAACGGGGCGGTAATCTGCAAGGGTTGCTTGGCAACTATATTTGCTCCGACGGTTCGGTTTCCGCCAGCGCCTGTGCCAGCCCGATCATGGTGCCCACCACGGAGGGCGGTTCGGTTGCGGCGCAGGCGGGCATGGTGTTTGACCCCACCACGGGGAATCCGGACGGGACGGGACGGGAGGCCTTTACCACGAATGGGCAAGTGAACGTGATCCCGGTTCCGCAGCCATTGACCAAGATCATGTCGTATCTTCCCGCCCCCAATAACGGCTCTCCGGGCCAGATCTACAACAATTTTATCGGGTCGGGTTCGGAGATTTTCGACGTCGACCAGCCCGATGTGCGGCTGGACTACAACGTCTCGGAGAAGGCCAACTTCTTCGTCCGGTACTCGCTGGCGGACTTCACCATTGAAGCCCCGGCGGCATTTGGAACAGTGGCGGGGGGCCCCGCTCTGAATGGGCTCAACTTCGCCGGTCAATCGTTGGACCGGAACCAGAGCGTGGCGCTCGGATTCACGTACACCTTCAGCCCCACCCTGGTCGGGGAGTTTCGCTTTGGAGCCTTCCGCTATCGGATCCGCGTGGAACCGTTCGGAGTGGGCACTACGCCGGCCACCGCTGCGGGGCTGCCGAATCTCAACCTGGGATCTCAGGACACTAGCGGCATGCCGGCGTTTTATGTTAACGGCGACGGGGGGTTCAATTTTGGATACGCCTTGGCAGTGAACAGCTGCAATTGCCCGCTGAAAGAGACCGAGAATCAATTCGACTGGATTACCAACTGGACCAAGGAACACGGCAACCACACGATCAAGTGGGGCGGGGAACTTCCCCGCGATGAGCAGCAGCGCATTCCCAGCGACGAGCACCGGTCCGGCGAAATCACCTTCACGGATTCGGTAACCGGCAACGCCGCGATCGATGCAGTCGCTAACGGCAATGCCACTACCGGTGCCGCCCTGGCGTCTTTCCTGCTCGGCCAACCTTCGTCGTTCGGGCGCTACTTCACGGGAATCGGCTTGTACCCCGGCCTGCGAGAAACGCGCATCTTCCTGTACGTGCAAGACACCTGGCGCGTCACCCGGAAGCTGACCCTGGATTACGGCGTGCGCTGGGAGAATTACCTGCCCCAGGGCGCCGCCAAACCCGGAGGGGCCGGCAGCTTCGATCCGCTGAATGGAAATGTGCTGGTCGCCGGCCTGGGCGGCAACTCGCTCAGTTTGGGCGTGAAACCTTACAATCTGGGATTCGCGCCACGCCTGGGCATTGCTTACCAGGTCCGCCACAATACGGTCTTGCGCGCGGGCTATGGCTGGAGCTTCACGCCGGCGGGCTATGGCTCGATCTTCGGGCAGGGTCTGGAATACAATCCGCCCATTCTTAACGGCCAGACGATTCCCCAAGCCAACCCCTATACTGCCGATTTCAATTTGCTGACCGGTCCACCCCTTCCGGTTAATCCGCCCATTGGGTCGAACGGGCAGTATCCGCTTCCAGACGGCATCAGCGTTTACAACTGGTTTTGGCCCCTGAACGCGTACCGCATACCCATGGCCTATTTCTGGAACGCAACCGTCCAGCACCAGTTCTCGAATGGCCTCTCGGTTCAGGCGGCTTACGTCGGCAACGTGGGGCGGCACCTGTACGAGAATCCCAACATTAACCAGGCCGTTCCGGGACCCGGCGACTTCGACTCACGCCGGCCCTTCTACCCCCAGTTCGGACTCGAACAGGCCATCTATTACACATGCAACTGCGACACCAGCAACTTCAACGGCCTGCAAGTGAAAGCGGAGAAGCATGCTTCCCACGGGCTCGATTTCACGCTCAACTACACCTACGGAAGGGCTTTTGGCATCAGCAGTTTCGGCGGCGGCGGGTTTGACAACAATTACGACGTGCGCGCTTCTTATGGTCCGTTGGGTTTCAATTCCACCCATGCCCTCTCTCTTACTAATGTTTGGCATATTCCCTACGGTCGTGGCCATCGCTGGGGATCCGCCAATAGCAAGGGCGTGGACCTCCTGCTGGGAGGGTGGAGCGTGGACGGCATTACCACCCTCGACTCCGGGCATCCCTTCTCGCCCGTGGTTTCCAACACGGCGTCCGTGAATGCGGATTTCAATGGTGTTCGGGCGGATAAAATCGGAAACCCCAACGTGCCCAACCAAAGCCCCGCCGAGTGGTTCAATCCGGCAGCCTTCAGCGACCCGCAGGCGCCTTACCGGGACGGTACGGCTTCCGCCGGATCGCTCTGGGGGCCTGCGCTTTATGTCGTGAATCTGGCGCTGTCCAAGACGTTCGTCATTACTGAAGGCAAGACCCTCGAGTTTCGTTGGGAGAACTTCAACGCCTTCAATGTGGATAATTACGCGCAGCCTGCCAATACCATCGACGTATCGGGCGCCGCCCAAATCACCGCGACCGCGGTGCCGATGCGGCAGATGCAATTTGGACTGCACTTCCGCTTCTAGCGTACGTCAGGGGGTGGACAATGTAGCGCCGCCCTTCGGGTCGGCACGTGCAGGGCAGAAGGGCCGGCGGTGAAGCCCGGCGCTACGGGGGCGGTGGGACGGCCGAAACGGGGAGAACTCACATGAAAATGGCGGGCCGGTTTGCGATCGCGCACGCGCTTGCAGCAAGTGCACTGCTGGCGCCACTTCTTACTGTGCCGTTGAATTCGCTGGCTGCGGGACCGGACGGGAACCAGGCAAGCGACGGCGGCCAGATTCGGCTGGCGTCGCCCAACCCACCCCCTGACGAGCGTTTTAAAACCGACATCCTGGTGATCGTCGCTCACCCCGACGATGAGACGGAGATTACAGGGTATCTGGCGCGAGCGATTTTCGATGAGCACAAGCGTGTGGCCGCTATCTACGGCACCCCCGGCAACGGCGGCGGGGATATGATAAGCAACGCGCAGGCCGCCGCGCTCGGCGACATCCGCATGACCGAGGCGCGCGAGGCCCTGGCGTTTTTCAACGTCCTGCACGTCTGGTTCTTAGGCGGCACCGATACGCCCGGACAGGACGTCCTGCAGTCGCTCGAGACGTGGGACCACGGCAAGGCTTTGGGAGAAACCGTGCGCTTGGTGCGCCTGACCCGCCCGGAGGTCGTCATCACCTGGCTGCCGGACTATGTGGCCGGCGAAAACCACGACGATCACCAGGCGGCGGGCGTGATCGCCACCGAAGCGTTCGACTTGGCAGGGGATCCCACCGCTTTCCCCGAGCAGCTCGCAGCCCCACGCAATCGCCGTGGCATTATGAACCTCACCGAAGGCCTCGAGCCGTGGCAGCCCAAGAAGATCTATTACTTCAGCGACTCGCTGAACCTGGAGTTTCTCAAGGGCCAGGGCCCTGCGTACACCACTACCGACACTTCAGCGAGCAAGCACGAGACTTACTTCAAGCTGGCCGCCGAACAGATGTCCCGCCATTTGACGCAAGACGACTCGGGGCAGATGGCCAAGCACGCCCTCGAAACCGGCGACTTTACCTATTTCAAGCAGCCGGTGTATTTGGCGCTGGGAAAATCGCTGGTTCAAAGTGGCACCACGGGAGACGTATTTGAAGGCATCGCGCCCGGCCCTATTCCCTACGCTGCCGTGCGTGGCTACCAGCCGGACGGGCGCCAGGGAGTGTCCATCGATCTCGGCGGGCCATGGGCCTTTTACCGAAAATTCTGGCGAGCCCATAACCTTGACCATCTCGCCGATCTCATGCAGACCCCTGAAGTCGCGGTGGCCAATGCGGCCGAGGTTCATGTGCCGATTCTGATTGGCAATGATACGGATCGGCCCGTGGAAGTTACTCTGACTTCCGCCGTTCCTTCCGGCTGGAGGGAAATGCGTGGAACCGCGCGCTATCCCGTGAGGCCGCGTGAGGCTTATCCGGCGCAAACGGTGTATATTGCGTCTTCCACCAACAAGCCGAAATGGCAAACGCTCACGTGGAAAGCGGAAGCGAACGGACAGACCATCGGAACGCTTACACTCCGCGTGCTGACGGACTCGCCGGGCCTGCCGCAGTAGCCGCGAAGTGGGCATTCACACGATCGGTCCCGGCGTCACACCGTGATAATCGGCCTTGCCGGCAGTCGGGCACCTCGAGAGGTGCCCCTACTGAGACATAATGACCGACCTTGTTCCCTGACGTCACCCCCAGCAGCCCCCAGCAGCACCGTAGCCAAGTCTCAAATCTCAGAAGAGGCCGAGGGTGGTATGCTGTCAACGCCGGGAGCCGCACACGCCGGGTACAATCCCATCCCAGGACTCGAGTTTCAACTGCCCATCAGGCTTGACACAACTGCCCATCCGCCGTTGACGCGGGCGCGCGCCGGGCGTAGCATTCTCGGCGAGAGAAGGTGAAGATTTCGCGTCTCCTCTCTTTCACGGGGCGGCTTCCACAACGCTCTTAATGTTGCCGGCCTCTGCAAGTGGCCCGTACATTCGCAGCCATGGGTGCGTGACCCCGCTGTGATCCTCCTATCAAAGGACATCCTGATGAATTCCATCCGTGCTCGTTTGCTCCTTCTCACACTTGCGCTCGTAATTCTTGGCGGACCTTCCGCGCTCGCCCAATCGTCCCCGACCATTGACTTGACCGTCGACGCTACGCAGGCGCCGGAGAAACTCTTACGCACTCACATGGTTATGCCCGTAAAGCCCGGCCCCCTGACTCTGTATTACCCCAAATGGATTCCCGGCAATCATGACCCCTCGGGCCCGGTGGGCGACGTGGCGGGCCTGAAGTTTTCTGCCAACGGCAAGACCATTCCCTGGAGGCGCGACCTGCACGACGTTTTTACCTTCCATCTTGACGTGCCCCCGGGTGTCGAACGCCTGGAGGTTGACTTCGACTTCATCCAGCCTAGCAACGATTCCGCTACTGACAAGCTGGTGGTGGTGGCTTGGAACCCCGACGTGCTTTATCCCGCGAATATTCCGGCGGAGAAGATCACGTTCAACCCCACTCTGCGTTTGCCCCCGGGCTGGAAATTCGGGACGCCGTTGCCGGTGGAGAATGCGGCGGGTGACGTGGTGACTTTCAAGCCCGTCTCCCTCAACAGCCTGGTGGATTCCCCCGTCATCGCCGGCGAGTACTATCGCGCCGTGGATGTGACGCCACCCGGCGAACCGATCCACCACGAAATTGACCTGGTGGCTGACAGCGCTGCGGCGCTCGAGATGCCCCCTGAGATGCAGAAGGGCTTTACCAACATGGTGGCGGAAACCGCCAAGCTCTTTGGGGCGCGCCACTATCGCGACTACCACTTTCTGCTCACTTTAAGCGATCACGTGGCGCATTTCGGCCTCGAACATCACGAATGCAATGACAGCCGCGACGGAGAGCGCAGCCTGTTGACACCGGACGGCAGACGCGGCGTAGCGGGCCTGCTGGGGCACGAATTCGTACATTCCTGGAACGGGAAATTCCGCCGCCCTGCCGACCTGACTGTGCCCTACTACGAAGCTCCCATGAAGACCGACCTGCTTTGGGTTTACGAAGGGCTGACGTCTTATTTGGGTCCCCTGCTCGCTGTCCGCAGCGGCTTGTGGACTACGGAGCAGTATCGCGAAGACTTGGCTGAAACCGCGGCGGATATGGGACCGGGCCGTCCGGGGCGCACCTGGCGGCCTCTCCAGGATACGGCGGATGCTATCGCCGGCGCCGCTTTTGGCCGCGGTGGCTGGGGCAATTGGCGGCGCGGCGCGGATTATTATCCCGAAGGTGACCTGCTGTGGCTGGAAGTCGCCACCCTCGTTCACGACCAAACTCACGGGACAAAATCCTTTGAGGATTTCTGCCGTGCGTTTTACGGCGGCCCGAACCAGGGTCCGGAACTAAAGCCCTACACCTTCGATGAACTCGTCCAAGCATTGCGGGCGGTTGCGCCCTTTGACTGGGCGGGGTACTTTCACGACCGGCTCACCTCCCTTTCCGCACAAGCGCCGGTGGGAGGGATTGAGGCGGGCGGGTGGAAGGTGGATTACACGGATAAACCGCCCGAATCAACGGGCGGTCGCGGCGGCGTGAACGCCATGTATTCCCTGGGCTTGAGCCTGGGAGGCGACGGGCGCGTGCAGGATTCGCTTTATGACGGCCCGGCTTATCAGGCGGGCATCGTGTCTGGAATGCGCGTGGTGGCGATCAACGATCGCACCTACACGCCCGATCTGCTTCGCGACGCCCTGAAGGCCGGCATGAAGAACCAGGAACCCATCCACCTGCTGGTTTTGAGCGACGACTATTACAAGACTTGCGCGGTTAACTACCACGGCGGCGAGCGGTACCCCCACTTGGCGCGCGTGGAGGTGAAACCCGACCTGCTTGACGACATCGCCAAGCCGCTGGCAAAGTAATGCGGGGCAGACGTGCCACCGGCAATGCTTGTTAAAGTTTGAAGCCTCCCGTGCCGATTTAGACGCTAAGGGACCGAGGAGGCCTCGATGAAAAACGACCTGCTGGACATCATTCGCGTCGCCAATCGCGAATTCCAAGAGTTCATTGATCAAGTTACACGAGACGGCGCGAAAGTAGCTGCGTCGCGCGGTGCGCCAACCCGGCTGAAGAAAGTCGATTTGCGGCTGCAACAAGTCTCCCAACACCTCGGCGCCCTGTCCTCCTCCTCGGCGCAAGAAATGGAAGCTGCCGGCGAACTCCAGAAGTACCGGGAAACCCTGGAAACCCTTCGCGGTACGCTGGAAACCGTTAAGTTTTCCCTCCTG
>Ga0187852_1002785_pt1 | contig 13624 bp, 8 predicted proteins | sample June2016WEW_6_40_FD_134511 | JGI IMG/M metagenome (GOLD analysis project Ga0187852, IMG submission 134511) | Peatland microbial communities from SPRUCE experiment site at the Marcell Experimental Forest, Minnesota, USA - June2016WEW_6_40 | ecosystem: Environmental > Terrestrial > Soil > Wetlands...
CACCGGCGTTTGGGTCACATCCCGCGAGGCCTTTTGGATTGCGCTGGAGGCGCTGCGCACGCACAAGCTTCGTTCCTTCCTCACCCTGCTGGGCGTGGTGATTGCCACCACCACGCTGATCGTTGTGATGTCCATCATCAATGGCATGAACCTCTACATCGCGGACCACTTTGCCAACCTGGGCACCAATGTCTTCATCCTCGACCAGTGGGATTGGACAATGAGCAGCGAGGCTTGGCTGAAAGCGCAGCATCGCAACAAGGCCATCCGCATCGAAGACTTCGAATTCCTTCGCGACAATGTTAAAGGCTATAAGAATGTCGGCGCGGCGGCTGGCCTTGGGGGGGGCGCCGAAGTAAAGTACAAAGGCCACCTCATGCACGAGGTGAACCTCGCCGCTGAAACCCCCAACATGATTGATATCGGCAAGGCGAAGGTGGAATCCGGGCGCTATATCAATGACACAGATTACGCGCATGAGTCCATGGTGTGTTTCATCGGCCGCGATCTGGCGGACGAGTTTTTCCCCAGCCTCGACCCGATCGACAAGGAGATGAACGTAAGTGGCATCCCTTTCCGGGTGATCGGCGTGGCGGCTCGCATCGGGACGACGTTTGGCGAGAGCCAGGACAAGTTCGTCCAAATTCCGCTCACCACCTTCCAGAAGGTCTTCATGGCGCGCCCGGAGCTGGACGTGTATGTGCAGGCCTGGGATGCTCAGCAGATGATGGTCCTCGAGGACCAGGTCCGGGCGTTGATGCGGGCCCGGCGCCACATTCCGTACAAAGAGGACGACAATTTCGGGATTAACGCCTCGGACACCATCATGGCCATGTGGCATCAATTGACGGGGACCATTTTCGCGGTCACGGTGGGGATCGTGGCCGTTTTTATGGTGGTCGGCGGGATCGTCATCATGAACATCATGTTAGCCAGTGTGACGGAGCGCACGCACGAGATCGGCATCCGGAAATCCCTGGGCGCGCGCCGGCGCGATATCCTGATGCAATTCATTATTGAGGCCAGCCTCATGGCGCTGACCGGGGGCGCCACCGGCGTCTTGCTCTCCCTCATGCTCAGCAAGATCGTGGATATCTTTTTCACCTCCAGCGTCCCCTTGAGTGCGGTGCTGGTCGGACTGTTCCTCTCCACGGCGGTGGGGCTTTTCTTCGGCATCTATCCTGCCAGCAAGGCCGCCAACCTCGAACCCATTGAAGCCCTGCGGACGGAGGCCTAGGTATGACGCAGCGACGCCAACCTGTTCGCGAAAATCTTCTGCTGGCGCTGGACACGCTGCGCAGCCACAAATTCCGCGCTTTCCTGACCATCCTGGGCGTGCTGATCGGAACCACGACGGTCATAGGAGTCGCTTCTATTTTTAAGGGCCTCGACCAACAGGTCGTCCAGATGATGGAAGGGTTCGGCACCCGCACCCTCTTCATCTTCAAGTTCGATCCCGGGATCCATACCACCGGCCTGACTCACGAAGAAGCCGTGCGCAAGCCCCTGACTTACGAAGACGCCATGGCCATCCGCGAACTGTGCCCCTCGGTGGAAACCGTTGCGGTCGAGGTTTTCGACTTTGGTCCCGCAGTCACTGCCAAGTATAAGGGCGTGGAGATGGTCGACACTCATTTCGCCGGCCCTACGCCCGAAGAATTCCAAACTATCAACGCCGACCTGAAGGACGGCCGCTTTTACACCGATGTGGACAATCTCCACCGACGGGATGCGGCCGTCTTGGGCGCCGACGTCGTCAAGCGTTTGTTCCAAAATGAAGACCCCATCGGCAAGTCCATCAACGTCGATGGCCACAGTTTTGAGGTTATCGGCGCGCTCGACAAACGCAAGCAATTCCTGGGTGACAATGGCAACGATCGTATCGTGTACATTCCCTATTTCACATTCAGGAAATACCATCCAGACGCCAAGGAAAACCTCATCACGGCGATGGCTTATCCCGGCAAGCTCGAACAGGCCAAGGATGAAGTGACGGGCTTGCTGCGCCGCCGGCGAAACGTGAAATGGTCCGAACCTAATAACTTCGGCATTTCCAGCGCAGACTCCATCATCCAGCAGTTCCGCGACATTATGGGAACCGTAGTTCTTGTGACCATCGTGATCTCCTCCATCGGCTTGATGGTGGGCGGCATTGGCGTGATGAATATCATGCTGGTTTCCGTAACGGAACGCACGCGGGAGATCGGGGTGCGTAAAGCCGTGGGCGCTCGCCGCAGCGATATCACCTGGCAATTCCTGCTGGAGGCCATGAGCCTTACAGGAGCAGGTGGGGTGATGGGAATCCTGGCTGGCTATACCCTGAGTTTCCTTATCCGAACCCTGGTTCCGGCCCTGCCTTCCACCGTTCCCCTCTGGTCGGCGATCATGGGCTTTATTGTCTCGGTCAGTATCGGCCTCTTCTTCGGCCTATGGCCCGCCATTAAAGCCTCCCGCCTCGACCCCATCGTGGCATTGCGGTACGAATGAACTAGTTTTCGTCTGAACCAGGGCTTACTGAATTGCGTAGTTGAGTAGTGAAGGCGATGAACAATGAGCTGCGGCGCTGCCGCAAGGTTTGCGGAAAGGCCTCGCCTTTCCGAAGCACGTGCGTCCCGAACGACCTCCGCGGCGGAGGTCAATGGGTGTGGCATTGGCCGGAAAGCCGGAGAGGGTGTGAAAAAATCAACGGGCAGTGTCATTCCGAGCGAAGCGAGGAATCTCGCTCTGGTTCGGGCGCATAGGAGGCGACAAGCAGAGCGAGAATCCTCGCTTCGCTCGCAATGACAAGCGCCAGTGCCTCGCCCTATGACAGGTTTCGAATTTTTTCACACCTTCGGAGGCTTTCCGCAAGGCGCGGCGGCGGAGCCGCTCTCGTGAGCTGCTAGGAAGTGGGAGGAGGAGGTTTCGTGGCTGAACTCAGCCAGACGCATGCGCTTCTTCACAAGCTGAGACCGCGCGCGAAGCGGAGGACGGGGCTTTGGGTCACATCCCGCGAGGCTTTTTGGATTGCGCTGGAGGCGTTGCGCACGCACAAGCTTCGTTCCTTCCTCACCCTCCTGGGCGTGGTGATTGCCACCACCACCCTGATCGTTGTGATGTCCGTCATTAATGGCATGAACCTTTACATCGCCGATCACATCGCCAATCTGGGGGCCAACGTTTTCATCGTTCACCAGTATAAGTGGGCCCAGGGATACGAGGCCTGGCTGAAGGCGCGGCGCCGTAATCAGCCCATTCGCATCGAAGATTTCGAATTCCTGCGCGACAACCTGAAGGGTTATAAGAACATCGGCGCCGAAGCCTGGTGGAACAGCTCCGATAATAATGCCCGGTACAAAGGAAAAACTGTTTACGAGGTCCAGATCTCCGGCGAGACGCCCAACATGATCGATATTGGACAGACCAAGGTTGATTCAGGGCGATACATCAACGATACCGACTACGATCACGAGTCGATGGTATGTTTCGTGGGCCAGGATTTGGTCAGTGGGTTCTTCCCCAATGTCGATCCCATTGACAAAGAGATTCAGATTAACGGCATTCCTTTCCGCATCATCGGAACCGCCGCGAAACTCGGCTCGATGTTTGGCGAGAGCCAGGATAACTTCGTTCAGGTGCCGCTTACCGCTTACCAAAAGGTATTCCGAAATCGACCGTCGCTGGCGGTGAGCATCCAGGCCTCGAATTCGCTCCAGATGGCCGTGCTCGAGGATGAGGTCAGGGCACTGATGCGCGCCCGGCGGCACACCCCCTACAAGGAGGACGACACCTTTGGCATTAATGCCTCAGAAACAATAATGGAGTCGTGGCACCAGTTGACCGCGTCAGTCTTCGCGGTGACCATTGGAATCGTGGCAGTGTTTATGGTGGTGGGCGGCATCGTGATTATGAACATCATGCTGGCCAGCGTGACGGAGCGCACGCACGAGATCGGCATCCGCAAATCCCTGGGAGCGCGGCGCCGCGATATTCTGATGCAGTTCGTGATCGAATCGGCCATGATGGCGGGTGCAGGCGGAGCCATCGGAATCCTGCTGGCCCTCATTGTCAGCAAGATTGTTGATGTGTATTTCACCTCTTCTGTGCCCTTGAACGCGGTTTTGGTTGGACTGTTCCTCTCCACGGCGGTGGGCTTGTTTTTTGGAATCTATCCTGCCAAGAAGGCCGCCAACCTCGAACCCATTGAAGCCCTGCGGACGGAGGCGTGAGAATGACTCAGCGCGGCCAATTCGTTCGCGAAAACCTGCTTCTGGCGCTGGACACGCTCCGCACCCACAAGTTCCGCGCTTTCCTCACCATCCTGGGCGTGCTGATCGGAACGGCCACGGTGATCGGCGTGGCTTCTATCTTCAAGGGACTCGACCAGCAACTCGTGGAAATGGCACAGGGCTACGGCACGCGCACCTTGTATATTTACAAGTTTCAGTTCGGGATCCATTTCAACCTTACACGCGAGGAACGGATGCGCAAGCCGCTCACCTACGAACTGGGCATGGCCCTCAAGGAACATTGCCCTGAGGTAGAATCCGTAGCGGTCGAGATCATTCAGTGGGGGCCCCCCGTCACGGCAAAGTACAAGGGCCTGGAAATGGTGGACGCCCAGCTACAGGGTAATACGACTGAAGACTTCCGCATTACCAACTCGGTTCTGAAGGATGGCCGCTTGTTCACCGATATTGACGATATACACCGCCGGGACGTGGCCGTGATCGGGTCCGATGTCGTCGAGAGGCTCTTCCTCAACGAAGATCCCATCGGGAAAGAGATTAATGTTGACGGTAATACCTACTACGTGATCGGCACGCTCGAAAAGCGCAAGGCATTTTTGGGCGACAACGGAGACGACAAAGTCATCTGCATCCCTTATTTCACCTACAAGAAGTCTTATCCAAACGCCAAGGAGAACGTCATCACCGCCTTGGCCTATCAGGGGAAGGTGAATCAGGCTATTGACGAAATCACCGGCTTGCTGAGGCGGTTGAGGAACGACAAGCCCTCCGCCCCTGACAGCTTCGGCATCGCCACCGCTGATACCTTCATCAAGCAATTTCGGGACATGATGGGCACCGTCGTCCTGGTCACCATCGTCGTTTCCTCCATCGGCTTGATGGTGGGCGGCATCGGGGTGATGAACATCATGCTGGTTTCCGTAACGGAACGGACGCGCGAAATCGGGGTACGCAAGGCCATCGGGGCCCGGCGCAGCGATATCACGTGGCAATTCTTGCTGGAGGCTATGACCCTTACCCTGCTGGGTGGGGTGCTGGGAATCCTGGCCGGCTACACCGTGAGTTTCCTTGTGCGATACTTCGTTCCGTCCCTGCCCTCCACCGTCCCCCCCTGGTCGGTGATCACGGGTTTGGTTGTCTCGGTCAGTATTGGCCTCTTCTTCGGCCTGTGGCCCGCCGTCAAAGCCTCCCGTCTCGACCCCATCGTGGCACTGCGATATGAATGATGCTGCTGTGTTACTTGTTCCGCAGGCGGTCGAGCGCCCAGGCGGCGTGTCCATGGACGATGGGGTCAGAATGCCGGGCAGCCTGCTCGAGCCAGGGTACAAACCTCTCATCGCCGGAATTGCCCATGGCCACGCAGAGATTGCGCAGCCAGCCGCGGTACTTCACACGCTTGAGGGGCGAATGGGCGAAGATTCGGCGGAAGTCATCTTCACTGATGAAGGCCAAGACATCCAGCGGCGGGTTGAACAGAGAAAAGCTGGGAGTGTCCGTGGTCAGTGGTCCGTTGTCCGTCGTCAGTGGTCCGTTGTCCGTCGTCAGTGGTCCCTTGTCCGTGGTCAGTTGGTTACGAGTACTTCCCTCCTCCGGCGTGGGGCGGATCGGCGCAAAAGTCATCGGGTGAAATTGCGGGACTTTCGTAGTCGCAGGATGCGTGGCATGACGCCTGTCTAATGACAGCCGTTGCTGGGAAGAGGGTTGCTGATAGCTGAAAGCTGACGGCTGACGGCTGACAACTGACGGCCGATGGCTTGAGTTTTGCGACTGACAACTGACAACTGACAACTGACGACTTGCCCCTCCGTTCCAGGGACACACATCCTGACAAATGTCGCACCCGAAGATATTGGCGCCGATCTTTGGCCGGAACCGCTCCGGGATTGCTCCCTTGAGTTCGATAGTGAAGTAAGAAATACACCGCGACGCATCCATCACGTAGGGTTCAAGCAACGCCTCCGTGGGGCACGCCTCGAGGCACGCCGTGCATGACCCGCAGCGGTCGGGAGCGGGCAAGTCCGGCGCAAGCTCAAGGCTGGCCAGGATGACCCCGAGGAAAAACCAAGAGCCCTTCTCCTGATTGATGATGCAGGTGTTCTTTCCCATCCAGCCGATTCCCGAAAAGCGGGCGAAGGCTCGTTCGACAACGGGGTCGGTGTCAACAAACCCGCGGGTCTCGACGCCTGGCGCCAGCTCTTCCAAAGCCGCGCGAAGCTGTTCGAGCTTTGCCCGCATTATCGCATGGTAATCCTGCCCGCAAGCGTAGCGCGAAACCCAGGCGCGAGGCGTGGCGGCCGAAACTCGAAATTCGAAACTCGAAATTCGAAACCTGTCGCTAGAACTCGGCATCTGTCCGTTGTCCGTGGTCCGTTGTTCGTTTTTGCCAGCCACCGGAGGCCGAGAGCCCCTCATGGAACTTTGAGTCTGGCCTTTATTCTGACTCCTGACTCCTGACTCCTGACTCCTCAGTAGTGCGTTATAGACCAGTCCGACGCAGATAATTGATTTGGCAGAAGGGAGGACCAAGTGCGGATCGAAACGCTTAGGGTTCTCGAGGTATCGCATCTCCCCGTTGAAGCCCTTCTCCACCCACCGTCGGCAAAACTCAAGGTCTTTCCAGACCCCGATGGGTGCGATCCCGGCCAGGTCAAAGCCGAGCTCGATGGCGCGCTCTTTTACGGCAAGGCTCGATAACATTGGTTTGAATGATAACGCCATGTGGCAGGAGATTCCAGCGAGGCTTCGCCTCAGAGCGATCTGACTCAGGCTGGATTGTGGGGAATTGCCGGTCGCGCGGCAGCGCGGGGATAACAGCCCGAGACGTAGGGCCGCCCCTTGGGGCGGCCAAGGCCGGGTCAAGCCCCATAAGCGCTAACTTAAGCTGGTTGGGCTTGAAGTGCCCTAGCAACTTCCCAGAACCCCGTATCTTGGGAGTTTGAATGCGTGTGGCATTTCTACGGTTTTAACTATACGTCCAAATGACGGGGAATCGGTAAACACTACGCCGTTATCAGGGACCGATTATCTCTAGAAAGATTGCAAGCTGCCAAGATCGACAGTGATAGGCCTTTTCGAGTCCGCCACCTGCCGTGGCTCATGTGATCATCTAGCGGCAAAGGCAGGTCAGGATGTCTTTGCCGCTTTTCATGCTTTCATGTCGTCATCTTGACTTAGTAACTGACCAGATGTAAGCTTCTCGCAACGAAAAAGCTCCCTACGGGGGCCAAGATTAGCAGGGGGTGGTCATGCCCGCATCGCGAACTCCTCCAACAGCAAGAAGCAGTTCGAGGCAGACAAACGCCGATCCAACGGCCTCGGGTTGGCAAGGTCTGCCGGATTTCCCTCCATATCGGATTCTCAAAGATGCAGTTAAGGCGGTGCCGGCGCTGAAATATGCGTTGGGCGTAGTCGGGGTCGTGGCGGCGGTCGCCATCGTGAGATCCTTTCAGATCGGCTACGGCGTTGCGTTTTTCGGGGCCGTTGTAATGTTCATCCTCATGGTCCTGATGGTGGTTTTCGCCAAACTAACCCAAGCAGCGCCGAGGTACTTTACGGCCCCGGCTCTGGTGCTCTTGTGGACCTTCCTGTTGCTGACCATCGGAACTGCGTGCCTGTTGTTCACTTCTGTGTTCTTCAAGAAACCGGTCGACTTGCAGGCGTGGATTAATCCGCCGCCACCACCAGTGCCCGAATGGGTAATCCGTCAGCTAGCAAACGGTACCGAAGATTTTGACAAAATGTTCAGGGATGTATTCAAGCGGGTGAGTTGGGATAGCCTCGGCCAAGTACTGGAGCTCAATCGGGAGCTCAGGGCAAGAGGTTCCCCTCTATGGAGCAAGGCGTATGACGCGACGACCGGCAAGGAGGACGCTGAGAAGCTACTAAGTGCAGATGAGAAGAAATCCTACGAATACGTCAACCGAGCCATGCTAAAAATCTGTTCACAAGTCGCTGATGTTCTGAAGTCTTCGCGCCCAAGAGGCGCGAGCCTAGATTTCTCCGGGACACATTTCTGGTCCTGCGACTGGAGCAATGTAGATCTGAGCGGTGCCAACATAGAGTCCATGGCGTTGGACACCATGAACCTGGAAGGAGCAAACCTCGCAAATATCAGTCAATTTGAAGGAGCCAGCTTCCATCAGGTTGCCTGGTGGAAAGCAAAGAAGGTAAGCCCGAAACTGCTGGAGTTCTTGGAAGAGAATACGGGCGTTAGCTACGACAAGACCTTACGCTATCCACCCGGAGGTGAGACGGTGACGCCGGAGCAATATGCCGCTGCGCTCAAGGAGCTCAAGCATCGATCACGGTAGCCACCGCGACGGCAAGGGTGGGGAAGGAGTTCTTCTAGGGGACCGTGCATTAGCGCATCGAGAGGTGGAGCGACCTGCTCATCCACGAGTCCGCCCATGAGCGCGAGCCCAACCACCTGGGCGAGGCTACTACAGGGCCAGCGCCCCTTCCCGGCTCACTCTGAGATAGAGCGCGACTCTCATAGTCTCCCCTGTTTCTCAAGTGCACCGGTCTTCCCAAATACCGCCAGCTCGATCCAAGCGCCCTCGCCGCAGGTGCCCTGTACCGGTAACATACCCGCTAGAGTTGAATCTTGAAGGCGTTTCTTCGGCTTGCGCCCAAGTTTGCCCTTGAGGCACCAGAGGGAGCCAGTTGCGGCCGTGGCCATCCACCCTGCGCAAGAGGAAGCGATTGGGGCGACCGTCAGGCACCCGGCTCGATGTTGCGAAGGTTAGCGCTGCTTCATGCGCAGGGTTTCAGAGAGCAACTGGACGGCGAATGCAGCGCTACGGGCAAACCAGCGGCGCGCATTCTGCGTGAAAGAAGCCTTCCCGCAATAAGGACGAACACACCCTGAGCTGGATTTCCAGGCCATAAGTAACGAGTAGTCGCCAAGGGTTTAGTAATCGTCGCGGGTCCCGCCACGCCGGGCACTTTGACGGCCTCCCCGTAGAAGCGTAACCCCTCACTCCCCGGAAGTCCGCTTCTGGGAAGTTGGAAGTTAAGGTCAGACTTGCCGATTTTCGCCCGGATGAGGGGTAACTGCCCCCCCGCACGCGTATTCTGCCTTAGGTTAGCGCTTCTGGGGTCAAGCCCCGGCCATGCAAGTGAAAAGAAGAACGGAAGAGGAACGGCCGCCGCAGCCGAGACAGCCGACCGCCCTGCAGAGAAACGAGACACAAGCGCTGAGCGGTTTGGTGCAGGGCAGGCCCCAGATGCAAACCCAGACTTTGGGCTTGTTTTCAGCGGCCTTCGGCGACGCTAGCGCCTGGCTTGCGAAGTTCTCCGAACTGGCGGATGCGCACGGTGCCGCCTGGCAGGATGGCACGGATTTCGAGTTCGCCGCCCATGGCCTCAATGATTTTTCGAAGCGTGCTGATGAACATGTCCGAACGCCGCTCGACTTTGGAAATGGCGGCCTGTTTGATATGCAGAACGTCAGCCAACTGCTCCTGAGTCAAGTCCAGGGCGGCGCGCAACTCGTCCAAGGCCATCTCTTGAATGATTCGCTCGGCCTTGGCTTCAGAACGAGCGCGGGCCTCGGGCGACATCTTCGCCTGGAGCTCTTTGAAATTCTTCGCCATGCCTTTAAGCCTCCTTCTCGATCGCGGCCAAATGCTCGTCGTAAAGCCGGTCGGCTATCGGAACAAACTTCTCGTACCACCAGCGGTCATAGGATCACCTTGGCGTTCACGTCTTCCTGCTCCGCTTCGCTGAGAGTGTTCCACCACCCCTCAAACTCCTCCGTATACTCGATCCCCCATTCCACAGAAGGAATATAACCCCGGTGGAATAATCTTGTCAAGGTCTTTGCGCTATTTGCCCTTCATGTCGGCGGCCCCTGGCCCGGCCAAAAGCCTCGCCGGTGTCCAGGGCGCAGTCCTGCGCACGCGGGATCAATCTGTGCTTACATCCAAACCAATCTACGCGCCACCGGCGGGCACGCGTATGCGGTCAATGGCTAGCCCGCAACGGCGCTGCTGGCTTCGGCCGTGCAGTCCTCAATTATCCCCCACGCCGGATCCTTTCCAATCTTCCGGTGTCGCGCTAGCCCGCGTAGCGGCCGAAAGGTCGTAGCCCACAGCGCGAGAAGGTGTGAAAAAATCGCGTTGTAGGGGCGGCCCTTGTGGCCGCCCTGGGGCAACCACAAGGGTTGCCCCTACGACGCGCCGCCACAGCGCGATTTTTTCACACCTTCGCAAGCTGTGGGACAGAGGATCCCCACGCCTCCCGAGCCCCGCAAGGGGCGAAAGAAATCACGACCAAAGGTAACGCTCATCGTAGGCAATGCCATTCTTCTTAAGAAAGGCGATCAATTCCTCCTGGAAAGTCATTCGACGATGGTGCTTTTCCTGGTCGCGAATATATCGCGCCACGGCAGGTGCCAGGGATGGCTGACGCTGAATGCCCCGTCGCAGGTAGGGCGGAAACGCAACACGGCGCTCGCGGGTGGCCACACATCGCTTCCTTGGGATGTATGCGATTCGATTCCCAGCCTTCGGCATGCTGACGCGCGACATGTTACAATACTTGACAGCGAAGGGGGCGACGGTCATGTCGGAGAATGAAGCACAAGTTCTTGGAAAAGCGTTGGCATTGCCGCCCGACGAGCGAGCAGAGCTGGCAGACCGGCTCCTTTCAAGCCTTGACACGGAGCGCCAACGCAAAATCGACGAATTGTGGGCTGAGGAAGCGGAAGACCGGATTGACGCATTTGAGCGAGGCGAGATAAGAGCCGTCTCGGCCAAAGAGGCTTTTGAAACGAACAAAGGCGCGAAGCCGTGACCGTCAAGTTTCTGCCGCCTGCCCGGTCCGAACTAGCTGAGGCCATCGACTATTACGATTCGCGAGAACCCGGTCTCGGTTCGCAATTCGCCGAGGAAGTAAAACGAACTCTCCAAAGAATCCTTCAATACCCCGGAGCCTGGACGCCCCTCTCCAAGAGAACCCCGCCGCTGCAGAACGAATAGGTTCCCCTACGGAATCATCTATCAGATCAGAGGGGACGTTTTGCTCGTCGTTGCATTGATGCACCTTCATCGTGAGCCTACAACATGGAGAGGACGGCTAAAGGCAGGCGGCGAATAACAGCTTGACAAACTCCAATCAATCGGCTACAGTGGTAGCGTATGGCTGGAGAGGCGGCAGGTGGGGAAAGGACTCTTGCCCGCAGGCGCGTCGATCCGAGGGTCCGCGCGAGCCGGGAAAGAGTCTTTATGCAGGCTTTTACTGTCAACTGTGGACTGCCCCGCCGCGGCGGGTCGGCTGTCCCCCGGCGAATGCACCGCGAAGAAAGAATTCTTTTTTCTGCGGGAACGACGCGGGAATGTCTATGAAAACAAAGGACCGCTGTGGAAAAAGTCTGAATTGTGAGTGCGGTAGGTGGTAGGTGGTAGGTGGGGAAGAGCAGGTTCCAGGATGCAGGATTCAGGAGTCAGGAGTCGGGAGTCGGGATGAAGAGCATCTGCTTACTGCCGACTGCCTTCTGCCTTCCGCCGACTGCCAATGTTTTTAGGGAAGGAGAAAAACAGTAACTTTAAAAAGCGAGGGAACGACGCGGGAATGTCTATGAAAACAAAGGACTGCCGTGGAAAAGTGGGGACGACGCGGGAATGTATATGAAAATAAAGGTAGTTATGCGTTGAAAGCGGTGATGTATATGAAAACAGGAGGTTTAGTATTTCTGGCAGCGACCAATCAGCGGTCCACCTACGACATAAAGTCCAACCTCGGACCAGAGCCATCGCCCTCTCATCTCGGACTTCATGTCCTCACTCCCCGCCGCACGCCATGTGTCTGCCGCCCGCCTGCTGGCTTCGAGTCTCCCAACCGAGTAAGCCGCCGCCGGTGCTGGTGTCATTTGGAATGGGGATCCACTCGAGCCGCCGGTCATTCCCGCGAAAGGCCGGGTCATTCCCGCGAAAGCGGGAATCCAGTCCGACGACAGCGCACTTCCGAAGGTTTGCCGAGTGGATTCCCGCTTTCGCGGGAATGACCGGCGTTTCGAAAGCCGTCCCATCCCAAATGACACGAATACGCCGCCGCCTTCCTGCTTGCGTTCGAGTAAATATTGTGGTTTATAATCTGTGAAATCGCCATGCGACTCCCCAAACTGAAGTGGCCCCTCTTTATAGGTCTTACCCTCTGCATCCTTCTGGGGTTCGCCGGATTGGTCATCTGGAAGGCGTCGCGGGCGCTCCACCGCGCCTCAGAGGAAGTGGCCGCAGCGGAAAACCTAAAATTCACGGTGTCGCGCCTAAACAGTGCCATGCCTTCCGGCGTCGAGTGGATCAGTTCCCCTGCGGTTTTGAGTGACGCGGCCTTTTTTGAGGGTCGCCTGTACCTCTGTGGCCCCTCGGGCCTGATGGAGTATTCCCCGGATGGGAAGCTGGTTGCCCGCTACCGAGTCGGCCTGGAGCTTCCCGCTGCGCCGCTCGTGGGCATGTCCATCGGTCGCGCCGCCGACGCCGCGGAACCGGAGCTTTACCTGGCCACTCGAGGCGGAGGCGTTCTAGCGTTCAGCGAGAAGAGTTCCCGGCAGATCCTTCCGGAGGCCAACCCGCTTCGCCAACTCACTGCTGTGCTCCCCCTGCCCACTGGCCGAATTTTGCTGGGCACAGAGAAGAGCGGCGTCTTGGTTTACGACGGCACACACCTCACGCCCTTCCATCCGCAGCTTGCGAAATTGCACATCACGGCGCTCGAGGGGGACGACTCGAGCATCTGGGCTGGCACGCTCGACGACGGTGTCATCCATTGGCACGCCGGCCAAGCCGACCGTTTCGCGGAGGCCGAAGGGCTGCCCGACCCGCGCGTTCTCTCGCTGGCCGTTGACGGCGACCGCACCTTTGTGGGCACCCCCATGGGCGTGGCGGAATTCCGGGACGGCAAGTTCACGCGCGTGCTGGCCTCCGGCTTCTTTGCCGGCGCCCTGCTGCTGGATGGCCAGACGCTCGTCGTGGGCACGCTCGACGAGGGCATCTTGGAGATCCCACTCGCCCCAAGTTCAAAGGCCAGCCCACGCCCGCGCGGCCAGGAAATCTCAGGCCGCATCATGCGGCTGCTATCGGCCGAAACCAACCTCTTCGCCCTCACGGATAGCGGCTTCTATAGCTTCAATCCGCGCGGTGGCACGTTCCGGCCCGTCATCGAACGCGAAGATGCGTTGCTGGCGGACCGTAACGTCTCCGCGCTCGCTTTTGACTCGTCCGGCCGCCTCTGGGTCGGTTACTTCGATCGCGGCCTCGATGTACTTTCGCCCACCGGCGACCGGGCCACGCACATCGAAGACGAGCACGTCTTCTGCGTCAACCGCATCGTTCATGACTCGCAGCACGACACCACCGACGTGGCCACGGCCAATGGCCTGGTGGTGTTTGATGGGG
>Ga0187852_1002788_pt1 | contig 13613 bp, 9 predicted proteins | sample June2016WEW_6_40_FD_134511 | JGI IMG/M metagenome (GOLD analysis project Ga0187852, IMG submission 134511) | Peatland microbial communities from SPRUCE experiment site at the Marcell Experimental Forest, Minnesota, USA - June2016WEW_6_40 | ecosystem: Environmental > Terrestrial > Soil > Wetlands...
CGCGGCGCCATCCATCGCGACATCAAGCCGGAAAATATCCTGCTGGGGACGATGCACGACGGCAGCGAGCAACCCAAGGTTCTGGACTTTGGCATTGCCGCCATGGCCGAGGGCATCACCAACCTGAGCCGCACCCACGGTCTGTTGTTAACCCCGGAGTACGCCTCGCCGGAGCAGTGGCGAGGCACGCCGGCCGCCGAGCTGGACGGCCGCACCGATCTTTATGCCCTGGGCGGGGTGCTCTACGAGATGCTTGCCGGGCGAACCCCATTCCATGCCGAGAATATGGAAGGCTGGATGTACCAGCACTTGCAGGGAGTACCGCAGCCGCTGGAGCGGTTGAGGCCTTCGCTGGCCAAGGAGCATCCGGGGCTGGAAGCGATTGTTATGCGCCTGCTGGCCCGTGATCGGGAACAGCGTTTCCCCTCGGCGGCAGCTTTTCTGGAAGCGACTGAGCCCCAGCGGCCCGTGCCCCAGCAGCCCGTGCGCGAGCAACCCGTGCGCCGTCCTGTAACCGTGATCGAAAAGTCACCCACACTGGTCCCCAGCCCACCCCCCCGCTCCCCTATCTCGAAGTGGGTATGGGCCGCTGCTTTGGCCGTTGTTGGCCTGGGAATCGGTGCCGGAGTATGGTACTGGCAATCCACGCCCGCAACGGCAGTTCCGGTGCTCAACCCGGCCGCAGGTACCTATGCCCAGCCACAATCTGTGACCATCACCGATGCGACCCCGAACGCCGTCATCCACTTCACCAAGGACGGCAGCCCGCCTACAGAGGAATCGCCCATCTATTTCCTGCCCATTTCATCGCTGCCCAGCGGCAGCGTGGTCCGCGCCATGGCCACGGCTACGGGCCACAGGCCCAGCGCGGATATTACCGGGGTGTACACCTGGTCCGGGGCCGCGCAGTCGGCGGTCAAGCCAGTGGGAACATCGTCTGCGACAGCGAACAGCGATTACGACCAGGGCAAAACCGCATACGACCACAAGGACTACGCACAGGCGCGGAAGTTTTTCACGCAGGCCTGCAATAGTGGCGAATTGAAGGCCTGCAACTATCTGGGCTTTCTTTATGCCCAGGGCCTCGGCGGCCCGATAAGTGTGCAGTCGGCGCACGATGTGTACGAGCAGGCCTGCAATCGCGGAAACCTATCCAGTTGCGCCAGCCTCGGCTCCACGTACCAGGACCTTGGGAACAGTGAGGAGGCCCACAAATACTTCAAGAAGGCCTGCGATGGCGGGCTGATTGAGGCCTGCGATCTGCTGCGCGGGACACAGTGAAGCGAATTGGCTAATATGATGGATTGTCGGCGGGATTTGACCCTCCGGGACGAAGAATTCTCCAGGGAGTTTACGGGGGTACGCGATGCGTAGAAGCGAGCTGGGAGGTTGGATTCTGGCCGCGATCCTGACGGTTGCGGCTGTGCAGGGTATGGCGCAATTGGACGATGGCCCCATCCTGCTTCCAAAGAAGCCGATTGTCAAGCCGGACTCGTTTCTTCTAGTGATGTGCGATCTGGCATGCAACTGGAAGCTGGACGGAGTGTCGAAAGGCCGCATTGAAGCCGGTGGCTCGGCTAAGGTGAAGGTCGAACTCGGCCAGCACATGGTGGCCGCAGCGACCCTGGACAGCGTCGATCAGGTCAAGCATCTCAGCGAAGTCAAATCGGGTGGGCAGACGGTAGTGAGCCTCGCGCTCCAACCTGTCCGCGATGCCCGGATAAGGGCCGAGAAGAAGGCACAGGAGGAGAAGGCCAAGCCGGCGGAAGCGACGCTGCTGGTGATGTGCGATCTGGCCTGCAACTGGAAGCTGGACGGAGTGGCAAAAGGCCGCATCGAGGCCGGAGGTTCGGCCAGAGTGACGGTCGGACTCGGCCAGCATCTGGTGGCCGCCGCTACCGAAGACGGCGCCGATCAGGGCCAGCAGCGCAGCGAAGTCAAAGCAGGTGGACAAACGGTAGTGAACATCGAGTTGCAGCGCGCGCGCGCCGCACGGCTCAAGGCCGCACAGGAGTCGGCACTGCTTGTGCTCTGCGATCTGGCTTGCAACTGGAAGCTGGACGGCGAGGCAAAAGGGCGCATCGAAGCCGGTGGTTCGGCCAGAGCGACGGTCGATGTCGGCCAACATTTGGTACTTGCCACGACCGAGGACGGCGCCGATCAGGTCCAGCAGCGTAGCGAGGTCACAGCAGGCGGACAAACGGTGGTGAGCATTGCGCTCCAACCAGTGCGCGCCGCTCGCCTCAAGGCCGAGCAGGAAGAGGCGATGCGGGCAGCGGGCGGGACTTTGCTTGTGTTCTGCGATCTGGCCTGCAACTGGAAGCTGGACGGCGTGGCGCAAGGCCGCATCGAGCCCGGAGGCACGGCTAGAGAAACGGTCAATGTCGGCCAGCATATGGTGGACGCCGCGACCGAGGACGGCGCCGATCAGTTCGAGGAGCGTAGCGAGGCCATAGCCGGCGGGCAAACGCTTGTCAGCATCACGCTCAAGCCGTTGCGTGATGCGCGTCTCAAGGCCATAGCGGATCGGCAGCGGACTTCCGCGCCCGTATACTCAAGCGATCCTTCCGCGCCGCACCCCCCAGGAATTTATCTCGCCACAGGCACGGGTGCCGACCGAAAGATGGTTCCGCTGGAACCTCACGAATTTGCGACAAAGATAATCGAATTCATCATCAGGGTGCAGATGGATGGTTCTGAGGCTACGATCAAGGCGAATGCCCAACCGGAGTTTTACATCTACTTTGACGAGCGAGGCGCAAGCAGAAATCCCAGCAGCCTGGGAGCGGCCTCTTCCCCCTCGGACTTTATGCTTTTGCGCTTCGCGCCGAATGATGAAGGAAAGCTCGAGGCGTCCATTGCAAAGATGGGCTTCACGAAGTTCCAAAGCTTTAATCGCGACCACGTTCCTTTTAGCTATGACAGAATAGGGCCGGCAGCTTACAAGGTCGTTGCGACATCTCCGTTAAGTCCTGGAAAATATGGCTTTCTCAGTCTTTCGCTCGCCACGATAGAAGCGGACTATACTCACACCAGCAGCTCAAAAGACAAGGCTCCATCGCGGTTGTTCGGCTTTGAAGTGCCGTAAGCGCAGTGAAGGCCTGCGTGACGCAGGACATAGGATCAACATGGCTTCATGCGGCTCTGCCGGGGAAATTCATCGTTGGACGCATCGAGGAGTATTTGCCGTGTAGGCAATGATTGCGGGCTTCTACGAATTATGGAATTTTTTTGAATCGAGTCTTTTGAAATGCGGAGAATTGCGCGTTCGGTTTCAGCAAGTAATTGAAAACAAAGCAATAATTAAAAGGCCCTCCGATTGCAGTAAATTTATTGTCTCAAGTACACTGCTGAAGGAATTGTGAGCTGGCGCTTGGCTTGTTTATTGGCGGCGGGCACAAAGCTAATCGGGTCGAAAGGGTCAAAGCAAACCTTCCGCCTATCACAACAGGACACAACACTGAAAGGAAAGGATCACTTCATCATGCAATCAGTCGCCAGAAAGATCTTTGTCGGTTTCTGTGTTTCAGCTCTGCTTTTCCTGGTCGCGGCGTCACCTGTACGGGCTCAAATCGTTGCTCACTCGGCGGACGTCGCGGGCTTCATCGGTGACCGCAACGTGGCCTACAACGGCACCGATTACCCTTACTACGGCGGTTCAGCCGGCTACAACCTGAATCGCAGTTTCACGGTTCTCGGCGAGTACACTTTCATGCCGATGGGTAAGACCTCTGCGGGCACCACCCTTACACAGCAACAGTACGGCGGCGCTATTCACTACAACCTGCTCAACGTGGGCCGCGTAGGCTCCTACTTTGTTGGCGCCTTCAACGGTGACCGATTGGCCACCACTGCACCGAACGCCACCATCAATGGCTACGATATGGCCATCGGAGGCGGCTGGATATTCTTCTGCGGCAATAACTGGGGCATCCGGCCTGAAGTTCGCGCTGACCATCAGTCTTTTTCGACGACGGCAACACAATCACCGTCACTGGTTTATGTTTCGGGAACGGTGTCGTTCTTCTACCAGTTTGGTGGCAAGGCCAAGAAAAAGTAGGCTGAGAAGCAGGCCTCAACAGCAAGAGAACAGCTCAATGCGGCCAGGGTTGCGGATGGGGTGGTATCCATCGGCTACCCTGGCCACATTCATTTGAGGGTAAATTCAGGAAAAGGCTTCAAGAGCCCGTTATGGTTGTTTGACATTGTAGTGCCGGGCGGGCTATGAGAGAATCAGCCGACAGTATTCTGCATTTTGTGGAAGCGATGGAGAGGATGAGATGCGAGTACGGACGATAGCAGTTGGGGCGCTGGCCGCGGCCATGATGGTGACGGTAGCGCCGGGGATGGCGCAGCAGGATGAGGGGCCGATTCTGCTGCCGAAGAAGCCGATTGCCAAACCGGTGAGCCCGACTCTGCTGGTGATCTGCGATTTGGCCTGCAACTGGACGCTGGATGGCGAGGAGAAGGGCCGCATCGAGGCCGGAGGATCGACCAAAGCCAAGGTTGCACTCGGCCATCACACGGTGGCTGCCGCGACCGAAGACGGCCTGGACAAGGACGAAAAGGAGCTTAACATCAAAGCGGGCGGGCAGACCATTGTGCACATCGCGCTTCGGCCCTTCCGCGATGCGCGGCTCAAGGCCGAGCAGGAGGCGCGGGATAAAGCAGCACAGGAGGGGCGGGATAAAGCCGCACAGGATGCGCGGGATAAAGCCGCACACCAAAAGCAGCAAGAAGAAACGGCAAAGCAGGAGCAGGCGCGAATTGCGCAGGAGAACTCGAGCGGGCTCACCTGGACCGACCCGGACACAAAGTTGATGTGGACGAAGAAGGACAATGACAACGAGGTGAGCTGGACGCAGGCGGTGGACTACTGCAAGAACCTGCGGCTTGAGGGCCACACGGACTGGCGGGTGCCGACGATTACCGAGTTGAGCGGCATCTCCACCACAAGCGTCAGCGTCGCCTGCTACGGCGACAAGATGAAATGCCACATCAAAGGCAACATTCAGCTATCCACGGGCCGGGCGTGGGGCAGAAAAACCGCAGATGTAGCAGGGCAGATCCACGATTTTGCAGCCGATCAGAAGATATGGTCGGAGATGAAGAAGTATGAAAAAAAGCTGGATCGCACATTATGCGTCCGCCGTTCCGGGAAATGATTCGGGAGCTTTCCGTTTTTTCCATCCCGGTTCAATCCGGGAGTGGAATTTCATGCGATTTAGCTGAAACGCATCCTTTAAGTTTTCGGAGGGTGGCGATGAACGCAGGGTGCCGGGCAGCGTTGGTGCTGATGAGTGCGGTGCTGGCGCTGGGCGCTGCCGTTGCGCAGCAGGAGGAGGGGCTGATTCTGCTGCCGAAACCGAAGCCGGCGGCTGCGGCAACTCTGCTGGTGATCTGCGATCTGGCTTGCAACTGGAAGCTGGATGACGTGGCCAAAGGGCGCATCGAGGCAGGAGGGTCTGCCAATGTTAATGTTGTGCTCGGGCAACACGTGGTGGTTGCAGCGACCGAGGATGACCTGGACAAAGTGCAGCAGCTTGTTGAAGTCAAGGCTGTCGGGCAAAAGGTGGTGAACCTGGAGCTTAACCCGGTGCGTATTTTGCGGCTCGAGACGGAACAGGAGGCGCGGGACAAGGACGAGATTATTAACGCAAGGTTGATTGTGATGTGCGACCTGGCCTGCAATTGGAAGCTGGACGGCAAGGAGCGGGGACACATTGCGGCAGGCGACTCGGACAATATGAAAGCTGAGCCAGGCCAACACCTGGTGACTGCCACAACAGAAGACGGCGCCGATCAGGTCAAGCAACTGTGCACGATCCATGCCGAGGGGCAGACCACGGTGTTCATCGATCTGAAGCCGGTGCGTGACGCGCGGATCAAGGCCGCGCAGGAGGCGCGGGAGAAAGCAGCGCTGGAGGATGCAGGAAAGATTTGGACAGACCCTGAAACCCGGTTGATGTGGACGAAGAAGGATAACGGCAGCAATGTGAACTGGCAGAAGGCGAAGATTTATTGCCGTAATCTACGATTGGCCGGTTACTCCGACTGGCGCTTGCCGGCGATCGACGAGTTGAGCGAGATCTATGATCCAAAAGTAAATGTAGCGGGACAGATGGGCAGCGGCAGTCAGGTAAACTGGCACGTGATGGGCAACCTGCAATTGACCGGCTGGCAATGGAGCAACTCTCAGGGTAATGCATCCTGGCAGGCGTGGCTCTTTCTCTTTGCGAATGGCGAGCGGTACTCCTCTCCCCTGGTTGGCAGCGGCCTGGACCGCGTTCTGTGCGTGCGACCTGCGGAGAATAAAGCAAACAGCATTGTTCCTTGATTCTTTTTTCACAACTTAACTACCCTGGACGGGTTTATACGGAATTCAGAGGCACATATTGCTGGTTGAATCCTGAGGGCGGCGATGATTGCAAAAAATCGGGCAAACATGGCGATGGTGATGGCGGCATTGGCGCTGGGCGCGGGGATGACCTACGCACAAGAGCAGGCACAACCTCAGGCACAACAGCAGGATGAGGGACCTATTTTGCAACCGAAACCGAAGCCCAAGCCGGTGGTGCTGGGCACGCTGCAGGTGACCTGCGACCTGGCCTGCAACTGGACGCTGGACGGCACGGCGAAAGGCGACATCGACGCCGGAGCCACAGTAAATGCGAAGGTTTCTCCCGGCCAGCACACCGTGGCAGCCGAGACCGAAGACGCGCTGGATAAGGCAGAAAACGAGGTCAAGGTCAAGATCGCCGGACAGACTATCGCACACATCTGGCTCCAACCGGTGCGCGATGCCCGCCTCAAGGCTGAGAAGGAGGCCAAAGACAAGGCCGATCAGGAAGCGAAGAATAAGGCATTTCAAGAAGCAAGAGACAAGGCCTCGCACGAAGCACAGGCAAAGGCCGAGCAGGAAAAGCGGGACAAGGCCCTGAAGGAGTCCCAGGCCAAAGCGGACCAGGATGCGAAAGACAAGGCGTTTCTGGAAGCACGAGACAAAGCCTCGCAAGAAGCACAGGCCAAAGCAGAGCAGGAGGCGCACGATAAAGCGGTGCGCGAGGAGTGGGAGAGAGAACAACGGGAGCACGGGCAGGTTGCGCAGCCGGATACTACCGGCGGTGTGTGGAGCGATCCGGCAACGGGATTGATGTGGACCAGGAAGGACAATGGCTATGCCCTGAGATGGCAGCCGGCGGCGGAATACTGCCTCAACCTGCAACTTGGGGGATACTCCGACTGGCGGCTACCGACTATTGACGAATTGAAGAATATCTACAATCCGGCAGCACGAGCCGCCTGCGGCGCTAATGGCTACTCGGTTTGCCAAATCAAAGGCAAAATTCAGCTCACCTCCGGGGTGGTGTGGAGCAGCAGCGCGGGACGTCCTCAGTTTATGAGTGGTTTCTACTTCCGTGGCGTGGGCGAACCAAGAAGGCATGTGCTGGAGTTGGAAAAGCGCGGGGCCAATTACGATCGCGCCTTGTGTGTGCGGCGCTCCGGACAATGATGCGGGGTGTCATCAGTTTTCACTCCGGTTCTGTCATTCAAATTACGGAACACTGAGGATTGTCACGCCTGTGACCGCACTGCGTTATCCTTGAGTGTTTGAGGAGAACGCCATGACCCAGTCCCCTGCCCGCCCGCAACTTGCCCATCTGACCGCCGCACTCGACGAATTGCGCGCCAAGGGCACCTATTTCAAGCTACGCATTCTGGACGACCAGCAGGCGCCGGTGTGTCACTACGACGGGCGCAAGGTGATTAACCTGGCCAGCAACAACTACCTCGGGCTGGCCAACGACCCGCGGCTGATTGAGGCGGCGCTGGCCGCGACGCGGAAGTTTGGCGTGGGCTCGGGCGCGGTGCGAACGATTGCGGGCACCATGCGCATCCACATGGACCTGGAAGAGAAGATTGCGCGCTTCAAGAACGTGGAGGCGTGCGTGGTCTTCCAGAGCGGCTTTACGGCCAACGCTGGGGCGGTTAGCTCGATTCTGGGCAAGGAGGACTTCATCCTCTCCGACGAGCTGAACCACGCCAGCATCATCGACGGGGCGCGGCTTTCGCGGGCGACAATCAAAGTTTTCCGGCACAAGGACACGGCCCATTGCGAGGAGCTGCTGAAAGAGGTGGCCAAGGAGCCGGGCAAAAAGTTGGTGATTACCGACGGTGTCTTTTCGATGGACGGCGACATCGGGCCGGTGGACAAGCTGGCAGCGCTGGCGGAAAAATACGGCGCCATCATGATGGTGGACGATGCTCACGCTTCGGGAGTGCTGGGGCGCAACGGGCGCGGTTCGGTGGATCATTTCGGAATGCACGGCAAGGTGGATGTGCAGGTGGGCACGCTGTCGAAGGCTATCGGCGTTCTGGGCGGCTACGTCTGCGGGACTCGAGATTTGATTGACTACCTCTACCATCGGGCGCGGCCGTTTCTGTTTTCCACTTCGCATCCGCCGGCGGTGGCGGCGGCGTGCATGGCCGCCTTCGACATTCTGGAGGCTGAGCCGGAGCGCATCGAGCGGCTGTGGTCGAATACACGGTACTTTCAGAGCGAGCTGAAGGGCGCGGGCTTCAATGTGGGCGGAGTGACCACACCGGCCAGCGAGACGCCGATTACTCCGATTATCCTTGGCGACGGGCGCAGGACGATGGAGTTTTCGCGGGCGCTGTTTGAGGAGGGCGTGATGGGAACCGGGATTGCGTTCCCGACGGTGCCGGAGGGCAAGGCGCGCATCCGCCTGATCCTCACCAGTGAACACACCAAGGCGCAGTTGGAGCAGGCGCTGGAGACAATTGAACGAGTTGCAAAGAAGATGGGGATATTAGGATAGGGCTGACGAAACTGAAGGAGCATGAGATGCGAATAAGGACGATAGCCGGATGGGTGATGGTCACGGCCATGACGATCACGGCGCTATCGGCCTGTGCGCAGGAAGAAGGGCCGATTCTGCTGCCGAAACCGAAGCCTGTTGCCAAGCCGGCCGGCCCCACGCTGCTGGTGATGTGCGACTTGGCCTGCAACTGGAAGCTGGATGGCGAGGCAAAGGGACGCATCGTGGCTGGAGGTTCGGCCAAGGCGAAGGTTGAACTGGGACAGCATCTGGTGGTTGCCGCAACCGAAGACGGCGTCGATCAGGTCAAACAGCTCAGCGAAGTTAAAACGACCGGCCAGACTATAGTGAGCCTTGAGCTCAAACCGGTGCGCGATGCACGGCTCAAGACCGAGCAGGAAGCACGGGACAAGGTTGAGCAGCAAGCAAGAGACAAAGCCGAACAGGATCGGGTGGCGAAAGAAGAAATTGAGAGATCGACGTTAACCAACTCTGCAACATTCAACGCAGCCGCAAAGGACTGGCGCAAGAATTCCACTAAGCCTCCTCTCAGTCCAGAGGCCGAACACCAGCGAATTCTGGCTGAGAATGCTATTAAGGAAAATGATCTCGACTCTGCTGCCAGACATTTTGAGAGCTTGGTTCAGGCTCAGCCGATGTGGCCGAATGCATGGTTCAATCTGGCAGTAATTTATAGCGGGCAAAAGAAGTACACCAAAGCTGTTGATTGCATGAAGCATTATCTGACACTTGTGCCCGATGCTCCTGACGCAAAAGACGCACGTACACAGATGATCGTTTGGGAAGACAAAGCAACAAGGCCGCAATGAGGCAGAAGAATCAGCTTGCTCGCCTGATCGCAACGCCAGGCAAAATACTGCCAAGTGTCTGGGGATATTAGGATAGAGGCACCATGATCGCTCATCTGCGCGGAAAGCTTATCTTCAAACAGCCCGGCCAGGCCATCGTCGAGGCGGCGGGTGTTGGCTACGACGTCACGATATCTGTGCCGACTTTTACGGCGCTGCCTTCGGTGGGCGCCGAGGCCGCGCTGCACATTCATACGCATGTCAGCGACGATCAGATTGCGTTGTTCGGCTTTCTTGACTCTCAGGAGAAGCGCTTATTTGAGAGGCTGATTACGGTGAGCGGTGTGGGGCCGAAGTTGGCGATCAAGATGCTAAGCGGACTGTCGGCGGAGCGGACTGTGCAGGCCATTCGCGGACAGGATCACGCGCAACTGACGCGCATTCCCGGCGTCGGGAAGAAGCTGGCCGAGCGGCTGGTGGTGGAGCTGAAAGATAAGCTGGACGACTTTGCCGTTGCGCCCGCGCAGCCCTCTGTGCAAGGGCCGGCGGCGGAAGATGTGCTTTCGGCACTGGTGAACCTGGGCTATCAGCGTGTTGCCGCCGAGAAGGCGATTCAGCAGGTGGTGGCCAAGGAGGCCGCGCTGGGGGCTGATTTTGATGGGCTGTTCAGGGGGGCGTTGAAAGTCATTCGTTAACCACCTGCGGTGGGCTGGCGGCCTTCGGCGTGCGATAAGTGATTTCTACTATCCCAGGTCTCAGAATCGAGACCTGGGGCATCCGGCGGAGACGGAGCTACGGGAAAACCAGAAAAACACCCCCGTTTTCCGGAGGTGGTTTCTTACCATGTGGTACTGCGGAGCGGTATTCCTGTGGAAAAGGCCGAGCTGCGCACCCCGCCGATTTTTGCAATCAAGCCGTTTGTTTTTAGCTAGGTGCGGAATTACTTTGTTGCCGCGCGGATGAAATAATCTGCACGGTTTTTGGGGATATTATACCCCCCTGGGGTATAGGGGGGAGGGGGTACCCCTGGTGGGTGGCATAAACCGGGCACATAGCTAATAGGTTGGACCGGAGGCGCATACTTTTGTTCATTCTGCCAGTGTGCACCAACGGAGGGTAATTATCTGCAAGCGTCTGCGGTATGGCGGACGCCTTTAGCAAAACGACTAGGGCACCCGACGGAATCTGAATGATCTTCCGATACATCGACCTCAATCAAGTTGTATTCTTATCCTTCGTCTTGGGGGACGTTTGAAATGTGGGAATACAGAGTTCAACACGCTGGGCTGAAGGCCTACCGTGTCGTTCGTGGAGTCACGCAGGAAGAAGCAGCGTTAAAGGCAAATTTGTTGATTGCAGCTTGGGATGAGCGATGGGAGCGAACTCAGTCAGCACTTAAAGCACGGCAGGAAAAGCTCAAGAAAACTTGGGATAGAGATGCAAATAAGAATGCTGCGCTTAATCGGACGGCAGAATTGGAAGAGCAGCGTATAACTCTTGAGACAATTCTGGCCGCAGGACTCCAGGAGCAGCCTTTCCAATGGTCTAGCCTGAAAGATACCTTAGCTTTCACTCAACCACGCCCGAAAGAGCCTGTTGCACCTGATAAACCTGAGGAACCTAACCTGAATGCATTTGCCCAACAATTGACTTTATTAGACCGAATATTTAGTAGCCGTCGAATTAAGAAACAGAATCAAGTGACGGTCGCTTACGATGAAGCAATAACAAAATGGGAGCGGGACTGTGCGGCAATTGATAAAGCCCACAGATCTAATCTACAGGTATACGCCGTCAGGGTTACAGAATGGGAACTTGCTCGAAAACAACACAAGACTGCTCAGGAGCAGCAACACGCTCAGATCGACACGCTGCATCAAGAATATCAATCCGGAATACCCTCCGCCGTCGAGTATTTCTTTGCAGAGGTTCTAAATCATTCTGAATATCCTGAGAGTTTTCCCCAGGGAAACACACTCAGTTTCAATCAGAGCAGCGGGGTACTAATTGTTGATTTTGAACTACCGAATCACACCGCCTTTCCAGCCATCAAAGAAGTAAAGTACATCGCAGCTCGCGAACAATTTCAAGAAGTACCGATCTCGGACGCATGGTTGAAAAAGACATACGATGAAGTCTTATACCAGATAGCACTCCGGACGCTTCACGAGCTCTACAATACGGACGAGACAGGAGTGCTTAAGAGCGTTGTTTTCAATGGCTGGGTTCAGAGCATCGACAAGGCCACTGGAATTGAAACGCACGGATGCATACTTTCAGTCCAGGCGGAACGTGAAGAGTTCTTACAGATCAACCTCAGCCAAGTAGAGCCAAAAGCGTGCTTCAGAAAGCTAAGAGGCGTAGCCAGCAGCAAACTGACGGAGCTTACACCTGTGCGCCCAATTCTTACAATCAGCAGGGAGGATCATAGGTTTGTCGAGGGCTACGCGGTGGCTGACAGATTAGACGATCGCACAAATCTCGCTGCGATGGACTGGCTTGACTTCGAGAATCTGATCCGGGAGCTATTCGAGGAGGAATTCAGCAAGAACGGAGGCGAAGTCAAGATTACACAAGCCAGCCGCGATGGAGGAGTTGATGCAATTGCATTTGACCCTGACCCGATTCGAGGCGGTAAGATCGTCATTCAAGCAAAGCGGTATACGAATGTCGTTGGCGTATCCGCAGTTCGTGACCTTTATGGCACTGTCCATAATGAAGGCGCAACCAAGGGCATTCTTGTGACTACTGCTACCTATGGTCCTGACGCTTACGAATTCGCAAAGGACAAGCCTCTAACGCTATTAAGCGGCGGCGAACTGCTTTCGCTTCTCGCAGCTCATGGTCATCGAGCAAAAATTGATCTTCAAGAGGCCAAGGCACTTTACCTTTCGACGAAGCAGAATTAGCTATCAAGGTAGCCGTTTTTGTCGGCACTGCTCGCAATCCTGCCGCAAGTGGCTGAACCGGGGTCAGGCAGAATTCAACGAACTCGTGCAGAGTCCGCTTGTCCATCCCTCCGGTGGAGTGCAGTCCTTGCTGCCGTCTCGTGAATCGACGCCATCAGGCTACTACGATACTGCTTCGTTGTTCCCATCGCATTTCACCACAGGTTGAAGAACTGTAAAAGACTTTATATATGTATCCCACCTTAGGCGCAAAAACAAAGACGCGCCGAAGGTGGGGCACCCAGCAAATATAGCATAATTATCATAGTTATCATTTATGGTGGTAATGTTAATAAACTATATATTTTCGATCGGTATTCCAGCCAAACGCGGCAAGGGCGCAGCCTTTCGGCTGCGCCCTTGATGTTAAAGCCGGCGAGTGCCGGACTAGCTGGTGGTGTGGGCGGGGCCGGTCTGTTTCTCCTCCAGCGCCGCTTGTGCGGCCGCCAGCCTTGCCGTCAGCAGACGGAAAGGCGAGCAGGAGACATAATTGAGGCCGATCTTGTGGCAGAACTTGACGGACTCCGGATCGCCGCCGTGCTCGCCGCAGATGCCCACCTTGAGGTTGGGTCTAGTCTTGCGCCCCTTTTCCGTGGCCATCTTCACCAGTTGCCCAACGCCCGCCTGGTCGAGGGTGGCGAAGGGGTCCTGCTTGAAGATGCCCGCCTTCATGTAGGCCGGCAGGAATTGGTTGATGTCATCGCGGCTGATGCCGTAGGTGGTCTGGGTGAGATCGTTGGTTCCGAAGCTGAAGAACTCAGCCTCTTCGGCGATCTGGTCAGCGGTCAGGGCCGCGCGCGGCAGCTCGATCATGGTGCCCACCTTGTAATCGACCGTGGTGTGCTTCTCCTTGAAGACCTGCTCTGCGACGCGGCGGACGATAGTGGCCTGGTTGCGCATCTCTTCGATCGAACCAATCAACGGAACCATGATCTCCAGATGCGGATCGGCGCCCTTGCTCTTCACGCTGACCGCTGCCTCGAAGATGGCGCGCGCCTGCATTTCGGTGATCTCCG
>Ga0187852_1002790_pt1 | contig 13605 bp, 14 predicted proteins | sample June2016WEW_6_40_FD_134511 | JGI IMG/M metagenome (GOLD analysis project Ga0187852, IMG submission 134511) | Peatland microbial communities from SPRUCE experiment site at the Marcell Experimental Forest, Minnesota, USA - June2016WEW_6_40 | ecosystem: Environmental > Terrestrial > Soil > Wetlands...
CGGCTGCGGCCGAGTTTCAGAAAATCCTCGACCACAGCGGCATAGTCTGGAACTGCTGGACGGGAGCGCTGGCGCATCTGGGCGTGGCACGCGCGAATGCTTTGCAGTCGAAGACTTCGCAGGGCGCGGACGCCGACGCCGCCCGCGTGAGAGCACTTGCCGCTTACAAGGACTTCCTGGCACTTTGGAAAGACGCCGATCCCAACATTCCCATCCTGAGAGAAGCCAAGGCGGAGTACGCGAAATTGCAGTAGTTACCAGTGAACGGCAGCTTATCTATTGGGCTAACTCCTGAAGTCGGGTACCTGGAAAATGGCCGCCGACTAGAAGAGACCCTCTGTAACGCCGTAGGGCTTACCGATTCCCTGTCATTTGAATGTATAGTCGCGAAGCCGTTCTTGTGACGTGGAGGTTAGCGACGACGGGCCTTAAGCACGGTTCGGCCATCTTACGTCCAAGTGGAGCGGAAGCTTCAACGACCGTGGTTCAGGCGCAATCGTGTTTTCTTGTGGTAAGGGCGGTTATTGACGGCTATTGGTAAACCCTTGGCGGCTACCGGGAGGCGTTGGTTCGGACGCCGTATCTGGACAGCGGAACACCCTGAATGGTGAGCGGCCAAGTGACCATGCAGGACCCGTACTCCCGAGCTCACGACAACCGGCAGTTGAACGACGTCGCTCTACCGAACTGCGTTGTCAGGCCACATTCTCCCGGAAATTGCTTGAGGTCTACTCCTTCCCCTTTTCTTTCTCTTTGTCTTGGGGAGGCTTAGCTGTCTTCTTATCCTGTTTCGGCGGCGGCTGGGCTGCTGCCGGTTGAGCCGTCCCATGTGGTGGCGCAGCTGGACGGTATGCCGGCTGGACCGGCGGGTTCGGCACAGGCGGAGCCGCTGGCCGGTTGACCTGCGCTGGCGCGGGTGCCGGACGGTATGCCGGCTGGACCGGCGGGTTCGACACGGGCGGAGTCACCGGCCTGTTTACCTGCGCTGGCGCGGGTGCCGGACGGTATGCCGGCTGGACCGGCGGGTTCGACACGGGCGCAGCCGCTGGCCTGTTTACCTGTGCTGGCGCGGGTGCCGGACGGTATGCCGGCTGGACCGGCGGGTTCGACACAGGCGGAGCCGCCGGCCTGTTTACCGGCGCAGGCGCGGGGGCCGGACGGTATGCCGGCTGGACCGGCGGGTTCGACACAGGCGGAGCCGCCGGCCTGTTTACCGGCGCTGGCGCGGGGGCCGGACGGTATGCCGGCTGGGCTGGCGGGTTCGACACAGGCGGAGCCGCTGGCCGGTTGACCGGCGCTGGCGCGGGGGCCGGACGGTATGCCGGCTGGACCGGCGGGTTCGACACGGGCGGAGCTACCGGCCTGTTTACCGGCGCTGGCGCGGGGGCCGGACGGTATGCCGGCTGGACCGGCGGGTTCGGCACGGGTGGAGCCTCCGGCCTGTTGACCTGCGCGGGTGCGGGCGGCGCAGACGGCTGTGGTCCGCCGGGACGGGCTTGTATCGCGTTTTGGGGCGGGCGTGGCGCCACCACGGGTTGAACCACGTGTGCAGCCGGCGGAGCCTGTCTCACGACGATCGCTCGACTAGGTGGCGCGCTCTGGCGAATCTGCTGCATCTGCTCCGCATTCAGCGGAACGCCGGGGTTACTTTGAAGCGCCTGCTGCCTACGTGCAAAGGAAACGGGCGAAGGCGGCGGAGGTCTTTTTACGACCACCGCCTGGTTGGCAATGCCAGCCGGGGGGCGACGGACATTCACCGACGCGTTGCCATGGCCGGCAACGGCCTGCAACTGCGGCGCAACCTGCGCCGACCGCATCACCTGCCCGGAAGCGAGTGCCGCTGCCGGAACGGGCCTTGACACTTCATGCACGGACCGCCCTGACCCCATCGTCTGCGCCGACACGGCGACCACAGCGTTGGGAGCGCGCGCATTCACGTAGTTCACGGTCGTTACGTTGGTCGTGTTGTGGATGTTGGTGACATTGACGATGGTGGTGGAGTTGTTGACGTGGGTTACGTACGTTGGGCTGGTGTGATACGGAGGCACATAAGCTTCTCGCGGCCCCAGGGGAACCCAGGCTACTGCTCCATCGCCAAGGGACATCGAAGCGCCAAACCGCCCGCCTCCGACCCACGCCACCAGCGCCGGCGCGTATACGGGACGAGCCTCAACGGGGCCAGGAATCCATACCCAGTTGTTGCTCCAGTATGCCCACCGCCCATAATGAAACGGCGCGAATCCCCATGCGGCATCGTCCACCCAACTCCAGCCCCAAGGGTCGATCCACGCCCAATGCCCATAGTGGTAGGGCGCCCAGCCGTTGGGCACGTTGCGCGGCGACCATACTTCCCCATACGGGCTGCTTCGCCAATCGCCGTTTTCGTCGAGGTCCGCGTAGCCCGTCATCCTCGGCGACACCCAGCGCAAAGACGCTGAATGCTCCTCGCGCGTCTGCCGGTCCCTGCACCAACTGTCCCAATCGTCGGGATCGGGAGCTCGGTAAACGTTATAGTTGATGGACTGATCGCCCGTCACCGAGGCCTGCTCTCCCGGATGGACACTGAACGCCTGCCCACCGCCCGTGATTTCTCCCGTCCCGTCCCGGACGGTGACCAGGGTGGTCTGAGAATCGGGTTGCGTATCGATTCGGTAATCACCGGGACGAAGAATTGAGAACGCCATATTGGGCGTGTCCACTTCTACGGACTCGCCGTCATCCAAAAATCGAAGATGGATATTCAGCGAGCCGGTGCTCAGCCGGATCTGCGTATTCGCATCATCCAGGTTTAGAAACTGAAAAGCGGTCTGTGACCCCAGGCGCAAAGCCGTTGACCCCACGTGCATCTCGGCGCTCGACCCCTCATCAACCCAAAGTTGGTCACCTGTCGTGATGGGGCGGTTTGGCGATGCAGGGACCCAGTCCTCTACCCCTGCGGGTTGGAAGGAAACTGAGCCCGAAGTGTATCCGACTCGGCCTACCCGGTCCGGAGGGTCTGCTTGGCCGAGCAATGGAACCACAGTGACGAGCAGGAGAAGCGATAATGTGGCGCTCTTCACCTTTGCCTCCAAAGTCATTGATTAGCGTTGCGAGAAGTTCCTACACTAAAAGTATAGCTTTTCCAAGGCCAGTGTCTGTTCAAAATCGCTCACCATGGGAGAAATCGGCAGGTGTAACTCAGACCTCGTTTGAATGTCCGAGGTAAGGTGTCTGTAAAACCGGAATACCTGCCTGATCCCTAACACGTAATACCTAACATCTGACACCTTGCCCCTAGCCCCCAACCCCTGACACCTGACACCTGGCACCTACTCCCGTTTAAGCTTCTCCCCAGGAATCCGATATGCAACAGTGGCGGCCCACCTGCTCAAACAGGCAGAGTGGGCACCTGGGGGTTCACCGTGGATTTCGCCATGACGCCGGGGGGGTTACTCGTTCATTCGTGTGACGATTGGCCGTGTGCGGTCTGCCGTCCCAGCCAAATCTCGGAAAGTCGCGCCTATTGCCTGTGCCTGAACTGCGCCTATGCTATTGTGGCGGCGGCGAGTGCGGGCGAGCAGGGTGCGCGCGCCATGCTTGACGAAATCTCCGATGCCTTGAGCCTCTTGGAGGCCCAACAGCCGGAGCCGCGCTTGCCCGCCAACTAAATCCCCGCGAGTTTACTCATCGAGAACTGGAAAATCTTCCCTAGTCAAGGTAATATCTGCCCATCGATGGTGTGGTTCGCCGTCCGGAGGATTTGTCCATGGCAGAGGTTCATACCCGGCGTAGTTGCCGAGTGGCAATGTCGGTGCCGATCCGCGTTTACGGAATTGATTATCGTGGTGTCGATTTTAGCGAGGATGCCCTCACCCTCGTCGTGAACTTGCATGGGGCCAAGATCCGCATGACCCATCAACTGCTGCCGGATTCGGAAATCCGGCTATGCAGCCAGCCGACAGGGCGAGATTCGGTTTTTCGAGTCGTGTCCAAATTGGAAGGTTCTGAACTTCACTTTACTTACTGGGGCGTCGAGAATCTGCACCCGGAAAATAACATCTGGGGCGTGGATATTCCTCCGGTCAGGCGAAGGGACCAACTGAAAGTGCAAGTTACGCTCGAGTGTCCACACTGCTCCGTACGCGAGTCCCTGCCTGGGGATGAAGCCCTGTTGGCGGGGCTTCTGGAAAGAGGGGGAGTGGAACGGACTTGCAAGGCCTGCGATACCCCGGGACTTTGGAAACTTCAGACCTTCCATGCGGCCTAGAAACTCCAAGACAGGCAGTCCCTGAGCCTTTTATTGCTCGCGGTAACCCAGAATTTCCGCCACCACACCTCGGAGTACCCGGCCTTTTTCCGGCGCATTCTTGTCAATGCGCGAGGCATACTCGATGCGCTGGATCATCAGCCGGTACTTTTGGAATTCACATTCCTCCGGCAACACCAGGTTATCGCTGCCATTAATCTCGGCAAAGTGAATCTCCCGGGAGTCCCGGCGTATTTCCGGCTCCCGGACGCGAGCCACAACTTTGCCCTCCTGGTAGATCGCGTCTGCTTCGTAACTGATCTTCTGCCCGGCCGGGGCAGTTGCCGTTGCGGCTGATTTGGTTTCTTCGCTCACAGTGTTGTTGTGCTCCTCCATAGGACAATTTCTCAAGAACTCAACCCGCGGTCAAATTGTGGGTGTGCGACACAAAAGTGAAAAAGCGAACGTAGCGCGGGCGTCCCGCCCGCTGGTGCGTGGGCATCCTGCCCGCGCATTCTTGGCGGGAGCGGGACGCTCCCGCGCCAGCGGGCGGGACGCCCGCGCTACGTCCAGGGGATTTCCGCTTTCACTTCGGTCTCGCACACTCTCAAGCTTGTAGCAGCGACTTTATCTCGCCACAGTCTGTGGCGACGAGTTTATCTCGCCACCCTCAAGCTGTAGCGGCGAGTTTACCTCGCCACAGGGCGGCGTAAAGCCGCCCCCACATCCGCCTCACCGCCCAAACGTCCCCACCAATTCTGCCTGCGCCAGAACATGACCCTTCATGGCCGAATCAACATCCGTGCGGTGAGCGGGAGCGTTCAGTGCTAGAGTTTTATCCAGGGCATAAAGCCGGAAAAAATAGCGGTGGCGCTTGCCGCGTGGAGGACAGGGCCCGCCATAACCATTTATGGGGAAGTCATTGATGCCCTGCTTGCCCCCGCCAGCAATAACCTCGCCCGCGGGTATATGTTCGGGCAATTGCCGCGCCGCGGCCGGCAGATCGTACACCACCCAGTGAACCCAAGTTCCGCCGGGAGCGTCCGGGTCATCCACAATCAACACGAAGCTCTGGGTGCCGGGCGGAGGTTGGGTCCAGGAAAGAAATGGCGATCGGTTTTCCCCGCTGCACGTAAACTGCGTGGGAATGGTACCGCCCACGTGGAAGGCGGTGGTCATTAATTCCAGCCTCGCGGCAGAATCCTTGGCTACAGAAATATTCGCCGCCAGAAAAGCGAAGACGACGGGTAACATCACATCGGCAATGCCTCGAAAGTCTCTGCGGTAAAATGGTTCTCGGCATCCCGCCGTTCGGGAGACTCGCCGGCCAGCAATATCAAATTGAATCGAGCATTCCGGCATGGCGCGCGCCCTCCATTTGAGATGAGCGGTGAGACACCCGGGCTAGCGCCCTGAGAAGAGGAAGGACTCCAGCATGTCGGCCCGCGCCTTCTCATCGGAGGCGATGACCCGCAGCAAATCCTGAACGGAAATCATGCCGTGGTAAGTTTCACTTTCATCGACGACGGGCAGATGGTAGATGCCGTGCTTCTCCATCAGCAGCACACACTCATCCAGATTCGTGGCAGGCGGCACGGTGATGGGGTTGGGCGTCATGACTTCGGAAACCCGCATCCAGGCCGGGCACTTGTTTTCCGCCGCCACTTTGTCCGAAATGTCGCTTTGCGAAACGACACCCACCAGCTTCCCTCCGGGCTTGAGGACCCCCACCGCACGCACCTGCCTTTCGCGCAGGTAGCGCGCCACATCGTAAACCGTAACGTCTTCAGTGACTGAATAAACTTCGCTTCGAGAGCGGATTAGATCCTCAACCTTCATGTGAGCCCCCCCCACATATCCCAATCTAGGGCCATGTTAAGCCGGAATCGCCAAAATCGCAATATGATTTTCGGTAGAAATATCGGTAGAAATGTCGCTAACCGGCGAGCGGGAAGTTGCGCCCAGCATCGGGGATTGGTGGTTTATCCACAATGCGGTTCCCCTTTACCTCAGGAAGACAATATTCGCCGGTGTGCCAATCGGCGTGTACTGCCCGGTGAAGGTCAGCGCTCCGGTTCGCCGATTGACGCGGAAAGTGGTGATGGCATCGGCGCGCTGATTGCAAGAGTAGAGAAAACTTCCCGTGGGATCGATGTTGAAGCTGCGCGGGTAATCGCCGCGAGTCCATTCCTCCCCGCCAAAGGAAAGCGTGCCCGTAGCGCTGATGGGAAACCACGCGATGCTGTCGTGCAACCGATTCGCGGCGTACAGGAACTTGCCATCCGCGGAGGTCATGACTTCGGAAGTGAAGTTCGTGCCGACAAAACCCTTGGGCAGGCTGGAGAGGGTCTGCTTTTCCGTGAGCCTTCCACGGCTCGCGTCATAGTCATAGGCCACAAGCGTTGAGCCCTCTTCCTGTAACGAATAAAACCATTTGCCATCCGGATGAAATACAAAGTGGCGTGGGCCGTCCCCCGGCGGCAGCGCGACCGAGTCAGGATCATTGGGCGTGAGCTTGCCATTATCCGCATCGAACTTCCAGATGAATATCCGGTCCAACGCCAGATCGCTGGCAAACACAAAACGCCCCGCGGGATCCGCCTGGATCATGTGCGCGTGGGGCTTGTCGTGACCACTGATGGCAAAGCTGCCCACCGGCGCGCTCTGGACGTGCTCGGGGCCCAGGCTGCCCTGATCGTGAACCACATCCGACGCGGGGCCAAGTTCGCCACTCGCGTGAATCGGCAGCACCGCCACGGTCCCTCCCGCATAGTTGGCCACCAGCACGTACTTTCCCGAAGGGTGAATGCTCAAATGGGCGGGGCCGGCCCCCTCGGAGCTTACGGTGTTGAGCAAGGTCAAGTGCCCGGTCGCGCGGTCGACCGCGTAAGCACTGACCGAGCCGGAGTTCGCGCCCTCGTAATTTGCGATTTCATTCGCTGAATACAAATATGCGCCTGAGGGGGTAAGCGCCAGGCATGCAGGGTTCGCACCATTGGAAATGATTTCACGTTGGGTTAGGACGCCGCTCGCGGGATTCATTTCAAGCACGTAAATGCCCTGCCCGCGACCCTTCGCTCCTTCCGGCCCTTGCGGTGAGCTGTAGGTGCCTACCCACGCCAGAATGCGGCGGGGGCTTGACTCGGTCGAACCCTGTCCCGCCCGAGCCAGCGCTGCGGGCACGACCGCCGCGCTGGCGGTCGCTTGCAGAAAGCCTCGCCGCGAAGTTTGCCCCCAAGGCTCACTCGGGGATTCCAGCTTATCGGGTGACATATGAAATCTCCTTCAGCTTGAACCGCGCGAGCCCGCCAGGGAGCCCGCGCAGTTTGGGCATCGGAGCCGCGTCCTCTTTGATTTCGTCGGGGGAAGATAAACGATGAAGTATGGGACTGACCATCCGTAGCAGTGAGTGGCGCAGGATTAGGACTTCTTCTCTTCCTCCGGCTTCTTCTCATCTTTCTTATCGGAAGAACCGTCCATCCCACCGCGCATGGCGTCCTTGAACTCGCGAATACCTTTTCCTAAGCCTTTACCTAGCTCCGGCAGTTTGCCGGGCCCGAACAGAATCAAGACGATCACCAAGATGATAATCAGATGAGTCGGTGATAGCAAACCTTCCATTCGTTACTCTCCTCCAGGCTTTGCGCAACCGTCTAAGGTTTTATTTCTTGTCGGAAGAACCGTCCAACCCCCCGCGCATGGCTTCCTTGAACTCTTTAATACCTTTTCCTAAGCCCTTGCCCAGTTCCGGCAATTTGCCGGGCCCGAACAGGATCAAGACGATCACCAAAATGATAATAAGATGAGTCGGTGATAGCAAACCTTCCATAATTAATCTCCTCCACGGTCCGTCGGCTGACGGACGGAACAGTCAAGCGCATTATAGCCCATGCTGCGACAGAACCCAATCACGATTCGCGCGAGGGGAAAATCATGTTCCCCGGGGTCTTGTGCTCGGTCTGACACTTCTTCCGGTAAAGCGTTGCGTAGCTGTCCGTGATGTACTCCCGTCGCGGGTAGCCAAGTTGGCGCGCCACTAGGTCGATCCAGCGCTGCGGGCCTTCGAGTTCCAGGTAATTCCCGATAGGCGTTTCGTCAAGAACCACCTGGGGCGCCTCGGCCACGTCGCGTTTCCCCGGCGGCGCGTAAATTGTGCGGAACTTTTCATAGCTGAAAACCTCGCACAATCCTAACAGGAGTAGGATCTCGCGCAGGCGGTGGCCGTCTTCCACGTGGGTCTCAATCTCCCGCCGAATTTTGTAATCGTGGGAACGCAGCGGCGCGCCCTTAAAGGTCAGCAAACAGTCGTCCCCGACAAAGCGCAGGCGAATGAGGCAGCGGGATTTGCGCAGCCGCTGGTCAGGAAAATCGAAGAGATAATTGCTCTCAAAGTGGCGCGCCAGAACGAGCCGAAAGCCCAGCTCCGCAAAGCGCCTGCGGATTTCCCCGGGGTCCTGGACTGCCAGCTTGATCTCGGTTTCGTGGCGATGTTTCATGCCGGAAGGTGCGCGCGAACTTAGGATTCCCGTTCCAAAATAAAATCCGGCAGAGAGTGCAAAGCGTCTTTGTAAGTCGAGTGAGGAAGGCCTTCCAAAAAACCCCGAGCCTTGTCGGAAAAATCCTGGGCTTTTTCACGCGCCGCTTGGAGGGTGCCGTAATGGTCGATGAGGTCGAGGATTTCCACAAACTGCACAGATTGGAATCCCCCATCTTCCAGCACCTGGGAAACCTTGCGCGCTTCTCCCGGAGTGCACCGTTGCAGGAGGTAGATCAAGGGCAGCGTCATCTTGCCCTCGCGCACGTCGTTGCCGATGGGCTTGCCGAGAACTTCCTCGGAAGAGGTGAAGTCCAGCACGTCGTCGATCAGTTGAAAAGCCAGGCCCAGGTTAATACCGTAGAGGCCTAATCGCGTTTCCTCTTCTTCGCTCTTTCCCGCCAGCAAGGCACCCAATCGCAGGCAGGCGGAAAACAAGCACGCGGTTTTGCGATAGGCCAGTTCCAGGTACTCTTCCTCGGAGACGGTGGGCCTGCGCAAGCAAGTCAGTTGGAGCAACTCGCCCTCCACCATGACTTGCGTGAGCCGGATCAGAACGTCCAAAATGCGGAAATTCCTTTCGTTCAGGGCGATGTTGAAGGCCTGCATGTAAAGCCAGTCACCCGCCAGCACGCTCATGGGATTTCCCCAGCGCGAATTCGTGGAGGGCCTTCCGCGGCGGGTGTCAGCCTGATCGATCACATCGTCGTGCACGAGCGTGGCGGTGTGTATCATTTCCACCACGGCGCCCATGCGAATGGCTGCCGCACCTTCGTAACCGCACATCCTTGCCGCCAACAACACCAGCGCCGGACGCAGCCTTTTTCCCCCGCCTTCCTGCAAGTACTGGCCGATTTCGGTAATCGGGCGGACGCCCGTGGTGGTCTGGATGCCGAACTCCTCCTCCACACGGAGGAGGTCGGGGCGGACCAATTCCAGGACTTCTTTGAAGGTCAAATTCTTGACGGGCGCCAAGCTCAACTTCTCCCTCGCCCCGTCTGTAGGCCTTGCCAAATCAGTTTTGGAGGACAGACTGGAGGGCGATCCCACAAATTATGATAGTCCCATAAAAACCCCAGCAAGGGAAGCGGCAAGTGAGTCCGTAGCCGAAGCGCGGGGAAAAAGGCCAGGTTATCGCGCTCGCTGGAACCGAATGCTCCCGAAGGTATTCTAACGGAGTGCCTCATGAAAGTTATTGCTTCTGAGGTATTGCCCCGCCCACTTCATGGATCTCCTGCTTGGATTTTTGCATTTTGCGCTTTGCCTTTTGACCTTCTCTTTGCGGTTCCGCCGCGCAGCGCTTCCCCCCTCAGTTCCCTGCCCCATGCCGGTGTCGCCTTTTCCCGTCACCTTATTGTCGGCTATGGCATCCACCTGCGTCGAACAGAAGGCGCGCAAGGCCCTATCCGCGGGTCTGGTTGACCTTCAAGCTACTGCCGACATCTTCCTGAGAATCAGATTGATCCAAAGAAATCTATTTAAGTTCGTGGCTTCTATTGCCGATATCAAGGACTTGGAGAGTGCCGTGCACCCCCCTGGGGCAGGAGGCAAACGGTAGTGCGCTCAATTCCCTGGAAACAGTTGTTCATCTCTTTGGGAGTCGCAGCAGTAATTATCTGGCGCGTTCCTATCGCGGGGCTGCGGGAGGCATTTCGCAACCTCGAAGTGGGCAGTCTGTTCTTGGCGCTTTTCTGTTTGCTGGTCTTGCTCTTCCTGCGTGCTTACAAGTGGCACCGTTTGTTGGCGGCCGCGGGCAACGGCTATATACGCCAGTCTTTGCGCTCACTCTTTGGAGGCTTTGCGCTGGGATTGATCACGCCCGGACGATTGGGAGAACTGGGGCGATGCGCTTTTGTTCGCAAGGAGGAACGCGCTCAAGTCGCGGTCCTGACGGTGTTCGACCGACTGCTGGATTTTTGGGCGTTGCTGACGGCGATGGGCGCTAGCCTGTTTTTCCTCGCGCCCCGCCCCGCCGCCGTCTTCGGAGTCGCTGTGTGGCTGGCCTTGCTCCCTGTGGTGATGGGGTTCCCCGCCTTGGTTTCCCACCTTTCGAAGCTCGCGCGAAATTCGCGCCGTTTTCGCGGGCATTTCATGGAAGCGGGAGGAATGCCAATGGTAGAGACGCCGCGTTTTGCCCTTATGGCCGTGGGCGCGATGTGGGCGGAATTGGCTTCGTTCTTCTTTCTTCTCCGCGCGTTCTTCCCGACAGAATTCTCGACGACCCTCGCGACTTACCCCTATATTGTGCTGGCAGGAGATTTGCCTGTCTCCTTCAGCGGGGTTGGCGTGCGTGAAGGCGCTGCAGCTCTGCTTTTGTCTCCTTATGCGGTTCCCACAACTGCCGCAGTGGACGCCTCCCTGCTGTGGTTTGTCTTCGGGATGCTGCTGCCCGCCGCCTTGGGAGTCTGCTGGTTGGTTGCCGAACGCCTAAAGTCTCGGGTGCGAAGATTGCAGAGCGTGGTGCCGAAGGCCGACCCAACCTGGATGCCCGTGGGCATCCCCCCAACCACTACTACTCTTAGCCCCGAAATTGTCGCCCCGCGTTGCGAAGTGGGGTGATGTCCGACAAGGCTCCCAACGACGGGGCGGGGTGCCTCGCTCTCTCGACAAAATGTCATTTATTTCATGCCATTGAGCAATGATTCTGGATGTACTTGTTTCACTTTTGCCGTCTGCCTTTGGATTTGCAGCCGCGGGTTTGCTTCCTCCCGGTTCCAGCCGGATAGGGATGCCTCCTTACTTCCCCAGCGCCTCGAGCAATTCTTTCTCGATGGCGCGGAACTTCTCCGGATCCCGCACGTAGTCGGTGAGGCCCGCGACAGCTTCTTGGGCCAAGCGAGTGGCTGCGGCGGGGTTTTTGGCTTTCAGTGCCATCAGCATTTCGTAATCCTCGGTGCCTTGCAGCATGGTTTCCAGGCGAATGGAGGAATACACGGACTTCCGCTCGCGGTCGGGATAGACGATGTACGCGTCTCCCGAGGGCAGCAGTTCGGTATTAGCGTCGATCACCGGTTGGGTGTCGAGGACCGGGTCGGGCGTCCAATAGCTCCATCCCCAGTGCAGGAATCCGGTAAAGCCGTAGCGGAAGTCGAGCCATTCCAAGAGGCGTGCCTTGACCAAGGGGTAATCCATGAGCCGATTCATGTAGCGCCCATTGGGAAACAGGCACACATAGAACCAGACTTCGTGTCCGCTCGCGATGCGTTGCTGAATCAAATCCATCTGCGCGTCGAACCGGCCGAGTTGGGGAACCCAGATGTCGCAATTCTTCTGCAACTCGTCGGGCATTTGGGCCGCGTCCACGGCATCCATGGTGGGAACGCCGGGAAGGTAGCGGTGCACCAGTTCGGCGAAACGCGCGTAGTAGGGCGGCTCAGCGCCATGCGCCTCGTCCAGAATGTGTTGATAATAAATGGACTTCCAACCTTTCTCCTCCAGGTGGGAGTTGAGCGCGGTGAGGAAACCGGCCAGGAAAGGCTCCACACGTGGGTCGTCGGGGGGCAGTGTTTGCCTTGCCACTTTGCCGTTTTCGATTTGAAACGTGTTCACGGTCAGACCGGCGTCGTAGCTGCCCGCGCGGTCGAGCAGGTGAGAGCCTTCGATGTACCCAATAGCGCCGGCCCGCTGAAAGGTCTCAACCCACCGGTCGAAATTGCCGAAGTCGTAAACCAGGTGGTCGCCCTCGATTCGCGGCTCGACGAGATTCATCAGGGGCGTGATGACGACATTTTGCCGATGCTCGGCCATTACGGCCCCGAGGTTGGCCATCAGCGTCCACCATCCGGGGGAGAATTGCGCGACCTTGTAAAACTGCTGGGAGGCCGCGTCGTCGAATCCGAACCAGTTGGTGACCTTCAAAGTGCGCTGGCTGGGCACCTTTGCTGCGAGCACGGTGACGCGGAGTTCCTGGCGCGCCAGTTGCCGATCTCCCGCGCGCACCACCACCGAGCCGCGATAGTCGCCCGGCTGGGCGTCGGCGGGAACCGCAACGTTGATCCACAAGGGTTCGGTGTGCCCCGCCTCGAGTTTCACGGGAAAATCCCACAATGGGTCAGGAAACCAGCCGGGCGTTTCTCCCACCCGCTCGTCTTCGGGCGTGTTGCGGCTGTGCGAGCCCACCACCACGTAACCCTCCGGGCGTACCGTGACACCGCCCAAGGTCGCGCCAGCAGAGTCTTTGAAGGGACCCGCCTCGGCCGTTACGCCTTCCAAAGGTCGGGCCGAGCGCACGGCGAGTTGCACGCTCACATGCTGGCCGCGCGCTGCGACGAGCTCCGTGATGGGCAAATCCGAGTGCACGGCGAGTTGTACACTCACATGCTGACCACGCGCGGCCAAGACCTTCGTGCGGACGAGACGATGGCTTCCCACAGCGTCGCCGGGGAAAATCTTGATGAGCGAATCCACAAACCAAACCTGCGTGCCGGCCGCGTCTCCGGCCCGCGCGGGGGTCAGAGCGAAAAAACACAAAGCTGATAGAAGGGAAAAAGCAGAACGTGTCATGATTAAAGTCCTCACGAGAATGAATTCCGAATCTACCAGGGGGAGATATTCTCACCGAGCGGCGGCAAGAGCAAGGCAGAACCTGTACCGATGTATTATCTCGGCAGCGCGGATGGGGAGAAAACAAAATGTCTAAAGTGTGAAGGGTAAAGGGTAAAGCCGCTGTAGCGGGGACCTGCTCCGAAAATACGACTAAGCCCTTTGGATGGCCGCGCAGGGCGTGACCCATGTGGCCATGGAATCGACCGGCGTGTTTTGGAAACCGATCTACAACATCCTGGAGAGCCGCTTCACGGTACTGCTGGTGAATGCTCGGCATCTGAAGCAGGTGCCCGGACGGAAG
>Ga0187852_1002794_pt1 | contig 13596 bp, 8 predicted proteins | sample June2016WEW_6_40_FD_134511 | JGI IMG/M metagenome (GOLD analysis project Ga0187852, IMG submission 134511) | Peatland microbial communities from SPRUCE experiment site at the Marcell Experimental Forest, Minnesota, USA - June2016WEW_6_40 | ecosystem: Environmental > Terrestrial > Soil > Wetlands...
AGCTATTACCTACGGCACGGCGCTGAGCGGGACGCAGCTCGACGCCACGGCCAGCGTGCCGGGCACCTTTGCCTACACGCCCACCGCGGGCACGGTGCTGACAGCCGGATCGCAGACGCTTTCGGTCGTCTTTACGCCGACGGACACGACCGACTACAGCAACGCCACCGCCTCTGTTCCTCTGACGGTGAACAATGCGCCTGTGTCGGTCACCGTGACTCCGCCCAGCGCGACACTCTATGGCGGCCAAACGCAGCAGTTCACGGCCAGCGTGGCAAACAGCAGTAATCAGACCGTGGTTTGGACGATAGTTCCGGCGGGCGTTGGCACGATCGACTCGACAGGACTCTACACAGCTCCGACCACAATTTCCACGCAACAGACGGTGACCTTGACAGCGACCAGTCTTGCGGATTCGACTAAGTCGGCCTCAGCGACGGTAACTCTCTCGTTAGCGCAATGTGGTTCGAACGGATACAGCTATCAGCGCACTATCATCATCGATCACACGAAAGTTCCGAATACCGATCAGAGCAACTTCCCATTCCTCTTCAGCACCACTGATCCACTGTTTGCCACGACAACCAATCGCGGCGGTCATGTTACGAATCCCAACGGATACGACATCATCTTCACATCGGATGCTGCCGGCCAGAATGTTCTCGATTACGAAATGGAGGAGTATAACCCCGCCACCGGCCAGGTCATCGCCTGGGTGCGCATCCCAACCCTCTCGCACACCACAGACACCGTACTATATGTTTTCTACGGCAATTCCAGCATTACAACCTCTCAGCAGAACCCGACAGGGGTTTGGGACAGCAATTATCTCGACGTGCTCCATCTTGATGAAAGCAGTGGAACGACAGTTTATGATTCTACAGCCAATGGAAACAATGGCACGAAGGTATCCCAGTCGAGTCCAACTTCAGTATCCACGGGGGAAATCGGCGGAGCGCAGAGCTTCAACGGTACTTCGGACTTCATCGCCTTACCGCCGTCTATGACAAGCGGTCTCACCGTCTTCAGTGCCAGCTTTTGGACGAATACGATCGACAGTGGAAGCAATGGAACGTACTGGAATCGCCCACAATTTCTAGGAGATTCGACCGCTGGAGGATCCAGCGGAGATTTCGGTGTCAATACCGACAGTGGTTACTTGGGTATGTGGTCAGGATTGAACAGTGCATCTGACAACTCACTCATCAGTAGTGACTTTGTCGGTAATGGCAAGTGGCACCGCATTGACGCTGTAAATAACGGTTCGGTTATAGCACTATATTTGGATGGCCAGAACACGGGTCAGACCCTTTCCTCTGGATTGGCTCTAGATAGCTATGGATGGTATCTGGGAGCACAACATTATTACACCGGTGGCGCTGAATTCTTCCTTGAAGGCAGCTTCGATGAGTTCCGCTTCTCGAATTCCGCTCGAAGCGCCGATTGGATCACCACGGAGTACAATAACCAAAGCTCACCATCGACATTTTATGCACTCTATCCTGAAAACGCTGTAGGGGTTGTCCCGGCTACGGCAAATCTTTATGCCGATCAGAGCCAGCAATTCACGGCTACGGGTGCATGTGGTGCTGTTATTGCATGGTCAATGCCGCCGGGTTCTCCAGGTACACTTACAGCGAGCGGACTCTACACAGCTCCTGCCAGCATTGCCACGCAACAGACGGTGGCAATCACCGCTAGCAGTCAAGGGAGTGGAGAGTCTACTGGCACTGCTATAGTGACGTTGTTGCCTGCGCCTTTGAGTCCAACGCTCACTCTAGCAGTTACGGCTCAGCCTCCGTATGTTACCGGAACCTCCCAGACGTTTACGGCCACCTTGAAGAATGGGAGCGGCACGCCGATATCCGGCGAGGCTGTGACCTTCACCGTTTCAGGTGCTAATAGCAATACTGGAAGCAGCACAACTGACTCCAACGGAGTCGCTTCGTATACCTACACAGGAGCGAACAGTGGCACTGACACTATTCAAGCATCGGCAAGCATCAGCGAAGAACAGGTAACTTCGAATACGGTATCAGCTGTTTGGATTGTGCCTGTTCAGGTTGCTTCGTCAAAGACGGTGACGGGTGAGTTCTTCCTGTCTGATGGATCCGGAACATTCGATACGCCGACGAGCGCGACGGCAGCATTCGTTCAAGAGTTTCCTGTCATCAACTTCAATCCTCCTGCCGGAACCATCCCTGGAAATACGTCCGCGGTGGATGTGAATTCACGACCGTTCACGGATGTCACCACTGATCTGAATGGGAATTTTACAGGCACCATCGTAGCTCAGGGGAATGGATATCAGGCGGGGGTTGGTCCCATGTGGACATTCCAGGCCGTCTTTAGAGGCACATTCACAGTAGCCAGCGCTGGCAATGTAGTGTTCAATTTCTACGACGATGACGGGTTCATTTTCGGCATCGGCAATGGGGCAACGCGAGTAAGCGGCGCTTCCTATAATATGCCGGCGGTTACACCCTTTGCGCAGTACCCTGTCATGGGAGCCGACAATGGGCCTACTGCCCCGGTTGGAAACCAGATCATCGTATACTTCCCGGCCACAGGTGAATATCCGTACGAAGTTGATTACTCGGAGTGTTGTGGCGGCCAATTGGTGTTAACAATGACCAGCGGCGCCACAAACCCAACTGGCATTCCGCCGACAGGATCGCTTACAATTACTCCGAATTCGGTTCAGCCGCTGCCGATAGGCGGCCAGCAGGCGTTCACAGTGTTTGCAAGCGATGCTTCAGGCGCCCCCGTGCCCAATGTTGGCGTGGGTCTCGAAGTCACTGGCGTCGATAATCTTCAATTGAGTGGAACCACCGATGCCACTGGCCATGCAACGATTGTCTATCAAGACATGAATCCGGGTACAGCTTTAGTCCAGGCCGTGGCTTTTATCAGCGGTATGGTTGCCTACTCCAACCAAGTCACTGTTCCCTGGACACTTCCGCCGTCCACTACTACCACGCCAATACCTGGCAATGGCACGATGAGCGGCAGCATTACAGCGTTGCCGACGGTGACGCTGCCCAATACGCTTTCTTTGACAGGCACAATTACCGACAGCAGCGGGCCTGCTACCCCAACGATAACGATTGACTGGAGCGGGAGCGAGGTTAACGGACCCGGCACTGTCACTTTTACCCCTCCGCAGCAGACGGCCACCGGCTCTGTCTTCAATGGATCGACTACAGCTACCTTCAGCCAGGCAGGAAACTACGTACTGCAAATGAACGCCAGCGATGATGTAGGCAACAGCGTCCCGGGGCAGTTGTTGGTCACCGTAAATCCCGTTCCGGGCACTCCGCAGGGATGGATCGGAAGTCCCGTATACGGCTCGGCCATTTCCGGCATCGTTCCCATCACGCTCGCTTCTGGAGTTACGCTCCAGAGCGGCACGCTAAATCCACAAAACACACTATTTTACTATCCAGCAAACAATCCCGGCAAAATTACGAATATTCCAATCACTGCTGAATCAGGCACGATTGGCACGCTGGACACAACTATGCTGCCAAACGGTTCTTTCTGGATTCAACTTCAGGCCACCGATACGAGCGGCAACCTCGAATACAGTCTTGTACTGGTCACGGTTACCGGCAATTACAAGCCGGGCCGCGTTACAGCAACGGTGACAGACCTGGTTGTACCCTCCACTGGGCTTGCCATCAACATCCAACGCACTTACGACAGCCTGAATGCCGGTACAAGCGGCGACTTTGGCTATGGTTGGAATCTCGGCATTAATGTCAACCTCGTGGTGGACAACGCAGGCAATGTGACCTTTACGCTGGGTGGACAACGAAAGACCTTCTATCTAACGCCGCAGTATGGCGGCTGGTTCTTCCCGTACTACTTTGTGGCCTATACTCCTGAGCCAGGCCTCTACGGAAAGCTCACGGATAGCGGATCGAGTTGCAGCGCGGTCTTTGATATTGTGGTTCCCGACGGCAACTTGTGGTATTGCTTAGGAATCGGCACCCAATTCAATGCAACCGGATACGTCTACACCGATCCGAATGGAACCTCGTACACCATCAGCGCGGCCGGTAACTTGCAATCGATCCAGGACAGAAGCGGCAACGGGCTGACCATCACCGCGACTGGCATCACCAGCACCACCGGACTCAACGTGCCCTTTGTGCGCGATGCCAACAATCGCATCACGCAGATTACCGATCCGCAGGGCAACATCTATCAGTATGGGTACGACACCAGCGGCAATCTTGCCACCGTCACTTACCCCGCAACGGCCCAGTCAACTACGTGCCCGAACACTTCCGCTCCAAACACGAGCACGTACACCTATGACTCGAACCATTTGTACCTCAGTGGCACGGATGGTCGCTGCAACCCGCTGCCCGTGACAACTTACTACAACAGCACCAACGATGGCGGCAACTCCGCGCTCGATGGCCGCATGGCTAGCGTGACTGACGCATTCAGCAATACCACGAGCTACGCTTACAACCTGGCGACCAACACCACCACCATTACCTATCCAGACAGCACCAGCAGCAATGTCGATCAGGCAACCATGGTTTACGACAGATATGGAATGCTGCTCAGCTCCACCGACCCGCTCGGCCACACCACAACCAATGCATACGATGCCAACCACAACCTGATTTCGGTCACCGTTCCCAGGGATGATTCGACTGCCTACACCACCACCTACACCTACGACGCCAACGGCAACAAGACCTCCACGACCTATCCGTCGACCGGTGCCGGCCACAACACGACGAGCTACACCTACTACAACCAATACAGCGAGCCGACCTCGACAACCGACGAACTGGGCAATGTGCGCACCTTCAACTACGACGCCAACTACAACCCGCAGAGCGTGACCGACTCCATCGGCACCCTGGCCAGCTTTATCTTCAACCCCAACCAGACCCTCGCCGCTGGAGCCATCGGCTACGACATCAGCGCCAACCCGGCCATGGCCTCGCAGTTCACCTACGACCCCAACGGCAACATGGCCAGCCGCACCGACGCGCTTGGCCGGACAACTTCTTACGTCTATAACTCCCTCGGGCAGAAGACTTCCATGGTTACTCCCACGCCCGCATCGCCCACCGGCGGGTCTGGCTCGACGACCAGCTACACATACGATCCCTTCGGCAACCTCACGCAGACCGCCGCGCCGCTCGGCCGCACCACCAGTTCCACCTACGACGCCAACGGCAACAAGACCTCCGACACCGATGCGCTTGGAAACGTCACCTATTACCAGTACGACGCCTTGAACAGGCTCATCGAAACCGACTATCCGTCGAATGCAACGACTCCGGCGACCAAATCCACCAAAACTTACGACTTCCGCAACAACGTGGTCACCGCAACCGATCAGGCGGGCAACGTCACGCTCAACGCGTACGATCTGGCCGGCCGCCTGATCTCCGTCACGCGCGGCTACGGCTCATCGACCCCCAGCACTACCACCTACGAGTACGACAACGCCAGCCGTAAGATCAGCGAGACCGACGCTCTCGGCAACACCACGAACTACACCTACGATGCCGACAGCCGCCTCACGGCCATCTCCGGCGTCGCGGGCAACTTCCAGTACGCTTACGACGACGCGGGCAATCGCATTTCCTCGACCGATGGCAATAATCACACTACGCAGTTCGCCTACGACGCCCGCAAGCGCCTGACCAAGACCACCTATCCGGACACGACCACGGTAGTCAATACCTACGACGGCCCCGGCAATCTGGCCGGCGTTACCGACCAGGCCGGCAACCAGGTCCAGTACACCTACGACGCCGTCAACCAGTTGAAGACCGTCGTCCAGATCAACCATCCCAACCCGTCGAATAACACCAACCTCTACGGCTACGATCCCCTCGGCAACCTCACCGGCCTCACCGACGAAAACATCGACACCACGCAAAACCTCTTCAACGTGCTCAGCGAGCCGATCCAGAAGATCCTTCCCGATCAAAAGCTCACCGAGACGCGGACCTACGACGCCGCCGGAAATCTGCAAACGCTCACCCACTTCAACGGTGTCACCACCACCTACACCTATGACGCCCTCAACCGCCTGCTAACCCGCTCGACGCCGGGCGAAGCGACGGTTAGCTTCACCTACACGGCCACCGGCAAGTACCTTACCTCGTCGGTCGGCAGCCACACCACCTCCTACACCTATGACAGCCTCGACCGGCTGATTACCAAGGTGACGCCGCAGGGCACGCTGCGCTATACGTACTACCCGAACGGCCAAGTGGAAACCATCACCTCCTCCAACACGGGCGGCGCCTCGGTCTCGTATACCTACGATGGCCTCAATCGGCTTAGCTCGGTTGTGGATAACAATCTGCCCGGCCAGAACACCACCAACTACACCTACGACAATGCCAGCAACGTGGCCACGGTTGTCTATCCCAATGGATTGATCTCGACCTTCACCTACGATCCGATGAACCGGCTCACCGAGCTGTCCATGCCGCCTATCGCCGATTACAAGTACACGCTGGGCCCGACCGGCAATCGCACGAATGCGACCGAGCAGAGCGGCCGCTCGCTCGTTTGGAACTACGACAACATCTACCGGCTGACCGATGAAACCATCAGCGGCGACCCGGCGAATAACAGCGGCAACAACGGCAGCGCGACGTATCAGCTGGACCCGGTGGGCAACCGCACCTCGGCAAGCTCCACCTTCAGCGGCTTCAGCCCCGTCGCGGGCAGCTACAACGCCGACGACCAGCTTTCCTCGGAGACCTACGACGCCAACGGCAACACCACCCTGGCTGCCAATGGCAACAGCTACACCTACGACTCCGAAAACCACATGACATCCGCCACCAGCAACGGCAAGACGATTACGATGGCCTACGACGCCTTCGGCAACCGCGTCGCCAAGACGGTGAACGGCGTGACGACCTGGTATCTGGTCGAGGACGATGTCAACCCCACAGGCCTGCCGCAGGTGATGGAGGAGAAAGTTGGCGGAGCGGTGCAGCGGGTGTACACTTATGGGTTGCAGCGCATCAGCCAATACCAGTTCTTTGACAACCAATGGGCCGCGAGCTTCTACGTCTACGACGGCGCGGGCAGCGTCCGCCAGTTGGCCGACTCTACTGGAAATGTAACCGACGAGTACGAGTACGATGCCTACGGCAACTCGTTCACCAAGCAAGGCACAACGCCGAATGTGTATCTCTATCGCGGCGAACAATACGACCCAGACCTCGGCTTGTATTATCTCCGCGCCAGATACTACAATCCCGCCACCGGACGCTTCTTGTCTAGAGACCCGGAAGATGGAAAGATCAAGATTCCGGCGACTTTGCATAAGTACCTATATGCCGGAGGGGACCCGGTCAATATGATTGATCCGACAGGTCGGGAATTGACCGCTTACGCCAATCTGCTAGAGATTATTCAGGTGCAAGTAGAATTCTGGAGAGCCACGGCTGCGGTTCGCAAAGTTATTGGGGGCATCGCGTGCGTGCTTTCAATTGTTGATGTTGCCATAAAAGGGGGCGAGGCGGATAAATTCGACTGGGCGATTCTGATCGCTGGCTGCTTGGCAGCAGGGGCTTAGTTGAGATTTCGGGAGCTACTAGCTTCAACATTTCACGAAATATCGACGGCAAGCGCTCGCCAAATATCACAACAATGCAACCAAACGAAAGGATGTGCGACCTATGCAGAGCTGGCGAGCTAGGATTCTTGCAATCGGCGCAGCAGTTGGCAGTTTGCTCTTTGTGCGTGATATGTGGATTACTCCCAACCGCGTAGCTCGTGTGTGGGATTTGAAGTTCTTGGCCTGCGTTGCGCTGCTGGCACTGATTATCTGGCTCGCGAGAAGGTCGCCATACGCCAAGGCTTCAATATTCCTAGCAGCGACCGTCGCGTCAGTGCTCATAGGTTTTCACGAATGGGCAAGTGGGAAGCACTTTGAGCTTTTTCTATGTGCGCTAGTGTTTCTGTCGCTGATCGGGAGCACCGTATACGGGATCAAACAAATTGCTGACCAAGGTACCGGGCGTCGGGCCGGGTGCACCCTCGATAAGGACGAAGGCACCGTCAAGCACGATTTCTGAGGTCAGGTGACCCGCGTCCCGGTGACACTCGCTCCAGCACAAAGTGAGGGTGGCTATAGAAGGTCAAGAGGTTGTTCCGGCGTCGGCGGCGCATCCGGCGAGGGGCGTCGATGCCTACGGCATCGGATTTAGGGGACACGTCTCCCCCAGCGGGGATCTGTGCGGCAACCTTGGGTTGTCGTGCAGTAAGCATCAATTGTGCTGCCCAGCGCATCAGCCAGCACCAGATTATTGACAATCTATGGACGCCGAGCTTCTACGGCTACGACGGCGGGGGCAATGTTCGTGTGCTGACCAACGCCGCCGGCGCGGTGACCGACAGCTACGAGTACGACGCCTGGGGCAACACAGTCAGCACCGCGGGCAACCGCTCTGGCGCGACAAAAAGCAATGGCCGGACGTTGACCTGGAATTACGACGGCATCTACCGCCTGACGAATCAGACCATCTTCAGCCTGCGCCACCGCGCCACGCTCTGCCCAAGCGGAAACGTCAGCTCAACAATCCGCCGCTTTTCCGCAACAGAGCGCCGGATACGCACCTTGGCCGTTTTCATTTCCCCACCGTTTCAATGCGGCGGATGCATGTCCAGGGTTGGGAACACGGGACGCTTGCGGTTCTGTGAACGGAGGACGAATACAATCCAGAATCTGGACCCCTGAAATCTGCCAACATGAAAAAACTGAAAATCGAGATTTGCGCTGTGAACCCAGTTGTGAAGCAACCCGGTCCCCCACCCCATAGCGCGCCGCCCTGGCTCCCGCTCACCAGCGGGAGGTACTGCACATCTTCGGGAGTCTAACGGCGCATTGGCGGGGATTCTGGCGCAAGCTGCAACGGGCACGGAATCCAAACCAAGGAAAAAGCCACCGAAGACGAGCCGCATCGCAGCGATGCCCTTTATGGGCGGAAAAGCAGGTACACGGTGATATATTGGGGGTATATTTGGGGGTATTGTGTCGATTCTGTACTTCAAATGATTCATTTATCAGGCTCTTACGAGTCGATACTAATCCAGTCGTCTCACTCTAACGCATGGATTTTGTTGGCAACTTCACAGACCAGAGCTTCCTTCTCTGAATGGAACAGCCTGCGCTCCCGCGCCGGGAGCTCGTCCAGTAGCTCCGGATAAGGGGTCGTCTCGCATCCGGCAAACGCGGCAAAGCCCGCCGCATCGGCCATCCTGCAACTCACCTTAATCAATTCAGCCATACCCCAGAAACCATCCGTCCGCTGTGGCGAATGATGCTCGGAGACAATGGTTTCGAAGTCGCAAGGCAGCTTCCAATCTACAATGAGCTGCCGGCCCACCTCACAATGATCCCAGCCAAACAGCGCCCGTTCGCCCTCCAGGATGCTCAAGGCAGTTCCACCATGTGTCGCCAATAAATCGGCGTATTCTTTCGGCCGGATTACCGCCAGCGCAAATCGTCCGATATCGTGCAGGACGCCCGAGGTATACGCAATGTCCTTGTCCATGAACCCTGTTGAAGCCAGCTGCTCGGCGATCAAGGCGCATGCCAGGTTATGATGCCACAGGCCACGCATCGCGGGATGACTCAGCGTCTTCCCAAGGTAAGCTCGCACGCCAACAGTCAGACACATCCCCTGCAGATTGTTGGCGCCCAGCACGGCGATCGCCTGCAGAACGCTGCTGGCCGGAAAACGAGGGGCGTACAGGAGAGAATTCGCGATGGTGAGAACCTCGCTGGCAAATGCCGCATCCGACGAAATCAGATCGCTCAGTTGGTGCAGCTGCACATTCTCCTTGTTTGCCAGTTGCAGTACCCGGATCGCCACCTGAGGAAACGGAGGAAGGCGCAAATGGGCCCAGGGCACGCTTGCCTCGTCCTTTCGCCGCTCGATCAGCACCGTCGAAATCTCCGTGTATGGCTGCAAGGACGTTGAGCCGCGACGGCTGTGACGGTTTCCGCCCACATGAATCGGGCCTGCCGGATCGATCGCCGCGTCCTTCATCTCTTTTGCATCCTGCATAGAACTACTTCGGCAGAAAGGCCGTTTTTCGATAGTGGATAGATTGAAGGTCTTCCTCGTGACCTTCCCGACATTCCCGAAGCGGACACGCAGGGAGAAAACCTGGAAGAGGCCATGCAGGCGGCGCAGGATGCGCCGCAAACGGCGCTCGGCTGAAACCTGGGCAACCACAAACCCAGAATCAATCCCCCGCCGCCTTATGAATCGCCAGCAGCTTTTCCAGCAGCGGCTTGAGCATTTTCAAATCCAGCGCATTCGCCCCGTCCGACTTGGCATTCGCCGGGTCGTCGTGCACCTCCAGGAAGAGCCTGTCGATCCCCGCTGCAACCGCCGCCCGCGCCAGCAGCGGGATGAACTCCGGCTGGCCGCCGCTCACGCCATTGGCCGCCGAGGGCTGCTGAACCGAATGCGTGGCGTCAAAGACCACCGGCGCCAGCCACCGCATCACTGGAAGCGAGCGGTAATCCACCACCAGCGTGTTGTACCCGAAGCTGGCCCCGCGCTCGGTCAGCAGCACCCGCTCGTTGCCCGTCGAGCGCACCTTTTCCACCGGGTGCTCCATATCCCACGGAGCCACGAACTGCCCCTTCTTGATGTTCACGGCGCGGCCGGTGAGGCCCGCGGCCACCAGCAGATCTGTCTGCCGGCAGAGGAAGGCGGGAATCTGCAACACGTCCACGGCTTCCGCGGCCACCTCGCAGTGTCCCGCCTCATGCACGTCGGTCAGCACCGGCAGGCCCGTGTCTTTGGCCAGACGGCCCAGGATGCGCACCCCCTCGATCAGCCCCGCCCCGCGAAAGCTCTTTACGCTGGTGCGGTTGGCCTTGTCGTAGCTGGCCTTGAAGATGAGGGGGATGCCCAGGTCGGATGCAATGCGCTGGATGGCCTCGGCCATGGTGCGCACATGGGCCTCGGACTCGATAACGCAGGGGCCGGCGATGAGGAAAAGCCGGCCTTCGCCAACATGGACCGGGCCGATTTCAAAGGAGTGGTTCACAAAGGCGATTTTACTCTGTGGGGGATTGGCTCCGCGACCATTGCCAGAACCCTCGTTCCAGAGCATGGAGCGCCGTCGGGCCGGGCAGATCGCTTTGCGGCTTGACGATGTTGCACTCGGCCAACCGCTTGCAGAAGGCCAGGTACTCCTCATAAAACCCGACATCGTGCCGCGCGTGCCCCAGCGCTTCCAAAGAACGATAATCCAACACCGCATACCGCTCCGGGTAGATCACGGCCAGAATCGCGGAGGCTATGGAAATATCGACGCCGCGCAGCCCGGTAAGAGCCTTGACAGCGTCCTCGGTCGAAGCGTCCGGCGAAGCGGCCACGGCCAGGGCGCTCTTGATGTTCTCATTGCTGTTTGCGATCAGATAATGTACGACCCTCTCGGACTTCCATCGAACGATCGCCTCCAGATTCAGCAGCGAGTGGTCGCCATTGCGAATCGCTTCCCCGGCTTCGTATGCCGCTTTCTCTAGCTGCTGTTCTCTTTCGCCGGCTTCCTGCCAATACTGCTCCGCCAACTGCTGAAGGTCCGCTTCCGCGGGCTGAAGCTCAAAGTAAGCCATGGTGTCGAGTCCCCATTCACAAAACCACCAAACAATAAGCCCGGCAGAGGCCTTTGTCAACCGCGGATTGAACACTGTGAAGTCAGGACAGACGGAGTTCAATGTGCGCTGCCAGCAGGCGGCGGCATTACGCCATAAAGGTATAAATATGGTATTATGCTCATATGCGAACCACCGTGGACATTCCGGACCCCGTCTACCGCGAGATGAAGGTTTGTGCCGCCAGCGAAGGCACGACCATCAAAGAAATCATCCTGGAAGGCGTTGCGGCAAGATTGCGGACCGGGCGCGCGCCCGCGAAGCAACGGGGCCGGCCCAGGTTTCCGGTGATTCGTTCCAGGAATCCCGGCTCCCTGCAACTAGGCAAGGAGGGTGTCTACGAATACATTCCTTTTCCCTGATGTGAACGTATGGCTGGCGCTGGCGCATGAAATTCACCCGCAGCACCGCGTAGCCGTTGTGTGGGGAGAATCGCTGAACAGCGAAGCTGTGCTCTCCTTTTGCCGGTTCACGCAACTCGGCCTGCTTCGCCTGTTGACCAACCCAAGCGCAATGAGCGCGGACGTTCTCACACAGGCTAAGGCATGGGCAGTCTATGACGCGTTCCTGCAGACTGCCAGAGCGCGCTTGATGGAGGAGCCGCGTGGAATCGATCCTCTATTCCGACAGCACACCAGCCGCAACGAGGTCTCTACGAAGCAATGGGCGGATGGCTATCTCTTGGCGTTTTCGATGGCTGCTGGAATTCCGCTGGTCACCTTTGACCGGGCGCTGGCGGGGAAGGTGAAGGGGGCGGTGCTGCTGGGCTAATATCAGAGGCTACTCAGGTTCCAATTTGCCCTTGCTGGCTGACCACTGCCACAGCGCACGATCGAGCACTCGCAGTTCGGTCTCGGCCGGGTAGCCAGATTGAATCTGGATTTCACTGCTCTCACCAAGCGATTTGGCCAATGACTTACAGTGCTCCAAGTATTGCCGATAGAACTCAACTCCAGCCTGATCGTGCCCCAGAGCTTCCAGAGCCCTAAAGTCGATTACCGTGTATTGATCAGGGAAGATTGTCGTGAGAATTGCAGAGGCGACGGGAAGACCCACTCCTGTGAGTTTAGTGAGCGCTGATACTGCTTCCTGCACGTTCTCGGGCTTCGAGATAGCTGCATCTATGGCCGCTTGAACTTCCTCGGTGCTGTTCTCACAAATATAGTGAACACTTCTCGGGGACTTCCATTTGACTATGGTCTCTAAATCACCTTTGACGTCCGTTGATTTGCGTTGGCGAATCCTCGCTCCTGCATCAAATGCCAAGGTCTCCCTTTCCATCTCGGCTTTGTTTTGCACGTATCGGTCGGCAAGCTCTTGAAGCTTCTCTTTAGGTGGTTGAAGTTGAAACTGTTCCATACCTTCCTCCATCTGCGTCCCAAGCTTATCAAAAGCAGCCGCAGGTCCTTCGACTCCGGTTGCCGCGTCGACCTTCGCTCAAGATGACAGAGCGTTGGTCAGGGCTGATGCTTCGCTGGCTTCAGCCGCTAGCCTTCCCTGCCGGTTCTTATAACTCGCGGTGATGAACTCGCGAAAGAGCGGATGCGGCTCCAATGGCTTGGATTTGAACTCGGGGTGGAACTGGCAGCCCAGGAAATACGGATGGCCGGGTAGTTCGACGATTTCGACATAGGTCGAGTCGGGGGTGGCGCCGCTGATGCGCAGGCCGCCGCCGGTCAAGAGCGCTTCGTACTCGCGGTTGAACTCGTAGCGATGCCGGTGACGCTCGCTGATCTCTGTCGCTCCGCCGTAGGCCCTGGCGGCCAGCGAACCCTCTTGTAGAACGCATGTCCAAGCGCCTAAACGCATGGTGCCGCCCATCTCTTCCACGCCCAGCAACTCGCGCAGTTTATAGATGATGCGGTGTGGGCTGGCGGGATCGAACTCGCTGGAGTTGGCGCCCTTCAATCCGC
>Ga0187852_1002799_pt1 | contig 13563 bp, 9 predicted proteins | sample June2016WEW_6_40_FD_134511 | JGI IMG/M metagenome (GOLD analysis project Ga0187852, IMG submission 134511) | Peatland microbial communities from SPRUCE experiment site at the Marcell Experimental Forest, Minnesota, USA - June2016WEW_6_40 | ecosystem: Environmental > Terrestrial > Soil > Wetlands...
CATCCGCCGGCAAGACCGGCACGGCGCAGAAAATCGATGCTTCCGGCGCTTATTCAAAGTCGCACTACGTAGCTTCTTTTGTTGGGTTCGCTCCCGTAGGAAAACCGGCGGTAACAATTTTGGTGGTCATCGACTCACCGGTGGGAGCAATTTACGGGGCAGAAGTGGCAGCCCCAGTGTTCAAGTCCATCGCAGAGCAGACTCTGGGTTATTTAGACGTTCCGCAAGACAGCCTCTCCCGCTGGCCTCAGGTTGCTTCCTCAACCCCTGCAGGGACTCCGGGCCAGAAACTCGGAGACCCTGCGGCACACCTTCCCAAAAGCTCTGAGCACTCCCAGGCTGCCGCTTCCCCCGTTCAACCCGCTTCCTTCTCAAGGATCGAGCAGACACAGGCTTCAACGGACCGTGAGCAGGAGGCAGCTACGATGCCCAGTACCGTTGTTGTGGATAACGGTCCTGTAGTGAGCATTCCGGACTTCTCAGGTTTAGCGGCGCGCAGTATTGCCCAACAGTGTCAGAAGCTTGGTCTGGAACTTAGCCTTTTTGGCAGTGGATTAGCCGTCGAGCAGAGTCCCCCTGCACATGCGCAGGTGCCGCTGGGAACGCGGCTGGTGGTAACACTGTCAAGGTGAGCAGCGACCCCCGGAAATTCCGCGAGGTCGGGGACGAAAATTGGGAACAGAAAACATAAGCGACAGCATGCGGGGCAAAGATGGTTCTGGGCCGGGAGGCGGCTGTCCCCGGATAATTACAAATTCTTGCAGTGATATAATCCGAGTGAGAAATGAAACTCAACGAGTTGCTCCGAGGACTGGACGGCGTCGAAATGGGCTCAGAAGTCGGCGGCGAAATCACCTCTCTAGCTTACGATTCGCGTCGAATTCAGCCGGGAACCCTTTTCTTTGCCATTCAAGGCGAGAAAGCAGACGGGCATGAGTTTATCCCTCAAGCGCTGGAGCGGGGCGCTGTGGCGGTCGTCAGTGAGCGGGAACCGCCCGCTGGTCTGGCCTCACGCTGGGTGCGAGTCCCCAAGATTCGCCGGGCGCTCTCTACCGCTGGACACGTTTTCTTCGGCCTACCGGATTTGTACCTAAAGCTAATAGGAATCACGGGGACGAACGGAAAGACTACGACCGCCTTCTTGGTGGATAGTATTTTGCGTGCGGCTGGAATCCGCACGGGCCTCTTCGGAACTATTGAGTACCGAGTCGGTGACCGCGCCGTGCCGGCGCTCAATACGACCCCGGAGTCGCTTGATTTGTGGTCTTACTTTGCCCAGACAGTCGATGCGGAGGGCACGGGTGTGGTGATGGAAGTCTCCTCGCATGCCCTGGCGCAAGAACGTGTCTGGGGCTTCCCTTATTCTGTCGCTGTTTTCACCAATTTGACCCGCGACCATCTCGATTACCACAAGGACTTCGAGCATTACTATGAAGCAAAGCGGCGTCTCTTTGAGGGGCTCGGAACGCTTCCCCCGCAATGGGCGGTCATTAACCTGGATGACCCTTGGGGCAGGAAACTTCTGGACGTGCCGTGCCCTCATCGGTTGACGTACGGCATGAACTCTGACGCCCAGGTCAAGCCGAAGCATCTCGACCACCGGCACAATGGCCTGGAGGGCACGTTGGTAACCCCGGCTGGAAAGGTGCAGCTTGCCTCATCGCTTGTAGGTCGGGCCAACCTGGAGAACATCCTGGCAGCGACCGCAGCCTGCCTCGCCTATGGCATCCCGCTCGGAAAAATCGAAGAAGGGCTTAAGGATCTGAAAGCGGTCCCCGGCCGCTTCGAAGGAATCGACGAAGGTCAGCCCTTCCTGGTGATAGTGGATTACGCGCACACGGACGACGCTTTGCGCAATGTCCTGAGCACTGCACGCGAACTCACGCGCCATAGGCTGATTGTAGTTTTTGGCTGCGGTGGGGAACGCGACCGCGCCAAGCGGCCGTTGATGGGCGAAGCTGCCGGTGCTTTAAGCGATCTCGCGGTGCTTACTTCGGATAATCCGCGAGGCGAAGATCCACTACTTATCATGAGCGACGCGCTGGTGGGCTTGCAGAAAACCCGGAAACCTTGTTGGGTTGAAGTAGACCGTGAAACTGCAATCCGAAAGGCGCTGGAGGAAGCGCGCGAAGGGGATGTGGTAGTTCTGGCCGGAAAGGGGCATGAGACTTACCAGATTCTGAAGGACCGAACGATTCCTTTCGACGATCGTGAAGTTGCCCGGCGTATACTGCGTGAAATGGGCTATCGCCCAGGTGCCTGAAATAAAGAAAACTCGAACCTGCCGGGGGAAGGGGCGTTTCCCTCAACAGGCAGGAACGGCCTTGGGCCTCAAGAACTCATGGAACTAAGATTGGGTGGCATAGCGACGCTGCTGAATACCCGGTGCGGGGTACCGGAACGGGTGGTTGCCGGCTATTCAATTGACTCGCGGTCAATCGGGCCAGGGCAACTCTTCTTCGCGATTCGTGGGCCTCGTTTCGATGGACATCAATTCATTGCTCAGGCAATTGAGCGTGGCGCTGCCGGCGCTGTCGTAGAGGACACTTTTTTTGACCAAGCGCCGCCAGCGCTCACGCCCACTCTTCTTGCAGTGCACAACACCCTGGAGGCGCTTCAGCATCTGGCACGCTGCGTGCGCCGCGGCTGGGGACGTCCGGTTGTAGGCATAACAGGCAGCACGGGAAAGAGCACCACCAAGGAGATGATCGCCGCTCTGCTGGGCCGGCGGTATTACATCCACAAATCTGCCGGAAATCTCAATAACCACTACGGCCTGCCCTTGACTCTGTTGGGACTCGAACCGGAGCACGAGATTGCGGTGGTGGAGCTCGCCATGTCCGCCGCCGGCGAGATTGCGCATTTGGCTCTGATCGCTGAGGCGGAGACCGGCGTGGTGACGAACGTTGCCCCGGTTCACTTGGAGTTCTTTGATTCTGTCGAGTCAATCGCCAAAACGAAGCGGGAACTCATCGACAACCTCTCTTCGCGCGGAGGACCTCCGACCGCCGTTCTAAACTATGACGACCACCGTGTGCGAAGGTTTGCCCAAGGATTTGAGGGGCGGGTCGTTACGTTTGGGTTTGGGCGAGGTGCAGACTTCCAAGCGCTGCACGTCAAGCCGGGAGAGGGAATCGAAAGCGAATTTCGAGTCATCGGGCCAAACCTGGACGCCGAGTTTCTGCTACTTTTACCGGGGCGCCACAACGTCCAGAACGCGCTGGCCGCTATTGCGGTAGCATCCCTTTTCGATGTTCCTGCCGCTGAAATGCGGAGAGCCCTTGCGGAATTCCAAACTTTGCATCAAAGAGGGGAAATCCTTACACTGCCCGGGCCAGTGACGATCATCAACGATTGCTATAACTCCAACCCGCAGGCCATGCACTGCATGCTCGAAACGCTTCGGACATGGCCGGGTGCGCACCGGCGGATTGTGGTGGCCGGCGAAATGCTCGAATTGGGGCTGCAGTCCTCGGAGTTGCATAAAGAGGCTGGCCGCAAGTGCGCGGAGAATAATGTTTCGTGGCTTATCGCGGTTCAAGGCGATGCGAAGTTTTTCACCGAAGGCGCGGTGGCGGCGGGCTTGCCGCCTGGACAGACCCGCTTCTTCTCCGACGCACGGTTGGCGGGAGAATTCTGCCGACCGCTGCTCGAACCTGAAGACGTGGTCCTGGTGAAAGGGTCGCGTGGAGTCCACTTGGAAACGGTAATCGAGATGCTTCAGTGTAAACCCGTGGCAACCGTGGTAACGGCATCAAAAGTGGAATCGGAGCCCGTCCCCTGAGCGCAAACAAATGTTCTATTACCTTTACCTCAAATTCCACACGCACTTTCACCTCCTCAATCTCTTCCGTTATATCACTTTCCGAACGGCTTACGCGGGCTTGACGGCGTTGTTGCTCTCCTTGGCGCTGGGTCCCTGGCTTGTGCGGGTGCTCAAGGAGTTCCAGATCGGCCAGTACGTTCGGGAAGATGGGCCGCAGTCACACCAGTCGAAGGCGGGGACTCCGACCATGGGGGGCGTGCTCATTGATCTCTGTATTTTCGTTCCGACTCTCCTCTGGTCCGACCTCCAAAATGTTTTTGTTTGGCTCGTGCTGGGGGTCACGGCGGCTTTTACAGGGATCGGATTTTGGGACGACTACCAGAAGGTTCGGCGACGGAAGAATTTGGGCTTAACCGGCCGGACCAAGTTTTGGCTCCAGATTCTGGTCAGCTTCATCTTTGGTGTTGTATTGATTTTCTTTTCCGCGCGCGGTTTTTACTCGACAACTTTGACGGTTCCCTTCTTCAAGCGCTTCCGGCCGGATTTCTTGATTCACCGCTTTCTTTCCACCGTATGGACTTACCCTTTCGCCTTTTTGCCTTTCCTGCTCTTTGTAGTTCTGATTCTTGTGGGTTGCTCGAACGCTGTCAACCTCACCGATGGACTGGATGGGTTGGCCATCGGTTGTGTCATCATTGCCGCCTCGGCATTGACGGTTCTGACCTATGTCACCGGCCATGCGGTGCTTTCAGAGTATCTGGACTTACAACACCTGCCGCGCGTGGGTGAACTGACAATCTTTTGCGGATCGATGGTAGGGTCCAGCCTCGGATTCCTCTGGTACAACGCTTTTCCGGCAGAGATCTTCATGGGCGACGTCGGTTCGCTGGCACTGGGCGGCGCGATCGCAGCGGTTGCGGTGATCATAAAACAGGAGCTCCTATTACCGTTTATTGGCGGCATCTTCGTGATCGAGGCGCTTTCGGTGATTATCCAGGTGGGCTGGTTCAAACTCAGGGGCAAGCGGGTGTTCAGAATGGCGCCGATTCATCACCACTTTGAACTGGAGGGGTGGAGGGAGTCGAAGATCATTGCGCGTTTCTGGATCGCCGCGCTGGTTTTTGCACTCTTCGCGCTGACTACGTTAAAGCTGAGATAGCGCTGCTCGTTGTCCGTTGCAAGAGAGTTTGACGTGGAACATTTTTGCGCATAAAATGCGCATGAATCTTCATGGGAAGACCGAAATCATTTCGGAACCCCAGGCGCGTAAGCTTGACCCTTAACCGGGAAACGCTGGTGCTTGCCCGGCGGCTGGCCCGGCAGGCAAGGAGGTCTCTTTCAGAGGTCATCTCTGAGATTCTGGACTTGCACTTTCGCAAGAATGGCCGGTCGCGGCCCAGGGGGATTGCATGATCGATGTGCGCGGGAAGCGCGTGCTGGTTGTCGGCTTAGCGAGGAGCGGGCGCGCAGCAGCTCTCTGCCTGCGACGGCACGGCGCGGTCGTGGTGGTGACCGATACCAAGCCTCCTGCCGCGGTCGCACACCTCCTGCCGGAGCTTCTTGCACAAAAAATTGGGCTTGAGCTTGGTTCGCAGCGTCTCGAAACCTTTCTCGCTCACGATCTCGTGGTAGTCAGCCCCGGGGTGCCGTGGGATTTGCCTCAACTGCAGGCGGCGCGCGCGCGCGGCATTCCTCTTGTCCCTGAGATTGAAGTTGCGGGCTGGTACTTGAGCGACCCAATTGTGGGCGTCACGGGCTCCAACGGCAAAACCACCACCACGGCTCTTCTGGGCAAAATGCTCGAGGCATCCGGCTTCCCGACTTTTGTTGGCGGGAATATTGGTGTTCCTCTTAGCTCCGCAGTGGATCGGGTCACGACGGGTTCGATCATTGTCGCCGAATTGAGTAGTTTTCAGTTGGAAGCCATCCAGGATTTTCATCCCCACGTGGCTGTTTTGCTGAACATTTCACCGAACCACCTGGATCGCCACCCCTCCTTTGAGGCCTATGCCCAGGCAAAGAGGCAGATCTTCCGCAACCAGCGGGGGGAGGATTACGCCATCCTGAATGCTGATGACCCTTGGGTGTGTGGCCTCAGCCCCGCGTTGGCGAGCCAGAAGGTGTTCTTCAGTCGGTCGCAGCAAATTCCATGCGGTCTCTTTGTTTCAAATGGGAATGTCGTGTACCGCATGGGACATCTGGAGCGAGTGCTTCTGAAAACACGGGAGGTACGCCTTCGAGGGGGCTTCAATCTGGAAGACGTTCTGGCGGCTGCGGCTGCTGCCTGCGTGCTCGGGGCGGACTTCGATGCAATAGGCGCCGCGGTGCGGGAATTTAAGGGCGTCGAACACCGGCTCGAGTACGTCCGTGAGATTCACGGGGTGGCGTTTTATAACAATTCCAAAGCCACCAGCGTGGACGCCACGGTAAAGTCGTTGGAGGCCTTCGACCGTGGCGTCCATCTCATTTTGGGCGGGAAGGACAAGGGGGCTCCCTACGCGCCTCTGCGGCCTCTGCTGAAGGACAGGGTGCGCGAGGTTCTGCTCATCGGTACGGCGGCAGATCGCATTGCTCAGGAACTCTCGGGCGCAGTGGAATTGGTTAGGCCGGGTGACCTCGAAAGCGCGGTACGGGAAGCATTCCAACGTGCCCGTCCCGGAGATGTCGTGCTCCTGGCGCCGGCTTGTTCGAGCTTTGATCAGTTCCAGGATTACGAGCACCGGGGCCGGGTTTTCAAGGAATTCGTAGAGCGGTTGAGGGAAGAAATTGAAGCAGGATCGGTGGAATGGAAATGGAAGCCTGAAGTCCAAGCCAGGATTGAGGCGCCTGCGAATTTGGCATTGCCCGCCACGCCTTTGCAAGTGTCGGAGGCCTCGTTGCAGGATGCTTCCACAGAACCCTATTTGAAACCTCTACCCAGGCCGGTGGAAACTCCTGAGGATTCTCATCTCGCTATGGAGACGGCAACTGACGAGGCAGCCCTAGTCGGAGAGGCTGCCAAGCAACCCGAGGATGACCAGGTTGAAGACGCGCTCCAGGAAGTTGCCAGGGCCGATGATCGGGATTCGAAGCGCCGCGTAGCCGCCGATTCCGCAACAGAAACTCGGCCCCATGACCTGGCCTGCGCTTACGAAATTAGTGCCCAAGAATTTCCCCCTGCGGATGTTGAGCTGGTATCAGACGCCTCTAAGGAAGCCGAAACAAGGCAACTCCTGTGGTCACTTACGCCGGACATGACTGATGACGCTCAGTTGCCTTACGAGGCGCGAGCAAATGATAAAGGTGTTGCTGCCGGCGCACCAGCGAGCCGCGATTTCGCTGAAGACGCCTCGAAAGATGAATCCAAAGCTACGGAATGTCGTCCGACAATAGCGGATGGGAGAGATCCCGAGTCATCGGCCCCCGATTCGGCGCGTCAGCTCCAGTTGCCCGGGTCCTGTCCTGATTTGCTTTGGCCTGAGAGGGGAATCGGATCGCAAGCGATCAGCGATTTGTGGAACGCCGGCGACGAGAGGGTTTGGCGTGATGCCCTTAGTCGCTATTGGTCTTACATCAAACCTGAGAATCTCGATATAGAAAAACGGATGAATAGGCTAGATTTTGAAGAAATCAAGAGGCTCGACCCTGGTAAGTGGTACGGCTTTCTTAAGGACGTGTATTTCCCTTGGAAATACACGGCACTGAACCGGCTCGCGACAACCACAAAACAACTCAAGAAGTACGAGGAGACAAACAACCTCGGAGAGCTCTTCTCCATCAAGGAAAACCTATTCGCTTTTGACCCAACTGACATTCGGCAAGGACTTAAGATTGCGAAGTCAATAAAGGGGCTGGGATGGGCTGGCTCATCGGGGCTGCTGGCACTGCTGTTCCCCAAATGGTTTGGGACAGCCGACCAATTCGTGGTTAAGGCTCTCCGCGAGATTGAATCACTGCCTGAAAGGCGAGAACTGTACGCAATGCGACCAGAAAGCTTAAGAGAGGGAGACGCGGTGTTGCTCATACAAGTCATGCGAAGAAAAGCCGCCGACCTGAACGCTTTATTCGGCACAGACGAATGGACTCCGCGCAAGATAGATATGATTCTCTGGGCTTCACGGGGATGATATACAGCGGTTGGGCTGTATTGCCCTCATTTGAAATTAGGACACTACCGATTACCTGAATTAGATTGACAAAGCATGGCACGGCGACTTCAATCCGACAAAATTCTGTTTGGCATAGTCGTGGCATTGGCGCTTTTCGGAGCCCTCATGGTCTTCAGCGCCTCAGCAGTGACGGCTAGCGCGAAGTTTGGCAGGAGCGATTACTTTCTAATCCGCCAGTTGGCATGGGCTGGGGCCGGGCTTGTTGTCATGGTGATAATGATGCACTTGGACTACCGTCGCCTCGCAAGCCCGGTCGTGGTTTTCCCGGCGGTGGCCTGCCAGTTGATGCTGTTAGTGTTTGTTTTATTTGCCGATCGCAGCCACAACACTCACCGCTGGCTGCATCTGGGATCTGCCAGCTTGCAGCCTTCCGAACTTTCCAAGATCATCCTGGTCGTATTCCTTGCCTATTTCCTTGAGCAGAGGCAGGGCGCGGTAAACGACGTGAAGCACACACTGCTTCCTGTCGGTCTGGTCGCCGGAGCGAGTATGGCGCTGGTGGTGGCGGAACCGGACTTCGGAACCGCCGTGGACATTGCCATGATCGTTGCGGCAATGCTATTCACAGCGGGGCTTCGCCTGAGGTATTTTGCTACGGCGGCCCTGGGGGCGGTTCCCCTGGTCTACTGGCTAGTCTTCCATTCCGCCTACCGCCACAACCGCGTGCTGGCCTTCCTGAACCCTTATGCGGACCCTCTTGGAAAAGGGTTTCACATCATTCAGTCCTTTATTGCAGTCGGCTCGGGAGGGATTACTGGAGTGGGGTTGATGGAGGGGAAACAGAAACTCTTCTATCTTCCAGAGCCCCATACTGACTTCATTTTTGCAGTGGTGAGTGAGGAGTTGGGGTTCATCGGGGCCATCGCTCTTATAGTGGCTTTTGGAATCATCCTCTGGCGAGGCTGGCGGGCAAGTGGCGGATGCACCTGCGAGTTTGGGCGCTTGCTGGCCATTGGCCTGACGGTCATGGTTGTCGGACAGGCTCTGGTGAACATGAGCGTGGTGCTCGGCCTGCTCCCCACCAAGGGTATACCGTTGCCGTTAATAAGTTACGGCGGGTCGTCGGTTTTCGCCACGCTGTCTGCGGTGGGCATCCTTCTCAACATTTCACAAGATGTAGGATAGGTTGGGGTTTCATGGGGCTAGTCGTCAAGGCCGTAGAGACTCAAGGTAAGAAATGCAGCCGGGAATCGTCCGGCCAGGCGCTTGGCTTCCCTCTGAGTTTTGACCAGTTCCAGTCTTCTTTGCGCTTTCTGATGGTCGGAGGGGGGACGGGAGGTCACATCTTTCCGGCACTGGCCGTGGCCGAGGAACTGCGTGCTCGCGGAGCGCGGGCTGAGCCCTCCGGAACCAAATACCTTATCGCGTTTCTCGGCACGAAAAGGCCGCTCGAAGCCCGTTTAATTCCGGGCGCCGGTTTTCCACTGCGAACAATCAAGGCCGCGGGGCTTAAGGGTGTGAGTGGGCTTCGCGGCATACGAAATCTGGTGGTGCTCCCTCGGACGGCAGTGGAAACGGCTATAGTGTTGCGCGATTTTCAGCCCCAGGTGGTAGTGGGCGTCGGCGGGTATTTGGCAGGACCCGCGATGCTGGAAGCCGCCCTCTGGGATATTCCGACTCTGCTGATTGAGCCCAATGCCCTACCTGGGTTCACAAACCGTGCCCTCGCTCCTGTTGTCCGCTTGGCCGCAGTCGCCTTCGAGCAGGCAGCGCGTTTTTATGGAGAGAAGGCTCGCATCACTGGCCTTCCGGTCCGGACGGCGTTCCACGCCATCCCGTCGAAAAGACACGAGGCGCCCTTCACGATTTTGATTGTGGGTGGTAGTCAGGGATCGAAAGCCATCAACGAAGTGGTCACCCAATGGGCTTCGCTTTTGAAGCGCGCATCGGGGCGGTTCAAGGTCGTCCACCAGACGGGGGAAAGAGACTATAATGCAGTGCGTGAGGCCTTTCTGGAGCACGGCGTAACCGCGGACGTCCACGCCTTTATCGAGGACATGCCAGGGGCATTTGCGCAGGCCGACCTGGTGATTTCGCGGGCCGGAGCAACTGCGGTCGCGGAATTGGCCGCAGCGGGGAAGGCTGCGCTCCTGGTCCCCTTTCCGGCTGCCACGGACCAGCACCAACTGGCAAATGCCCGGGCTTTGGAACGGGCTGGCGCAGCCCGGGTGGTACTTCAGGCTGAGCTGACGCCTGAGCGACTGATGGGAGAAATCCGTGATCTGCTCGGTGAACCTGGGAGGCTGATTCAGATGGAGCAGGCCGCGAAGCGTCTCGCGCGCCCAGACGCGGCGGCGCAGATCGCTGACCTGGTCGAGGAAATGGCTGCGAAGCATTAGGAGCTTGGTGGAAGACGTGCGTCCCCGAGACGGCAGGGCGGGACGGAACCTGTCTCATGCATCGGGAGTTCCGCCGGAGGAGCGACGAATAAAACATAACTTTTATTTTCTTTGTTGCACCGTGTGCGGCGGGGTTCCCGATACAGACCCTCCCGACCAAGAGCATGGGGACAGATCGGGACAGGTGGCACCCCGCCCTGGCGGCGCACTCGAGCCGGTTTTTCAACAAACTGTTAAAGATGAACCTTGGCAAATCACCAGAGCGAACTGACAACTTAGCAATGCTTGGCAAAATTCGGAGAATACACTTCGTTGGCATCGGCGGCATCGGCATGAGCGGCATCGCCGAGGTTTTGCTCAACCTGGGGTTTACGGTTTCAGGGTCCGACCTCAAGGCGACGCCCGTCACGGATCGGCTGTCAAAGCTCGGGGCGCAAGTTTTCGAAGGCCACGCCGCGAGCAATCTCCGGGATGCCCAAGTGGTGGTAATTTCTTCTGCGGTTTCACCTGACAACCTGGAGGTGCAGGAGGCCCAACGTCGGCAAATCCCAGTCATTCCCCGGGCCGAAATGCTCGCCGAGTTGATGCGCCTGAAATTCTGTGTGGCGGTGGCCGGGGCTCACGGCAAAACGACCGTCACCTCGATGATTGCTGTGATGCTGACCCAAGCCGGGCTTGATCCCACGGCTGTTATTGGCGGGCGGTTGGACGTTTTCGCCTCCAGCGCCCGGCTTGGCAAGGGTGAACTGATGGTGGTCGAGGCCGACGAAAGTGACCGCTCATTCCTCTACCTTTTGCCCTCGATTGCAGTGGTTACGAATATTGACCGTGAGCACCTGGACCATTACCGTGACCTGGACGAAATATCTTCCGCCTTCCTGTCCTTCGTGAACAAGGTCCCGTTTTATGGCGCGGTAGTGGCCTGTACTGACGCCCCCTGGGGAGAACGATTCAGGCGACTTTTCTCGCAACTTCGGCGTCGCGTGGTCACTTACGGTCTCGATTCCGGCGCCGATGTGCGGGGCAGTTCAATCCGGCTCCAACCGCAAGGCTCATCCTTCGAAGTGGAGGCTAGAGCCAAGCATCTGGGGAGCTTTGCCATTCGTGTTCCGGGACGGCACAACGTGCAGAATGCCTTGGCTGCTGTCGCCGTAGGTTTGGAGCTTGACTTGAGCCCCGCGGAAATCCGCCAGGGCCTGGACCGCTTCCAAGGCGCAGACCGCCGATTCCAGATCAAAGGTGAATTCGAGGGTATAACGATAGTGGATGACTACGGGCATCATCCCACGGAAATCCGCGCCACACTTGAAGCGGCCCGCCTCTGGGGCGCCAAACGGATTATCGCAGTTTTCCAACCCCATCGTTATACGCGCACCCAGTTCCTGATGGATGACTTTGCGCATTCCTTCCAGGCTACGGATCGGGTCTACGTGCTGGACATTTACCCGGCCAGCGAGAAGCCCATCCCGGGCGTCACATCCCAGCGGCTGGTGGAGCGTATGGCCGAGCTAGGTTTCGACCGTGCTCAATATGCACCTTCGGAACAGGCCGTCATTCAGGGAGTCCTGGAGGATTTACGACCCGGTGACTTGATTCTGACTGTCGGCGCCGGAAACGTGTGGAGAATCGGCGATGCCCTGGCCGGGGCGATCCAGGGGTGCTCGTCCCGATTGGGAGCGGTTCAAAGCTGATGGGTAGACAGTTGGCAGAAGAAGAAAAGACGCTATTGCCCGAGCAGTTAGACGGAGAGGAGGAATCCCCCTACCTTCGGCGACGGAGGGCCGTAGCCGTTCGGCGCAACCCGGTCTTGTGGCGTTTGCGTTGGGTGCCTTTTTTGGCGGCTGTTGTGGCGCTGACTGGAATCGCGAGCTATTTCCTGAGAAACTTCGCCCTGTCGTCGCCACGCTTCGAACTGGACTCCGCAGACGATGTTCAAGTGACTGGAAATCAGTTTGTCTCCCGCGAGGAGGTTGCCAATGCGTTGGGATTGCCTCTACACGCCGGCAGCGGTCCGAGCTTAAAAGTTTTTCGCCTTTCTCTGGAAGCGGAGCGGAAGCAAGTGGAAGCGATTGCCTGGGTTCGAAATGCAGCCTTGATGCGCATCCTCCCCAACCGCCTGGTGGTGCATGTCGTTGAAAGGACTCCGGTGGCCTTCGCCAATGCGGGCGGCCATGTGAGCCTGATGGATAGTGATGGAATTCTCCTGGATAAGCCCGAAAGTGCCTCCTTCGACTTCCCTGTAATCACCGGCCTTGAATCTGTCGCGAGTTTGGACGAGCGCCGGGCGCGGATTGCCCTTTACCAGGACTTCATGCGACAACTCGGAGAGGAGATCTTACACTCCGGATGGATGATTTCTGAAGCGGGCCTTGCGGATGCCGATGATCTCAAAGTCCTGCTGGTCCAAGGCCGTGATACCCTACAGGTCCACTTCGGACACGAGAATTTTCTGGAGCATTTTCACACTTTCCTGGCGTTGCTCCCCGAGCTGCGCAAGTCGAACGCGCCGCTTGACTCTGTGGATTTGCGTTATCGCAATCAGGTGGTGGTTAACCCGCAGGCTCCAAGGCCGGTCCCGCCAGCGGGAGACGCCGATTCATCGCGAACTTTAAAGGAATAGGGACGATTGGCAGGCAAAGACCGCTTTATTGTTGGCTTGGATTTGGGGAGTACCAAAACGTGCGCACTCGTGTGCCAACCAGGAGAGAAGGGAAAACTCCAGGTGGCCGGCTTCGGCGTGGCGGAATCGAAGGGTTGGCGGAAGAGCGTCATTGTCAATCTCGATCTCACTGTGTTGGCCCTCAAGAAGGCCGTGGAAGCTGCTGAAACAGCTGCGGGAATTTCAATCGATTCGGCTTACGTGGGGGTAGGGGGTACGCACATTAAAGGTGTGAACTCCCGCGGCGCGGTGGCGTTGGGAAAGACGCCAAGCGACACGAGGGCTGTCACGCATGACGATATTCTCAAAGTCCTCCAGGTGGCCCGTGGTGTCACCCTGCCGCAGGACCGTGAAATCGTGTACCCGGAACCGCAGGATTATGTGCTGGATTCCCAGGAGGGGATTCGCAACCCGGTGGGGATGAGCGGTGCGCGGCTTGAAGCCAACGTGCACCTGGTTACCGGGTCGTCTACGGCCCTGAGAAACGTGGTCACCGCGGCGAACCTGGCGGGGATAAAGGTTCTCGACACGGTCTACGAACCCTATGCTTCCGCGGCTGCTTGTGTGACTGTTGACGAACGGGAATTAGGTGTGGCTCTCGTAGACATTGGGGGTGGGTCGACCGATATGATCGTATACTCGCAGGGCACC
>Ga0187852_1002802_pt1 | contig 13553 bp, 15 predicted proteins | sample June2016WEW_6_40_FD_134511 | JGI IMG/M metagenome (GOLD analysis project Ga0187852, IMG submission 134511) | Peatland microbial communities from SPRUCE experiment site at the Marcell Experimental Forest, Minnesota, USA - June2016WEW_6_40 | ecosystem: Environmental > Terrestrial > Soil > Wetlands...
AACCCCGGAATGGGCCCAGCGCACGAAGCGCTTATGCACGCTCTTGTACTTGCCGTAGCGCTCCGGCAGGTCGTGCCAGCGCGCCCCGAGCGTAATACCCACAGTACCCCATTCACAAACTGCTGGTTGTCGGCTGCGGCGCGGCCAACATATTCCTTGCGTCCAGGCAGCAAATCCTTGATCTTTACCTCTGTGCTGGGCTTAACTCGTACCGGCTGGCCATACCTCCACTTCATCAGCCTGCCACGCCGCTGTAAAGTGTATATGTCGATACGGCCTAATACAGCGCCGGGCGCAGGGCCGGCTCCACCAACTCCCATTGTTCATCTGTCAGTTCCCAATGGCCCGCCATCGCAATCCGCAGAGATGCCTTGAACAACTCCAGTTTCGCAGATTTCCGAGCTGAAGATGTTTATGAGATGGGTTCTAGTCTTGTCGCTTGCGGCTAACCGTGGGGGCTGCCACCGCTCGCAATGGTCCCACTTGAAGGGCCTCCAGTCCCCTTTATCGCTGCGTTGAGACACGCAGCCCCACGTGCAGAAGCGCGTCGGATCCATAGTGCCCCATGAAGGCTTCCAATGTCTTGACCTACCCTTGAAATACAACTTTGATTTTCCTATAGTTCGAGTGACGTAACTTCCCGCGGAGCGCATGCCCAGCGGCTACTCACTGTGCGCATGCACTACGAATCGCCTCGGAGCTGCGCCAATATAGTAGAACGGATAGCAGGTAACGAGCGTAATGGCGGATCCGGCCGAGGGGGCCAGGACTTCGGTGTCCCCGGGAGCGACGATCCGTACCCAGTCGACCTGGTAGCGTGAAAGACCAGTTACGGTCTGAATCCGGATTTCGTCGCCCTCGCGAATGTCCTTCAGGCCCCGGAAGTATGTATCGCGGTGCCCGGCGATTCCGATGTTTCCTGGCTCTCCGGGAAGGGCAGTGCCTTCGATATGTCCCACACCGAGCCGCAGTGTCTTCGATCTGGTCCCCTCAAGAACAGCCACCATCATCCCCAGTCTTGGGATCTCAATTCTGCCCAGAACATCGCCTTCTTTGGCTACCGCCCTGGGCGGGCTCGCATTGTGCTGTTCTCGCGCGTCTATCTGCATTTTCAGAGCGCTGCCTGCGGCTTCCTGATAGAGCTTTGCCTGGAGCAGGGTCAGCGCTACATAGGAGACCGCAAGGGCGCCTGTGATGAAAAGGAAGCTCCGCGTCCAGCGAAGGAACAGACGGCCTCGCATTGCGCCCCCTGGCTGCTCAGTTGCGGGTATCATGGCCGATTGCCTTTGCTGCCGCTGCCGGCAATGTTAGGGGAACGGAGTATCCGGCCCGGGTGCGTACTGACAAGCGCCCACGCCCTGGCGCGCTGGCCTTCACTTCGATAGCCCGATATCTCCCGTCCTGCGATGCAATCGTGGGAACATAGGTCAAAGTGTACTGATTTCGGATATCGCGAGCGATCCCTTCGCAGATCGAGGCGATGTCTTTCGACGATTCGGGAAAGAAGGCCTCGCCGCCCGTCTGCTTTGCAAACCGGCTCAGCACAACGGGGTTCTGATCGCCGTCCTGCTCGTCGAAGATGCCGATCGCGTAGATGATTGCGGCAGATTGCTTTGCCATGTCGATAACCTGCGCCAGGCTATGCTTGCTGGCGTTGTCGCCGCCGTCGCTGATCAGGATCAGCACTTTCTTGTCGCGGTTCCCTTGCTTGAGATGATCGAGGGCGGCAACAATCCCGTCGTAGAGTGAGGTCTGACCGATCGATCGGATTTCGGAGAGGGCCAGTTGCAATTGATCCTTCCGGTCAGTGAAGGGCACATCCGCGGGAAGGCCAAAAGACACGCGGTCGTTGAAATTGACCACAAACATCTGGTCCTGGGGATTGCTGGAGCGGGCAAATGCCAATGCCGCGGCAATTACATCGGCGCGTTTCGGCGCCATGCTCCCGCTGTTATCGACAAGAATGCCTGCTGTAACCGGGATATCTTCGTGGCTGAAGTACCTGATCCGTTGGAGCATCCCATCCTCATAGACCTGAAAATCGTCTTTACCGAGCCCGGAAACAAGTGCGTTGCTATGGTCCAGGACAGTTGCGCTCAGAATCACAATGTCGGCATTCAGCTCGAGAGTGTATTCGCCGCCAGGGCTGCTATGCAATGGTTGGGAATTCTGGGCCCCAAAAGTACAAGTCATAAGGGTTGCGGCGATAACGGCAACCAGGCGCCGGAACGTGGAGGCATTTCTCGCCGTAATGCGCATTCGGGTGTCGAAGGACTGTGAGGAATGCACACCAGTTTCTCTTAGCGCTCTTAGCACAAATGCAGTCATCTGAGTCATATGTCCAGTCTTTCAAAAAGAATCCGACGCGGGCGTTCTGGTATCCGCACCTGCGACCGCATGGTCGAAGGAGGCGATACTCGCGTACCGCCTCCTTCGACCCATCGTTTCCGGTTCACTAGAGGGGCCGAGCGATCCACCCCTCAATTGATTTAAGCCGTGCGCTTCAAGAGACCCGAGAGGAGAAAGCCGCAGCTCAGCATAAGCAGCCCAACCAGCCCAATCAGGGGAAGATAACTGGCTGTCTCAGGCAGAGAGGCGACTAGAACGGGTTGCGGCGCTGGAGCAACTGCAACCACTTCGGCTGGAGGCGCTTCAACAACCTGGGCGGTTTCAACTGTTTCTCCGTTCGGAGTAACTGCCTCGACGGGCGCCGTCGTTAAAACCTCAACGGGCGCGGCCACCAACGCGACGGGAGTCGAAAGTACAGGCTCATTGGTTTCCTTGGCCAGTTGGATGGCCTTGGGCCTGTCATAGACAAATTGCTCGCCCCACACACGGCCCGGATAGAACCATGCCTTCAGAGCCTCAGGCTCTCCGGCGGGCCGCTCCCGAAAGGTCAGGACCGTTTTATCGGTGGCCTTCAAGCGATAGTTGGGCATTGCGATGATGGTGGTGTACACATGGGTTCCGTCCTGGTTCGAGATCTGAACGATGTGGCTGTACACTCCTGCATGCATGACCTTGAAAACATAGGTTCCCGCGGGCAATACCTGAGCGTTAGAGCCCCCAACTTCGACCGGCGCGGTGAAAGTGACGATAGACTTTCTGTTGAAATCGTCGGCTTTCGCTTTCGGCGCGACGAGTACACAGAGCACGGAAAGGCACAATACTGTTCCGATTCCTTTGAGCAGTTTCATTTGTCTCCACTGTTTTCTCCGACTCACTGGCACGGCGGTTATTATGCAACCTCTTTATGTCGTCGGGTTCACTAGAGATCGCACGCCGGGAAATCCGGCAGGCAGGGGTCCGTGGCGTGTCATTCAAGAGCTAGTGTTACGCATGCGTCTTGCGATTGCTGGCCAATATTGACCGCCGCGTGGCCACGCCTGCCTTTATCGGCGGCGCGAAAGATTTGGAGCCGACAGATCGCTCAGGCACTTAGGAGTTGGCTCGCAGTGTTGTTCTCTACCGCCTGGGCGGAAAACCTCAGGTGAGCAGGTTGCAGATGGTTGACGCGAGCTCGCTCGAAGGAACGCATATATGATTGCGCTACCCGGTTCCAGACCATCTGGCGCCCATGGAGGTAAGCGCGCTTCCGCATTGTCTGGCGCGCCGCATCGTTTTCCAGCAATTCAATTGCCGTGGCAGCAATGGCTTCCGGATCCTCGAATGGGACCAGCGCTCCGCGTCCTTCGTCCAATAGTTCGGCTGCGTGCCAGTACGGAGTCGAAATGATCGCCTTCCCGGCGCCCACAGCATACGCGAGGGTTCCCGATACAGCCTGTGCCTCGTAGCGATAGGGCGTGATGTAGATGTCGGCCGCACCCACCAGCGAAGCCATTTCCTGGGGGCTGACGAACCGGTTGTGGAAGATCACCTCTGCCTCAACTCCCAGTTCCCCGGCCAAGGCCTGCAACTGATCCCGATATCGATCACCCTCGCGGGCCCTGACATGCGGGTGAGTGGCGCCTGCGATCACGTAGACCACGCTTCTGTGCCGGGCCAGGATGCGCGGCAGGGCATGAATCACGTTCTCGAATCCTTTGTTGGGAGACAACAGGCCAAACGTGAGCAATACGGACTTTCCTCCGATGGAGAGCGATTCTTTGTAAACATTTGGCTCCGCAAAAGGCAAGTCAGGGATGCCGTGCGGAATCCGGTCGATCTTTTCGCCTGGAACCCCAAATACATCCTGGAGAACGCGAGAAGAGTACTCGCTCATCACAATAAGACGATCGGAGCGTGCGGCGATCTGTTGCATGACGATGCGTTGATCGAGGTCCGGCCGGCGAAGAACAGTATGAAGCGTTGTTACGACCGGCATGGTGAGCTGCTGCAGCAACTGAAGGACATAGCTGCCGGCATTCCCCCCGAAAATCCCGTACTCGTGCTGCAGGCACACCAAATCGACGTCGCTGGCATTGAGAGAATTGGCGGTTGCTCGATAGGAAGATATGTCGCATTCGGCGATCTCGAACTGCACCCGCGCAGGGTATGCGTACGACGACTGGGGATCGTTGACGGCTGTTACCGACAATCCCGCGGCTCCGTACTCGGCAGCGATCGCATCGCACAAATCGGTCGTGAAGGTTGCAATTCCACACTGCCGGGGAAGGTGGTTCCCAACCAGCGCTACCCGGACTGGAAGTGAGCGGCATGGCATCGGTTGCAAGGAGGAGGCCGGCTCTTTTCCGAATCTCGGATGCCACGATTCGCGCCGCATCGAAGTATTCGTTTGTGGATTCACAGAGACGTTTGATGCGGACATTGCAGGCTCCTGACTACAAACTTGCGAGCGCCGATGGCTCGGAGGCAATGTTGCAAATGAGTATCAGCGGCCAAGCGCCCGAATCGCCGCCAGCGCTTCACCCGTGACGAAGGCCAGAAGGAACAGTGCAGCGGCGATACCCGCTAATGGCTTGTGGGATGGGCTCGCGACGCGAATGGGCGCCCTCGTGTCCGATCCATCTTGTCCTGTCGCGATCAGGCGAAAACAGCGCGTAAACGCAAAGCTCCCGGCAGCGGACAGCAATAGATCCCGCATGAGCGGTCCGAGTTTCAGAATGCGACCAGTAAAGGAATTCATCATCGCTTGACTCTACTCCAGCCAAATTGAGATGGATGTGCATTTTTGCACGCTGTGAAAACGTTTGGACAAACCGGGTCATAAAGGGCACTTTAGATACGGCGGCAGCGTCGAAGGGGTGCTGCCTTCATGGGGATGTAGCCGCTTGATCCGGCATCGCTGCCGCCGCTTTGGCGTGGGCACCTGTTATCAATGGTGCGGTTGAGACGCCATGCGCGCTGTGCAATTTTGCTCAGTGACCGTTGCTGGACGAAGAGCGGTCCCGAAGTCAGGGCCAATTGCATCGGGAACCAGGCGCCCGGTTCACGCCGGGATCCCCTGCGAATCGAGAACCTTGACCAGCGACCAGGGACTGCCGGCCAGATCGTAGTGAATCGCTCCTTGCTTATCGATTACCAGCTTGCTCGCCGGATACAGGAATCCCGTGCTCTTGGCCGGGTCGGTGTCATTGAGGTCGAATTGACCAACCGCCAGGTCGAAGGACGGAGACGACGCAGGCGAGTCTGCTTCATCGAACAGATGCGGGCGGCTGGTGATAAAGGTGATCTGCCGTCCGGTTGGCGTTGGAACCATTTGGATGAAGGCGACGTCATAGCTGATAGCACCTGTAATCGAGCATTGCCCGACCGCCTTTGTTTTGGAAAGCGCGGCGGCCAACCCTCGATCCTGGCCCTCTTGGAATGCCTGTGAAAGAATCTGCAGGTCCGACGGAGTGGAGTAGTTGTAAATGATCAGCGTGACGCTAACCATGCTGCCGGCTTGGGCGTAGGTGGCCTGAATCGTCTCAGAATTCGGGCTGGCGGAGAATCCCAGGGTGGTTCCCAGCGTGAATGTGCCCACCAGGAGCAGGATGGAGAATCCTGGCTTGCGGGCACATCGAATTACTCTCGTGAGTGGTCCCATTTTGCGATCCTCCAGGACGTCCGCTTTGGTTAGGTTCCTTCGCGTCGCCAAGTTCGAGTTATGCGGCCGACTTCTTCAGTTGAGGCTTTTGGTCCTGGAGGAGTTCATCGAAGATGGCGCGATATTGGATCATCGCGGTGCGTAGCTCTTCGGTGGTGGCTTCGACTTTGCCGGGACGGACGGCGATGGCGTTCGCCAGGCGATAGTTTTCCATGACGCGGGGGTAGGTGACGGATACATCGGCTGCGCGCTGCTCAAAGCCGGCCTGGGGATAGCCGCGGGCCTCAAGGAGCGCGTTAATGAGGTCGTCAGCTTCCGTGACCGCGGCTTTGGGATGATCGACGAAGCGGGATTGGACGGTGCTCCACTCGGCGACAAAGCGCGTCCGCTCGGCGGCGCCGATGTCGCGGATTTTGAGGGCTTCCACGCGGGTTTCCCGGTCGGCCAGTTTGGATTCGGCTTTGTGCGGGGAGCCGTGCGTGAGAACGGCGCGGTCGTACTCGGTGCCGAAACGATTGCGGAAGCCGCTGGTGCGGGTTTTGCGGTATTTAAGATACAGACCGAAGGCGATGGCAACGACGAGGAAGAGTACAACCACGGCAACGGTGATCTGGGTATTCGTGAATTGAAACTGCATGGCGATCTCCTATGCGGAAAGGTCCGCGACGGCAAAGGGTTGTTGTTGGTGGAGGCTTCGAGGCTAAGGAGGAGCATCTACGCAACCATCATGAGCGGGTTGGCGCGCGAATGCTGGCCAGAAATGCTCACTCCGAGAGGGGGAAGAGGGCGATGGGTTTTGAAGGCCCGGCAGAATCGACCAGAGTGTTGGATTGATGGGGATTCCGCCGCAGGATTTGGTTGAAGGCCATCCTCCCTGTAGGCGTAAACGGACCCTGGATCAATTCGATTCGCGACCCCGCCGGGCTGCGCCGCCAACTCTTGTTCTCCGCTCGTTGGCCCCGGAATCGCGGAGACGGAAAGGTGTGAAGCGGGATTGACGCTCGGCCTGCCAGTCTTCGCTTTCGCTCAAATCGCTTTGACGGAGGAGGTCGCGGCGGTACCCGGAGCCGAAATAATCGCGGAAAGGCGCGGGTTTTTCCCTGCGATGTCCAAGGATCGCTCTGACGGCAAGGACTATAGCGAGGATGAGGACAAGGGCGCCAACCAGCAATTGGGCATTGGTAAGGTGGTACATCGTGTCTCCTTTGCATTGGATGTCCGCAGCACTCAGAGGGGAATTGCCGCGGCAGCAGCGAAGTCACGTGCAGTCTGAAGCCGGCAGGGACAGGAAGGCTGGTCAAAATTGCTCAGGCAGGGTTTTCCATGAGAGCCAAATCGAAGTGAGCACTATTGAGCAGCAATTGTGGCGTAGACCGCGCCAACCTGACCTTAGGTCGCTGAATAAGCGATCAAGTGCAAGAGCTTGCTCGATGGCGTGGTGATGGAGATGGAAGATCCCCGGTGCAAGATCGCGGCGATTGAGACGGAAGATCCTCGGTGCAAGAGACTGGTCCACGGCGTGGTGATTGAGATGGAAGACCCGCGCTGTAGGAGCCTGCGCAGGAGCGCGATGGCTGAGGTAGAAGACCCCCGCTGCAGGACCGTGGCATTCGAGATGGAAGACTCTCGGTGCAGGAGCCTGCGCATTTGGTGATTGAGATTTCAAATGGGCATGCGGCAATCCGCGCGCTCCTCGATGAACTCGCCGGGTTGAAGAACGCGGCGCAATCAAACCGGTGACATAACCCGGGAGTTGCAATCCCGAAAGAAGGAGACTTGAGATGCTCATCATACTGATTATTCTTCTGCTGCTCGTATTCGCCGGAGGCGGAGGATACTACGGCTATAACCGGTGGGGCGCTGGCGGAGGAACAGGCATAGGGCTTGGCACAGTGCTGGTGATTCTTCTGGTGTGCTATCTGCTTGGGGTTTTCAGATAGGGCAGTTTGCGGCAAGTTCGGCTCGCCGTCGGGGGACTGGCCGCGGGCCGGAAACCGCCGTCCAGGTGCGTGAGGCGGGCAATGAAACCGGTGCGCGGAGGGAAGAGATGCGGATCGCAATGAGCAATGCGCTGGCGCTGATGCGCTGGCATGATTCTCGGTTCTTGCAGGATTTCAGCGGCCGCGACTTGGCCTGGTTGCTGATTGGGGTGTTGCTGGCCGTGGTAGCGATCTGGGTATTCTCGCACCGGAGGCGGCGCTGGTTTTAGAACGCTTTCAGTTTTGCTGGCGAGCTCGAGACGGCACGGAATCGACCGGTTTGTCCATTGCAAATGCCGCGTTGGCCTTTGAATTCCCGTCAGAAGCCGTTCAATCTGAGGGGATCCGCGCCGAAGAAGGAGATTCCAGTTAAAGGACTCCACTGAGCAATCTGGCACACCGCAAAAAGACCGGGACTGGTAGAACTGTCGTGAGTGCGGCTCCGGATGGATGCGCAATCAGTGGCCACGTAACCCGTTGATATCTTCGACAAGCCGGAATGGATGAAGTATTCCGGAGACGCAAGAGCCCTTGGAGGACTCTTTCACCATGAAGAAGATTGCATTGGCACTGTTGCTTGCTTTCACAATGTTGCCTGCGGCTTCGTTCGCGCAGGTCGTGGTTCGCATCGGGCCGCCGGCTCCGGTTCACGAGCGCAGGGGCGCGCCTCCAGAGCGGGGCTACGTGTGGATCTCCGGATACCACCGCTATGAAGGCGACCATTACGTCTGGACCCCCGGCCGCTGGGACCGTCCGCCTCAAGAGCACCAGCGTTGGGTTGCGCACAGGTAGGTTCATCGGGGCGACCATTGGGAGTTGCAGGAAGGACACTGGCAGTAATCTGGAAGGCAAACGACGAAGCGGGGTTGACACCCCGCTTCGTCATTTTGCAGACGGAGTCATACCAGTCTCGAAGAATCTTCGTCCATAGATTCACCTGGCATGTCAGGCTTATTTATCAAAGCGGAAGTCGAAAACTGTAAAAAATGGAGATCAACCATAAACATGAGTCGAACACAGCGTCAGTCGCTGCACACGACTCCCGAGGACCTGACGCAAGCGGAGGCCGAAGCCCGCCGCCGGAGCCGCATCTGCGCCTAGGCCCTCGTTCGGGAGAACGAGCAACTCCTCCCTCGGGTACCCGGTCTACAGAATTCACTCACTTGTTTCGGCGGTGCTGTTCAGAATCGCTCACGCTGGGAGGAATTGCATTCCACCGGGTCTTCAGGAGGCTCTCTGCACTCCTCCCGTTCTCGTCTTAGGAGCCAAAGCACTGATTCATATGATTGAAAAGACGTTCAGTTCTGACCATTTGCATGTTGAAAGCGCTCTTCGCGCGAGCCGCCGATTGCGGTGGGCCACACGCAATCAAGAATCTGAGACTCAGTTGGCGGGGACAGTGCGCCGTGAAAAGGCGTTGGTCCAGATGGAGTGCACGGCGCAAATCTCTCACGATGAGCAAAACGAAACAGATCGTTGAATCCACTGCCGCGATGCTGACAACCGCAACAAACTATCCAAGGACAAGTGAACCCCAGAACCGGGCAATTCATTTGCCCACTGGAGACTCCATTGACAGCTCAAAGAATGGTGCTACTGTACGACGGCTTGCAAACGAGTCCGAGGCCTTTACATAATGCGCGCGCGGCACTCTTGGGGTCAATGGATTGTTGCAGCCCGAAATTGAAACTCTCGATGCGCAGGCTCTGCGCTGGCTAATGCAGCGAGGCAAGAAAATGAACAATATTTTGGCGTAAAGATGAGCAGTTTTGTACAGACCCAGCAAACTTTCGATTGTTACTTTGGCATTGTCACGCCGTGTCGGTATTCCACGACGAGGCGGCAAGATGATGACCATCGGGCACCTAGGCACCACAGCTGGATGAGAGGTTCAAAATGCGCAAATACAGGACTGTTTTCATGTGCTTCCTGGCGACTCTGCTGGTCGCCCTAGTGGCCGGATGCGGCCAGGAAACGGTAACCATCCCAGGCGTGGTGTCAGTAACCCCCGCTCAAGGCGCTACCGGTGTCGTCACCAACACAACCGTCACCGCGACATTCAACATAGCGATGAACCCAACCTCGATTAACGCCACAACCTTCACGCTTGCAGCCCCGGGCGGCGTTGCCGTCACTGGAGCCGTCACGTACTCTGGCTTGGTTGCGACGTTTACGCCGGCAGCCGTTCTGGCATACAGCACCACCTACACGGCTACGATCACCACCGGGGCCGCGACCCCCGGCGGCGCTGAGCTGGTTAGCAACTACGTGTGGACTTTTTCCACGGTTGCCGCGCCACCCCCGCCGCCCGCGGCGCTCGCGGTGCTATCGACGGTTCCGCTGAACACAGCCACAGGCGTGCCTATCAGCCAGGAGCTCAGCGCGATCTTCAACCAGGCGATGAGCTGCCCGTTAGCTTCGACAGCGTTTACACTCGTCGCAGCCCCGGGCGCGACATCAGTAACCGGCACAGTGGGTTGCTCGGGCAGCATCGCGACCTTTACGCCGGCAAGTCCACTGGCATACAACACCGTCTACACGGCCACGATCGCCGCCGGAGTGACGGACCTGGCGGGCTCTACGCTGGCTCTTCCTTACGTGTGGACCTTTAATACTGTTCCGGCTCCCCCTCTCCCTCCAACGGTCATCTCCACCGTGCCCATCAGCGGAGCCGTGGGCGTGCCCATCAACCAGATCCTCAGCGCGACATTCAGCGAGGCAATGGACCCCGCCACGATCAACTCGGCAACCTTCTTGCTGAAAGCGACGGTGAGCGGGACTGCCGTAAATGGAGCGATCAACTATGTCCCCGCCGGCTCGGTAGCCACGTTCGCGCCGTTTGGCGGCCTTGCGCCCAGCACCGAATATACGGCCACCATCACCACGGGGGCAATGGATCTGGACGACAACGCGGGGGTCGTCGCCTATACATGGACCTTCACCACCGCCGCCACCCCACTTACCGCAGCGCCGACGGTCATTTCAACCATCCCTGTAAGCCCGCCCCTGCCAGAAGACGTGACCGTGCCCCTCAATCAGTCAGTCAGCGCCATTTTCAGCGAGGCGATGGACCCCGCCACCATCATCTCAGCAAACTTTTCGCTGACATACGTGAAAGCGGGCGTCACCACTCCCGTGCCGGGCCTGGTTGCTTATGCAGCGATTGGAAATGAACTGGTGTTCCTGCCGACAACGAATCTGTTGCCCAGCACCACGTATACAGCCACGATCACAACCGGGGTTCAGAACCTGACCGGCAATACAATGGTCAACCCCTACTCCTGGATCTTCCAGACCGCCACCGCTCCCGTCGTCGTCTCGCCGGAGTTGGTTTCGACCATCCCCGCCAGCGCGGCCACAGGCGTACCCCTCAATCAGGCGGTCAGCGCAACCTTCAGCGAGGCGATGAATCCACTGACCCTCAACTCGGCCACGTTCCTGCTTTATACGGGTCAGACAGCGAGCGGAACTCCGATAGCTGGAGGGTATTCTTACGATCCGATCAGCTTCATTGCCACTTTCACGCCCACGAACCCGCTCACTGCCAGCACCTTCTATACCGCGACGGTGACCGATGGGGCAACGGACCTGGCCGGTAATCCGCTGGGGACCACCGGCGCACCCAATCCCTGGACCTTTAAGACCGGTGCGGCAGCGGTTCCGCCGCCGGTGGTTCTTGGGCCGACCATAACGCTGTTTGGCGGCCTTGGCGGCGGCGCCGGGATGACCAATCAGGGAATCTATACGGTCGTCAATGGGGATATCGGGACCACGGGCGCCTCTACCACGATGACCGGATTCCACGATACCAGCCTTCCGATTGTTGGCGCAGTATGGCCATGCACGTATACGGAAACGACACTCAACATAGGGCAGGTGAATGGAGTCATTGACACCGCTGCGCCGCCTCCTACCGTTAATTGCCCCGACGAAGGAACCGCTGCTACGATGGCCATCGCAACCGCAGCCGCATCGGAAGCTCTAACCGCTTACAACACTCTTCAATGCAGTTGCTTCCCTGGCACAGGCACCGCGCCGGCAGGCAGCACTCTGGCAGGCGAGTTGGGCGGTCTGACCCTGTTCCCTGGCACCTACACAAACGCAAGCACAGTTGACATAACGACGGGTGATCTTACTCTCGACGCTCAGGGCGATACGAATGCGTACTGGGTCTTCCAGGTGGGATCAGCTCTCACCGTAGGGGAGGCCGGATTCCCGCGGAATGTCATCCTGGCCCACGGCGCCCAGGCCAGCCACATCTTCTGGGCGGTCGCGACCTCCGCGACCATCAACGGGGCGGGAGGCGGAACGTTCGAGGGAACCATCATCGCCTACAGTGGGGGGATCTCGGTTTCAACTGCCGGAAATGCCGCGATAACGACGATCGACGGCAGACTGATTGCTTTGGGTGCGTCAACAACGCTGGTGAACACCGTAATCAACCTGCCCTAAATGCCATGCTGAGACCGCCCTAGGGCGGTCTCAGCCCCCTTCAGGCAATGCGCTGTTTGGCATGTCCTATTCGCGTCGAGTTCACCCGGCGCTGAGATTTTCGATGATCACGACGCGCAGTTCGGGAGGCGACAATGAGATTGAGTGCAAGAATGATTGCCACAGCGGCATTAGCCATATTTCTAATGCCTGTGTTCTTGCTTCGTGCGGAAGAAGCGGCAAAGCCGTCGACCGGCGCCAGGAGCGATAAAGCCGCGGATTCCAGCTCCAGCGCCGCGGCTGCCGCCGATCCGGCCGCTGTGCTGCCGGCGGCTCCGCTGCCGGCGGCCTCGATGTCGGCAGCCACGCCGAATTCGAGAGGCGTAGACAGTTATACTCCCAAGGGTGAACTGTTCCTGGGCTACTCGTATCTGCGCTCGGTGCCGACGCTGGAGAGCGGAAACCGGCTGGTGTGGCTGAACGGCGGCAGCGCGTCCATCGCGTACAACCTGAACCGCTATCTGGGGATCGTTGCCGACGTTGGCGACTACACGAACTCGGAGATACGATTCCAGGGCGCATACGGAGCTACGGTCGATGTGAACGACGCAAACGGAGGTGTCATCAGCTATCTCTTCGGTCCGCGCCTGTCCTTCCGGCACGACAGGATCACTCCCTTTGTCCAGGCTCTGTTTGGAGGTGCACACGCCAGCGAGGTGACACTCGCCGATTGCACATTCAGCTGCACGCTCCTCCCCGCTCAGAACAGTTTTGCCTGGACCGGCGGCGGCGGCCTGGACGTCAGGGTCCACCGCCATTTCGCCATCCGCATCGTTCAGGCCGAATACCTGATGACCATGTTCCAGGATTACTCCACCGGAAAGACCGCGTCGCAGAACGACGTGCGCCTTTCTGCCGGACTTGTCTTCCGCTTTGGTGGAAATCCCGCGCCTCCGCAGTTGACGCTGGCGTGCTCGGCCAGCCCGACTACGATCTTCCCCGGCGACCCGGTCACGTTGACCGCGATGGCCGGCAACCTGGATCCGAAGCTGAATGCGGTTTATTCCTGGACGGGAGTGCCGGGCTTGAAAGGCAATGGAACGACAGCTTCGTTGGACTCGGCAGCCACAGGTTCGCTGGCGGCCGGCTCCTAC
>Ga0187852_1002803_pt1 | contig 13550 bp, 14 predicted proteins | sample June2016WEW_6_40_FD_134511 | JGI IMG/M metagenome (GOLD analysis project Ga0187852, IMG submission 134511) | Peatland microbial communities from SPRUCE experiment site at the Marcell Experimental Forest, Minnesota, USA - June2016WEW_6_40 | ecosystem: Environmental > Terrestrial > Soil > Wetlands...
CCGAAGGGAACCGTAGTCATCAGCGTCTCGCGCCCCGCGCAAGCGCACGGCATCACCGGTACGGGCGTGGTTGCCGTGCTGACGTTCCAGGCCAAGGCCTCGGGGCAATCCGTTCTTAGCGTTACGCGCGCCGCGGTCGTGAATGGCGCGCAGCAACAGACGTCGATAGGGGCCATGCTGTCCACAGTTGTGGTGAAGTAGGGAGCCGCGGCGATGAAATCTGGACGCTCCATTGCGATGGGTGCAAGTTCGATACCCGCAGGCGAACGCGGCTTGACGCTGGCTGAGCTGATCGTGACCATATCGATCCTCACGATTCTCATGTCGGCCTCGTTGCCGCTGGTACGCTTCCAGGTGAAGCGGGAAAAGGAACGCGAGCTGCGCGCCGATCTGTGGACGATGCGCAACGCCATCGACAAGTACAAGGACGCGGCCGACCGGGGCGCATTCCAGACCAAGGTCGAAAGCCAGAACTACCCGCCGGATCTGCAGACGCTGGTGGACGGCGTGGACGTGCAAGGCAAGAAGTTGAGGTTTCTGCGCAAGATTCCCATCGATCCCATGACCAAAGACACCGACTGGGGTCTGCGCTCCATGCAGGACGATCCCGACTCCGATTCCTTCGGCGGGCAAAGCGTCTTCGACGTGTATTCGAAGTCGCAGGGAACGGGGCTGGACGGAACGAAGTACTCGACTTGGTGAAAGGCATGAGCAACCGACGCAGACAATCCGCGGGCTTTACCATGGTCGAACTGGTCATCGTGATGGCGATCATGCTGATTCTTATCACGCTGGCGATTCCCAAATTTGTGGGCGCGGTCAGGCACGCGCGGGAGGCCGCGCTCAAGGAAGACCTGCAAACCATGCGGACTGCCATCGATACTTACACAATGGACAAGCAGAAGGGCCCGCAGTCGCTCGACGATCTGATTCAGGATGGTTACCTGAAGACGATTCCCGAAGACCCCATAACGCGCAGCAAAGACACCTGGGTGCCCGATACCAGCGATGCCATGTACTCGCTGGATGAGACCGAGCCCGGAATCACCGATGTCCACTCCGGCTCGAGCGAGATCGGCAGCGATGGACAACCGTATTCTTCCTGGTAAATTCGAATCGTAGCGCCGGTTTTCGCAGTTTACGGCGCCACTGACGTCGTGCCCTGACGCTTCTAGCCCTCCTTGAAAGTTTTTCCCGCAGCCTGATCGGACCGCGGCCCTACGCACAGGCCTTCGCCCACAGGGTGGTAGACTGGCTGCCGTGAGGGCGCGATGCCGCGCGCCGGTCACGAGGTGATTGCGAGATGATGAAGTTCGCCGGGTTGTTGCTTACAACTGTTCTCTGCGCGAGCCTGCCCGCGCAATCGGGAAACACAATTCATATCCGCCTGCTGGACGGAAGGACCGGCCTGCCCGTCGAAGCCTCCAACTACCTGGTGCGCATCGATCACTTTGAGACCGTGCACAACGAATGGGTACACATCAATGACGACGGGAGCGTGACGGTGACGCTTCCTGCCGATGCCAAGGAGATCGCGGTCAAGGCCACCTACAACTTGGCCATCGACACCTACATCAACTGCGATGCCGCCAAAGAGAGCAACAAGGAACGAGACATCTGGTACCCCATCTCCGAGATCCTTGCGAAGGGCCTGGTCGCGCCCAACGAATGCAGCGCGACGCACTACACCGCCAAGCCCGGCGAGTTCGTCTTCTTTGTCAGGAAGCGCTCGTGGCGCGATCCGGAATTCTAGCGGATTTCCAGCCATCCCCGCTTCGCTATAAGCTCTGTGAACGGCAATGTCGGCGACGCCGTCGAGTGGACATTGACGCCGGCCGGCTCGCTTGCGTTGCGCAGCTCCCGCCATGCCAAAGCCGAGAAGCCAGCAGATGGCTACGAGGATTGGAAGCAGCAAGAGATTCAGGCCGGATTCAGCGAAGTCGAAGCCGGTGAAAGCGCCCCCAATGAGAAAGCGATCGAGTGGCTGCGTAGTTGGGGAAGCAAGAATGAGCTGCCGCCGCCCGTGTGAAACTCCGCTGGAGCAGGCGCAACGCTTTGCCGTAGTTGACGCGGCCAAGATAGAGGTACTGGATCATCGCTACCATGATTGTGGCCAGCAGCCTTCTATCTTCATCGGGATGGCAGTTATTCCTCGAGTCGCGCCGCAAAAAGTCTTTCAAACACAATCCGATGCTCCCAGGCGACAAGCAGCCAAAGAAGGGTTGCAAACGCACCCATCGCAATTCCGCCCGGGTTCATCAGGAGATGATAGAGAAGGATGTTGAACAGCACCGGGCCGAGCAACGTCAGACCTAGCCCCACAAACCGGTTCACCAGAAACAAAATTCCCGACACGGCCATGATCGCGCCCACCACGTAAAAGTAGTGAGCGGCAAACAAAGCGGCCGTAAACTGTCCAGCCAGCCCCGCCGGCATCTGCCCCATGGGAATGAACTGGAGGAACATATTGGAACCGAACACCAGAAACATGAGCCCCAGCAGGTAACGGGCAATCATCGTGACAATCTTCATGGATTTGTCCTTCAATTGAATTGGTTTTGGGGATGCGCTGCGCGAGCCATCCGGCCTGCGGTCATGAGAAGAGGGAGACATCCCCGCACGGAATGGATGCTTCACCGCTGCTTGAGGGTGCAAAGGATTTGTTTTTCCGTTCATAACATTGGCGTTAAACTGATAGAAGAGAAGAGGCCTCATGCGACCGTCGGATATACTTCCGCAGCACCGGGAAACCATTCGCCAGCTTGTACTGCGCGCGGGCATGGCGAATCCGCGCGTCTTTGGCAGCGTGCTGCGTGGCGAAGATACCGAAGACAGCGACCTCGATATCCTCGTCGATCCCGCGGCCCGAACCAGTCTGCTGGATTTGGCCGGCCTGCAAATCGAAATCGAAATACGAACCGGGGCGAAGGTGGACCTTTTGACACCAATGAGCCTTCCGGTCAAGTTCAGGCAGAAGGTTCTTGAAGAGGCCCAGCCGGTATGAACAGGCATTCTGAACGCACCCCGGATTTCCTGGAGCACATACTCAAAGCCCTCGACCGAATTCAGCGATACACCGATGGCAAATCCAAGACCGATTTTATAGCGGATACATTGCTTCAGGATGGGGTACTGCGGAACCTCGGCATCATTGGGGAAGCGGCTCACAGGCTGCTTGCGGACGCCCCGGAGTACGCGGCGAAGCATCCCGAAATTCCCCTTGCCAAAATCTACGGGATGCGCAACCGGATTACGCACGCTTACGAAGAAGTGGACATGGAAATCGTCTGGAATCTGGTTTTGTACGATGTTCCGGCTCTCCAGCCAAAGATCGCGGCGGCGCTGAACGAACTTCGGGAAAGCAAAGAGTAGGTATGGAAGAGCAAGAACTCACGGAAAATGCGGATCAGGCCGAGCCGAAGTTGCTCTATCACTACACGGACCCGAAGGGGCTGCTGGGGATTATCGAAAACAAATGCCTTTGGGCGACTCATTCGCAATTCTTGAACGACTTAAGTGAGTATCAAATTGCTTTTGATTCATTACAGCAGAAGATCAAAACCCAGAGAAAGGGTAACTGGGCAGTCCTTCAAAGTAGGTTTCTCCGAACTCGTCAAATGAAAGGCATTTTCATCTCGTCTTTCTCACACGAGAAGCAAGCTGATTCACTTACGATGTGGCGAGGTTACTCCTCTCCTACTGGCGGGTATTCAATAGGCTTTGATCGGTTGGTGCTCAACGATATTGCAAAAAAACTTTTCACTTCTGGGGAGAAAGGCCGGGTGGAGCTGGGCAAGTGTTTATACGTAGATCCAGAGGATTTGAATCTTGCAGAAAGCCTTGAAAAGATGGTTGAGTCAGATTGGAAAGAAAGCCTTGAAAGGATGTCCGCGTCAGCTTCGAACAGTCTTCTTAAAAATGCTCTCAGGAGTATGCCGATTGACATCATGGAATATGTCAAACTTGCCGCTCTCGCTAAACATGATGCTTTTAATGAGGAAAAGGAGTGGAGGATCGTTATCACCGTCGAAGAGGGACCGAGATCAAATCGGATCAAATTTCGACAAGGAAAGTCGATGGCTGTCCCTTACGTGGAGTTTTCGTGGAAAGATCATGACCTTCCTAATCCAATCCGGCGAGTCGTTGTAGGTCCAACTCCAAACAAAGAAGAGGCTGTATGGGCAGTCAAGATGCTGCTAGAAAGAAACGGTATTTCGCTCAGGAGCGAAGATTGCACTGATGGCGTCGAGGTCGTCCCTTCTCAAATCCCCTACCGCAACTGGTAAACCTGAATTCACGCTAGAATAGAAACTGGCAGGAGGACCGGGCGGTCGCTGCTGGAGGCTTCGGGGGCACCCTGAGACTTCCGGGAGAGGAAAGTCCGAACTCCAGAGGGCAGTGTGCCGGATAACGTCCGGGACGCGGGCGTCAAGGCCCGTGGACGGCCAGTGCCACAGAAAAGATACCGCCATTGCGTGGAGCAGCCACTGCGTGGGGCAGACTTTTGGAGCAGTCCATTGGGAACCCCACAGAGTTGCTGCTCCACGCAGTGGTAAGGGTGAAAAGGTGCGGTAAGAGCGCACCGCTCCGGCAGTAATGGCGGAGGCAGGGTAAACCCCACACGGAGCAAGACCAAATAGGGAGGGAAGCCGGAGCCGAGAGCCAGGCGCCGGCTGCGCATCGGCCCGATGCGCCCAGGCGGCTCGAGCAAGTGCCGGAACCTCCGGGTAGGTCGCTGATGAACGTCCGCGGTGACGCGGCGTCTAGAGGAATGACCGCAATGGGGCCGTTGAGGCCCTGAACAGAATTCGGCTTACGGGTTCTCTTGTCAGGTAACGACAGCCCCGGTTGGGTGAAGGCCCGGCCGGGGCTGGCCATTTTTAGCGGCAGCGAGTCAGCGATTCGGCCCTGCACCAGCGGCGCTCGCCTGCGGTGGGTGAAGCCAGGCGTCTTCTCGTTCGCGAGTTGGCGTCGCTTCGCGACAGCGCGATCTCGCGGGTTGGCTCGATATTGCCTTTAGGGAGTCCACGGGGCAGCCGCCTGATTTAGAGCGGTTCCAGAATTCTCGTGCCCCACATAGTTCGGTGAAAGGTGGCGTTTTCTTGAGGAAAACGCCACTTGGCGTCCCCGCTCCTGGGTACAGCAATTCTGGAACCGCTGTGGGCCATCATGCCAGAATGCCGAACCATGACATTGGAGGTGTCTACGAAAACCTGGCCTGGTTGCGCCTCTCTGCGGGGTTTGCTGACTGGCTGACTCGCTGACTTAGCGACTGGCTGCTTTACCATCAAATTATGCTGCGAGTGAAGCTTTTGGAAGCGGGTGCGCGGGCGCCGGTGGTGGCGCATCCGGGCGAGGATCTGGGGTACGACGTGTTTGCGCTGGAAGGCGCGGTGCTTGCGCCGGGGGCTACCGTCAAGGTGCGCACGGGGATTGCCGTGGAGGCAAGGCATCCCGAGACCGGCGCGCCGCTGGGATTGCTGGTGCGCGACCGCTCGTCGATGGCGGCGCGGGGTCTTGCCACTACGGGCGGCGTGATCGATGCCGGCTACCGGGGCGAAGTCCTGATTGTGATGACCAACCTGGGCGATGCGGTTGTGGAGCTCGAGGCCGGGGAGAAGATTGCACAGATGGTTCCGGTACCTGTGCTGACCGGGCCCGTCCAAGAGTCAGAAAGCCTGGAAGGCTCGGGGCGCGCGGCCAAGGGGTTTGGGAGCACGGGAAAATAGGGAGTAGCCAATAGGGAATAGGGAGTCGACAGGGACCAAGCCACCCCAGCGAGCACAAGCCACTCGCTGGGGACCCCGGCAAGGAGCAAGAGACCACGGAGGCCGCGACCCACGGCCGGAGCCGGAACCGCGCTGCGGTTGGGTGCGTATCATTAGGGCGGGAAGCCATGCCACTCAAAGAAGCCTTCAAACTCGCGCTCGACTCGCTGTGGGCCAACAAGATGCGCAGCATCCTGACGCTGCTTGGGGTCATCATCGGCGTGGCTTCGGTGATCATGGTGGTCACGTTGACCAACGGCGCCAAGCAGTTTGTGACGTCGAAGGTGAACACCTACGGCGCGGCGGTGGTCACCATCAGCAAGATGCCGAATACGTTCATCACCATCGACGAGTATCTCGAGTTCCAGAAGCGCAAAGACGTCACCTACGACGATTACCGGGCGGTGCTTTCCGAATGCAAGTCCTGCGTTTCCGTGGGGGCGCAGAGAGCGAACGGCACCGGAAACGTGGTGCGTGGAACGAAGTCCACCACGGACACGCAGATCCGCGGCTGGACGTGGACGATGCCCGCGCTCTCGAACCTGGACATCGCGGTGGGCCGCTCGTACACCGAGGTTGAGGACACGCATTCGGCACACGTGGCCATCGTGGGTTCCGATATCGAGGACAACGTGCTGGGGCCGGGCGATCCGCTGGGCAGAGAGATTCACGTGGATGGAGTGCCGTTTACCGTGATCGGCGTGGGCCAGAGCCAGGGCAAGATGTTCGGGCAAAGCATGGACAACTGGGTGGCGATTCCGCTGACCACATTTCTGGAGCGGTACGGCTCGCACTCGAGCTTGCAGATTTTTGTGGATTCAGGCGGCGGAGGCGCGGTCATGGAGGGGGTGAGCGACGAGTTGCGCGTCATCATGCGCACGCGGCGGCACCTGGCGCCGAATGTATCGGATACTTTCTCCATCGATTCCAGCGCGACGTTCCAGAATCTGCTGGGGAATATCCTGAACAACTTTGGCGCGGTGGTGGTGGCCATCGCCGCTATCTCGCTGGTGATTGGCGGCATTGTGATCATGAACATCATGCTGGTTTCGGTAACCGAGCGGACGCGCGAGATCGGCGTGCGCAAGGCATTGGGCGCGAAGCGGAGAGATATTCTGCTGCAGTTTCTGATTGAGTCGGCGGTTTTGGCTGCGATTGGAGGTGTGTTTGGCGTCGTGCTGGGCATTGGCGGGGCCAAGCTGGTAACGCTGGCCATCGGATTTCCCTCCGTGGTGGCTTTGTGGTCCATCGCGGTGGCGCTGATTGTCGCCACGTCGGTGGGTTTGTTCTTTGGCATTTATCCTGCGCACAAGGCGAGCGCGCTGGATCCGATTGCAGCGCTTCGCGCGGAGCTATGAGCTGACTCATGAAAGCCACCGGTCAATCCCGAGAATCCGTGAAGATGGCGCTGGACACGCTGCGCAAGAACAAGATGCGCTCCGCCCTGACCATTCTGGGCATTCTGATCGGCATTGCTACGGTCATTCTGATCTCCTCGGCGATCAATGGACTCAACTCGAACATCGACCGTTGGGTAAGCACTCTGGGCACGAACGCCTTGTGGGTCTTCCAGTTTGAGCCGTTCGGCCACCGGCCGACCACCGAGGAGCTGAACCGCAAGAAGCTCACCTACGAGGACGGCATGGCGATGCGAGCGCTGCCACATGTGGTGGCGGTCGATCCCGAGTTGACGTACCAGAATTGGCAAACTGGCCTGGGCAGCGTGTCGTTGAAGCACGGCACGCACAAGATTGAGAACACCATTCTCAGCGGTTCGACCACACAAGTGACCGAGGTACAGGACGTGGCGATGCTCGAGGGCCGCATGTGGACCGAGTCGGAGGAGGAACACCGCGACAACGTGACGGTTTTGGGTCACGATGCCGCAGCCGATCTTTTCCCCGGCGAATCGCCGATCGGGAAGGATGTGGAATGCGAGGGCGACGTTTTCACGGTCATTGGCGTGCTGGATTTGCAGCCTCAGCCCTTCGGCAGCGGGCGCAACACGCAGGATAACCAGGCATTCTTTCCCCTCGAAACGTTTCGGAAGATTCACCCGGAGATTACCGATTTCTGGCTCGTGGTGAAGTACGACGACCCCAAGAACAAGCAGATCGTGACCGAAGAAATGCGCGAACTGCTGCGCGTGCGGCGCAAATTGCACGCCGACCAGGACGATAACTTCGCCATCTTCAGTCCCGACTCGCTGACGCGGCTGTGGAATCAGCTTACCGGCGGGCTCTTCCTCTTCATGGTTGCGGTTTCGTGCGTGGGGTTGATGGTGGGCGGCGTGGGCGTGATGAACATCATGCTGGTGAGCGTAACGGAGCGGACGCGCGAGATCGGCGTGCGCAAGGCCATCGGCGCGACCAAGAAAAATATCCTGACGCAATTCACGCTGGAGGCTATGACTTTGTGCATGGTGGGCGGGCTGCTGGGCATTCTGACAGGGGCGCTGCTAACGCTGATCCTGCACTTTGCCGTGACGTTTCTGCACGCGGCGCTTTCGCTCACCTGGGTTCTGATTGCGTTTGCCGTATCGTGCATTATCGGTCTGGTCTTCGGCATTTATCCGGCGTGGAAGGCGGCGAATCTGGATCCGATTGAGGCGCTGCGGTACGAGTGACAGGGATCAGGTTTCAGGTGTCAGTCGCCGGTAACCAATTTCGGAGTGAGATTCTGCTGTCGGCTTCGAACCAGAATCCCTCACTATCGGTGATTCGCCGACGATGGCAGTTTTGCGAAAGAACTGAAACCTGAAACCTGTAAACTGCCTTTATGCCGCACATCCTGGCGCAGGCAATCGAGATTGCGACGACGGTGCTGGCCGTGGCCGGGATGGGCTACTTCCTCGCCGGCCTGATAGCGGCGCGCTTGTTTTTGCGCGAGCGTCGGAAGCCGCGGGGTGAGTTCGCTCCGGGCGTGAGCATTCTCAAATCTCTCAAAGGCCTCGACCCCGGCATGATGGATGCCTTCCGCAGCCATTGCCGGCAGAACTATGCGGGCGAATTCGAGCTGCTGTTCGGCGTGAGTTCGCTGCACGACCCCGCGGTGGAGGCGGTGAGGGCGCTCGCGGCGGAGTTTCCCGAACGGGCGATCCGGCTCGTCGCGTGCCCCGAGCGGCTGGGCACGAACGGCAAAGTGAGCACGCTGGCGCAACTCGCCCGCCATGCGCGTTATGAAGTGCTGCTCATTAACGACTCCGACATTACGGTAGGGCCGCATTATCTGGAGCGGGTGATGAGCTGCTTCGCTTTCCCACCCTTTCCGCAAAAAGACGCGGAAAGGATGGGGCAACCAGCGGTTCCGGTGGGCCTGGTGACGGCGCTCTATCGCGGTCGCGCGCACGGCACACTCGCCTCGCGACTTGAGGCGCTGGGCATTGCCACCGATTTCATTCCCGGCGTGCTCGTCTCGAAGTGGATCGAAGGGGGATTGCATTACGGGCTGGGTTCGACGCTGGCGGTGCGGCGCGAGGCGCTGGAGAAAACAGGAGGCTTGCTGGCGCTGGTGGACCAACTGGCCGACGACTACGAGATGGGCGCGCGCGTGGCCCGGGCCGGCTATCGCGTGGCGCTGAGCACGGAAGTTGTGGAAACCAGCGTGCCGGCGTACAGGTGGCGCGGATTCTTCGATCACCAGTTGCGCTGGCTGCGAACGGTGCGCGACGCGCGGCCTGGAGGCTATGTTGGGCTGATCTTTACGCATGGGCTAGTGTGGGCGTTGCTCAATGTGCTGGCCAGCGGATTGAGCCCGGTGAGCCTGTGGCTGTTGGGATTGAGCTTTTTTCTGCGCCTGGCGCAAGCCATGACCGTGGGCGCAGGAGTGCTGGGCGATCACGAGGTGCTCGCGAATCTGTGGCTGTTGCCGCTGCGCGACGTGGTGGCGATGGGCTTGTGGGTGGCTGGCTTTGTCGGAGACACGATTGTGTGGCGCGGGGAACGGTTTGCGCTGCACGATGGGCGGCTCGTCAAAGTCGAGCGACCCTAGTCATTTGCCATGGCGGCGTCGGCCTCTTGCAGAGCGCGGATGGCGTCGCAGTCAAACGTGAGGCAGGCGCCCAATTCGTTGAAGTCCTTCTCCCAGCGCGGACGCTCCTCTGCGGTGAGCGCGGTGAGCGCGTAGCCGGCGGTGCGCAGAATCTCGTACCAGATGTTTTGCGCTTGCCAGAGATTCAGGTCGAAGGGCAGCTCCGTGAGGGTGCGGGCCAGCACCAGCGCGCGATCGAGCATTTCCAGCGAGCCCGAGGACATTTGCAGCTCGACCATGGCGCGCTTCATACGCTGATCGGCGATGTAGGAGAGGGTGGCGGATTCGAGCGGCACCTGGTCGGACTTTGCCAGCGCCAGGAAGGAGCGCAAGTGGGCCACGTCGATGGGATCGATTTCCAGCACGCGGCGCAGGCCGGCGTTGATGGCGAAGCCGGCGGCGAGCGAGAGGGCGGGCGGCTTGGGCAGGCCCGCGTGCGAGAGATAGTGCAAGAGGCTGGCGTGGTCCTGATAGATGGTGGTGAGCGAATTCTCGATGTCCCAGAGCGTGGAGTTGAGGATGAGCTGCACGATGCGTCGCTGCTCGTCGCTGAAGAGCGAGATGAGCGAGTAGTCGGCGTGGCCGTAGAAGCGGTCGAGCAGGCGAATCACCTCAGGGAAGTCGGCGAGTTGTACGTGGCCTGCGGCATCGGCGGAGAAGGCCTCGAAGGCGGCGGCATCGGCCTCGCTGTAGGCTTTAACGGCCGCGGTGATGTTCTGGTCGCCGAAGTGCAGAACCGCAAAGGAGAAGTCCTGCGCATGGCCGGTGATGGAGCTGGCGGCGTGGACGCGGCCCAGCGCCAGGCGGCCGCGGCCGGAGGTGTGAATCTCGTAGGAGATGCGGCGCACGCGGAAACAGAAGAGCTCCGTCTCATCAGCAAAGGTGGAGAAGACGGAGCTGATGGCGTAGTGGGCGGTGACCTGCTCGAGATGCAGCATTTGCGTGGCGACGCATTTCTTGTAGATGCGGGCACCGTCGCCTGCGGCGGGGTCGTTGGAGCGGGCTTCAGCCAGGCGCGCGAGAAACGCGGGCTCGAGCGGCGCGGCCTGCTCGCCGAAGACCTGGCCTGCGAGCTGCAAGACACGCGCGGCGTAGGCGATGATCTGCACGGACTCGATGCCGGCGATGTCGTCGAAGAACCAGCCGCAACTGGTGTACAGGAGTTGCGCGTGGCGCTGCATCTCCATCAGTTCGAGGGCGCGCACGCGCTCGTCCTGGTTGAGCGAGTGCGCCTGGTGCGCGGCAAAGAAGCGATCGACGGACTCCGTGCTGCGGTCGAGCACCACCTGGATGTAGGCGTCGCGCGCGGCCCAGACGTCGCGGAAGAGGCTGACGCCGTGCTGTTCGGTGAGCGGGATCAAGGCATCGCGCAGTTCGTCGAGGGCCTTGCGCAAGGGCGCGCGCCACTCCTGGGTCCAGCCGGGCCGGCCGCTGTTGCAACCGCAGTTGGAGCGCCAGCGCTCCACGCCGTGCATGCAGCTCCAGGAGGTGTTCTCGACGATCTCGCACTCGAAGTCGGGCGGGAACTGCTCAAGGAACGCGGCGTAGTTGGTGAGCTTGACCGATTTGTCCTGCTCGAGCAGGCGCATGGCGTAGGCCAGAGCCATCTCGCCGTGCTTGTGATGATGCCCGTAGGACTCGCCGTCGGTGGCCACGTGCACCAGTTGCGGCTGCGCGCCGTCTTTGAAGCCTGCCTTGAGTCGCGCGACAAAATTGTCGCCGGAGTCGAGCAGGCGCTCAAAGGCGATGGCGCGCGCTATGGGTCCGTTGTAGAAGAAAACGGCGATAGAAGCGCCGGAGGCGAAGCGGACGAGATAGGGGCGCGTGGTGTCGACCGTGGCGTCGGGCGTGTTGGTCCAGTTGCCGTCGCCCTTGCTGGCGTCGCTTTTGACAGGGCGGATGCGTTTGCACTGGTGCGGGGCCAGCACGGTGAAGCGAATGCCGTTGGTGGCGAGGGCTTCGAGGGTGGCGTTGTCGGCCGCGGTTTCCGCCAGCCACATGCCCTCGGGCGGCGCGCCGAAACTGCTCTGGTAGTCGGCGATGCCCCAGCGAATCTGCGTGGCGCGGTCGCGCGCGTTGGCCAGGGGCAGAATCATGTGGTTGTAGACCTGCGCCAAAGCGGAGCTGTGGCCCCGGTTGCGCTGGTGGCTGCGGGCTTCGCCGTCAAGGACCATGCGATAGGTGCGAGGCGCATTTTCCTGGAGCCAACTGAGCAGCGTGGGTCCGAAGTTGAAGCTGATGCGCGCGTAGTTGTTGACGATGCGCGTGATCTGATTCTTCGCGTTGACCACGCGGGCCGCGCCGTTGGGCGCGTAGCACTCGGCGCAGATGCGTTCGTTCCAGTCGTGGTAGGGCGCAGCCGTGTCCTGCGTTTCCACCGTCTCCAGCCAGGGATTTTCGCGGGGCGGCTGATAAAAGTGGCCGTGAATGCAGATGAAGCGCTTGGCGGCAGGCATGAGGATCCCGATGGCGTGCGCCGCGAGGTGCGCTTGCGCGCGCTGACGCTATTGTACGGCGATGCGGCGGAGGCGCCGCGCGGAGGGACGCTGGTTCAGACTGAGCCCGTCCTGAAAGGGGACGGCCGAGAGTCTTCGTGTGAGATTGCGGAAAAGGCTTTAGATTGCGATTGAATCGGGAGGAGATTTCCAGCACGAGCTAATGATGCCTGCGAAAGAAATGTTCTTGCGCCGTCCCTACGGGACTCCTGAGTGCATTTGTTGAAACTGCTTTCCCCACGCTATAGCGCGGGGCTAACAAAGTCGCCGCGGCGACCGCCTACGGCGCGGCTGCCAGGGCATTGCTTATGCAGTTCTCAATAGCCCCTGGAGGCTGGCTTCTGGCCCCCTACCGTGCCGAGCGGCCCGTGGGCGCGGTGTTCTTGGCGAGGTCGCAGGCCCGCCACAGGTACCAACTGGCTACGGAGCGGTAGGGCTTCCAGCGCTCGCCGCGCCGGAAGACCTGGTCGGGCTTGGGCAGGTCGGCGGCTTCGATGGGGCGCGATTTGGGGACGCGCTGAAAGGTGAGCGCGAAGCCTTTGCGCACGCCGTAGTCGGTTACGGGCAGCACATCGGGCCGGCCCAGGCGGAAGATGAGCAGCATCTCCACGGTCCAGGAGCCGATGCCGCGCACCTCGGTGAGGCGTTCGACGATGTCGGCGTCGCTCATCTTGCGAATGGCGGCAGCGGAGGGCACGGTGCCGTCGAGGGTGCGCGCGGCAAGGTCGCGGAGGGCCTTGATCTTGTTGCCGGAGACGCCGGCGGCGCGGAGCGGGCCGTCGGGTGTGTCGAGTAGAAGTCTTGGCGTTGGGTCGCCCGAGAAGTACTCGCGCACGCGGCGGTGGATGGTGGCCGCGGCCTTGCCATGCAACTGCTGATAGAGGATCGATTCAACGAGCGACTCGAAGGGCGAGGCGGAGCGGTCGAGACGGAGGGTGAAGGGGCCGGCGCGATCGATGAGCGCGGCGAGTTTCGGGTCGCGGGCGCGCAGATGCGCGATAGCCTCGGCGGGATCGAAGGGAAGCTTTGAGCTGCGGCCGTCGTGAATCATGGATGGAGTGTATCGCACGGATTCACAACCATGAAGCCGACCGCGTCGTAATTAATGCAAAGCTACAGTTTTGGTCACGTGCCCGATCTCGATGTAAGTCTTTCCGCCCGATTCGTCAGGCACTCTCATGATCCAGACAGTCGTCGTGTCTCCCGTGGCCTTGGACAAACGGAACCCTGAACTGTGCGACGTCGTGATGGGCTGTGC
>Ga0187852_1002805_pt1 | contig 13545 bp, 13 predicted proteins | sample June2016WEW_6_40_FD_134511 | JGI IMG/M metagenome (GOLD analysis project Ga0187852, IMG submission 134511) | Peatland microbial communities from SPRUCE experiment site at the Marcell Experimental Forest, Minnesota, USA - June2016WEW_6_40 | ecosystem: Environmental > Terrestrial > Soil > Wetlands...
CTACGCGAGCATGGGAGTGGCGCTCGACCGCCAGCCGCATCCGCTGAGTTCGCAGGGTCTGCCGAGGCGTCCGGGCTGGCCGTCTGAAGCCGGTCTGGGGCTGGCCGTGGGCTGGGCGCTGGCACTGGTCTGCGTTCTCCCCATGCTGGCAGCCGGCGGCATCGCCATTGTGCTCATTCTTCAGCCCTCGGCCTGGGGGTGGCTGGTGGCCGACGCCGCCTTCTTCGCTCTGGCCGCCCTGGCCGAAGAGGTTGCCTTTCGAGGCTACGGATTTCAGCGCTTTGAGCAAGCCGTGGGATCGCTGGGAGCGGCGCTTGGATATGCGGCTTTCTATGCTATTGTGCAAGCGCTTTTGCCCGGCTCAAGCCACGCTAGCGTCGCTGTCTCCATCGCGCTAAGTCTTGTTCTCTCCATGGCTTACCTGCGCACTCGTGCTCTATGGCTGAGCTGGGGAATCAACTTTGGCTGGAAGGCCAGCCGTGCGCTGGTTTTCGGATTGGCAATTAGCGGCGTCAGCAGCCACTCGCCCGTGGTGCAGGGCAATCCGATGGGCCCGTTTTGGCTCACCGGCGGAGGCTATGGCCTGGACGGTAGTTGGGTGGCGTTCGTTCTCCTGCTAATTGCCCTGCCGGTGGTTTATCGCCTTACGCGCGACCTGGATTTTCGCTGGAACGCGCCGGTGATCGTGGCGGCTGGCATTCCGGTGGATCTGAGCGCCGCGGCAAAGGGACAGCACGAGGCTGCCATGGGGACAACTGCGCCTGCAGCGCCCGGCCTGATCCAGATTCTGCCGGCTACTACGCCGCCCCAGGCAAATCCAGAGCCGCCAAAGGTAAATTAGCAACTACTCCGGGTCGACGTTCCTCTTGCCGCTGATTTCGTCGATGTGAATCTCCACCACCGCACATTCGGCTGCATGACTCTCCTCCACTGGCTGAAAGGGCATGCCGGCAGCGTATCTTGCCACGAGCAAGTTCAGTAAAGCGGCTTTTTCGGCATCATCGGAGATCACCCGCGCCACGCCAAAGGCCAGCACCGAGGTATACCGAGTCGAACAGGCGCAGGGACGATCATTTGTTACCGTCAGCTTCACAGTCTCGCTCACTTCAAAGCAGACACGGTTGTTCTCGGCGATATTGTCCAGTTTTCGCCCCGTAAGCTTGCTGTGAAAGTAGATTTTTCCTTCGAGATAGAGAAAATTGACAGGCGTAATGTACGGTTGTCCGGCAGCGTTGCAGGTGGCCAGACGGCCATCGGCCTGTGTGGCAAGAAACTCATAGGCGTCGTTTTCACTCATCCAGAGAACGGGCATTCCAGCAGGCCTCCGCAGCTTCCAGTTTACCTGTCATCCCGGAAGCAGCTCAGGCACCTTGATGTAAACTGATTACAGCGAGTCAGGCTGACTTTTACAGGTCAGCAGCAGGCCGCGCCGTTGAAGCCGCGTGAAAACGTGTGAGCAGAGACACCACAAAGAAGGAGAACTACCCAACAGATGGCCAAGATTGCAAAAATAGGTCACCGCGAGAAGGTAATGGACACGACGAAGTCGACAGACTGTCCCAAATGCAAAAAGCCTACGCGCATTGTCAAGCGCGTCAAGGACCGCGAGCGCGGCGTCCCCGGCGGCGTCTACATCTCATGCTCTGCGTGCGACTTCTACGAAAAGCTGTAAGCATTCATTGAAGTTTGGAGTCAGAAAAACGCCCGGCTATCGCCGGGCGTTTTCGCGTTCAACCCACCATTTCATCAAAAATGCTGTGCAGGAGCATCTGGTACCCGGAAAAAACGGGGAAATTCCGTCTTTTTCCGGTGATTTTCAGAGGGCAAATCTCACAATGCGGGATATTTTGGCACGCGGTCATTTTCATAACCATTGATTCCATTGAGTTTATAAATAACTGCAAGTTTTTAGAGGAAATTTATACCCCCGTGGGGTATAGGGGGGAGGGGGTACCCTTCGGTGGTACAGACCGGTCACATCCCTGACAGATTGAACTCGAAGGCGTGCACATACTTTGTTCATTCAACAATTGTGCGCCGACTATAGGTAATTATCTGCAAGAAAATACCCCATTGATCTAGCTTAGGGCAGGCTGAACTGGCAAATGGCGCTAGCGCACCAAAAGCTTTGTGCATTTCATGGTACGAGAATCCTGGGTTCATTTGGTGCTGGTTGAACGCTGGAGACCCGACATCTTGCGGCGTATCCTGTGAACGGGGAGGGCAAGTGGGATTGAAGAATGTATCGAGCTTGATTTGCGCGTTCGGATGCGGATTTGCGCTGTTCATGATGGCCAGTGCGGGCTGGGCCTCAGAGGTGCATACCAATCCACTGAACCGCGACCCTCTCGTGCGTGAGGCGTACGTACATTTTTACAACCTGGACTATTTCGGCGCCGTGGAGCGGTTTGAGCGCATTCACGAGGCGCATCCGGGCGATCCCCAGGCCACTGCGCTGCTGTTGAACGCCCTGATCTTCCAGGAGTTATACCGTCAAGATCTGCTGGACACCACCTTCTACGCCAACGACGGCTTTCTTACCGGGCGGCACGCAACGGAGGAAGACCCCAAGACCCGCGACCGCATCCTGGGACTGGCGGACGAGGCCATCCACGAAGCCGACCAGCGCATTGAACACAATCCCAACGACATCGACGCCCTCTTTGCCCGAGGCTGGGTTCGCAGCCTTAAGTGCACCTATATCGCCATGGTGGAGAGGGCATATGGCGCGGGCTTCAGGCTGGCCACCAAGGCCAAAGACGATGAAGAGCGCGTGCTCCAACTCGACCCGGATTATGTAGACGCCAAGCTGGTGACGGGCGTGTATGCGTACGTGGTAGGCGCGCTGCCCTGGCCCTTCAAACTGCTGATCGGATTTGCAGGGATTACTGGATCGAAGAGCGAGGGCCTGAAGATGCTCAACGACGACGGCCAGCGCGGCGTCATCACCAGCATCGAAGCGCGTACCGCGATTGCCCTCTTCCTGCGCCGCGAAGCGAAGTACAAAGAAGCTATCCAGGTGGTTCGCAGCCTCAAGAGTTTATATTCCCACGACTTCCTCTTCTGCCTGGAAGAGGCTAACCTGCGCAAGGATGACGGCGAGGGCATGGCTGCTGTGGAGTCTTACCGGGAAGTCATCAAGGACAGCGCGAGGCCAGGCTATTTTGCCCAGGCACAGTTGGAGTTGGCCTACTTTGGGCTGGGCGACGCCTTGCGAGGCCAGCGCCACTTTGGCGAGGCTGCGCAGGCCTACGAGAAGGCCGCCGGGACCAGGAATGTTGGCCCGGAGCTCAAGATCCGGTCGCTGCTGGCTGCCGGAGAGTGCCATGACATGGACGGCGAACGCCAATTGGCTATCAGGGATTACCAGGCAGCCATCGACGCCGGCCCAAATACCTCGCGCGCCGATACCGCGCGAAAACGCCTTCGCAATCCCTTCTGAGAATCGTGAGGCTTGGCGGATGTTGTCCTCGAAGGGGGAACTATTGCACCCTCGCTGCCGTATCTTTACTACGATCAGGATTACCGATGGAGGGATCGACGATGGCCTTCTTTTGTCAACACTGTGGGACCGCGTTGCCTGTGGGTGCGCGGTTCTGTTCCAACTGTGGTGCGGTCGTTCCTGTTGTAACTTACATTCCCGGCAGGCCGTTGGTCCGCCCGATTGTCGGCCGCCAGCTTGCCGGGGTCTGCATCGGTCTTTCGCAGGCCTATGGCTGGGATCTCGCCCTGGTTCGCATTCTGGCGGTCGTTGGGCTATTCTTTTCCGGCGGGACGATAGGAGTGGTCTATCTGGCCTGCTGGATCGGCATTCCAGAGGAGCCGATTCCGCTGCGCTGAGCGTATCCTTTTTGTATGAACGATACGTACCAATCAAACGGGGCGACATTGGGCTTTCGCGACTCTGGAGCGGGTTTACCCGTGGTTTTTCTTCATCCCACGCCGCTGGATGGAGAGTACTGGCGCCCGCTTACAGAAAACTTGTCAGGCTACCGCGCAATTGTTCCTGATTTGCGTGGGCACGGTGCCTCAGAACTGGGAACCCTGCCGGTGGGCGGCTTTGCGTTGGTTCCCGATGCTCCCGTGCTAACCATGGCGCGGTTGGCTGCCGATATTCTCGCTCTGCTGAATCATTTAAAGATTCCAGCGGCAGTCTTTGCCGGGTGCTCCATCGGCGGTTACGTGCTGCTGGAGCTGTGGCGCCAGGCGCCAGAACGCGTGCGCGGGATGGCTTTCGTCTGCTCCAAGCCCCAGCCTGATGCCGAGGCTAACCTTTCACGGCGCGCCACGACCATCGCTCAGGCACGAACCGATGGTGCGGAGGTGCTCTTCGACGGCATGGCCCAGACCCTGATAGGGGCAACAGCCCGCCAGCGCCACCCCGAGATCGTGGCCCAATTGCGCGCCCGTATGACGCTCAATATAAAGGCCTTGGTGGCTGTGCAGGCCGGCCTCGCCATGCGTCCTGATTCCGTGCCCACCGTGGCTACCATCCAGGTTCCCGTCTTGGCCATTGCCGGTGGCGAAGACTCAGCTGTGACCTCTGCCGAGATGGAAGCTTTCCAGAGAGCGCCCGACGGATGCGAGTTCCACGTGCTGGCTGATGCCGGTCATTTTGCCGCTTATGAACAGCCGCGGAGAGTTGCCACGCTGCTGGACGAGTGGCTACGCAAGATTGAGGGGTGAGGGGCCGGCTTGCGTGAAGTCCTTGAGAGAATTACATTTTTCAAGGGGTTAATTTAATTCATGCGCGTCTCCATTCATTGCCGTTTCTTTGCTGGATATCTCCTCGCTTTCATTGCACTTCCGCTGGCGATGGCCGTAGAAGCGCCGCGGCTCGTGCAAAAAGACGGCCGCTACGCCTTGTTTGTTGAAGGCCGCCCGTACCTGATCCTGGGCGGCCAGATTCACAACTCCAGCGCTTGGCCCAGTGAACTGCCGCAGGTCTGGGAGTCGATGGCCGCGCTGCACGCAAACACTATCGAGGCACCGGTCTACTGGGAGCAGCTTGAGCCCCAGCAGGGCCGTTTTGACTTCAGCATTGTGGACGAGATCGTCGAGGGCGCGCGCGCACACAACCTGCACGTGGTGTTGTTGTGGTTTGGAACCTGGAAGAACGGCAATATGCACTATGTCCCGGCATGGGTAAAGGAAGATTCCATGCGTTTTCCTCACACCATCAGGCCCGATGGCGAGCCGATCGATGTTCTGTCGCCCAACTCGCGCAACAACGTGGAGGCGGACAAGGCGGCTTTTGTAGCGCTGATGCGGCATTTAAAGAAGATCGACCTGGAGCAGCACACAATTTTACTGATCCAGGTGGAGAACGAATCGGGCAACATCGGCAGCGTGAGAGACAACTCAGCCGCATCGAATCTCGAATTCTCAGGAGCGGTTCCAGCCGATCTGCTGGCCGCGACCGGCAAGCAACCGGGTAATTGGAGCCAGGTATTCGGCGCGGATGCCGACGAATTATTTCAGCTTTACCATCAAGCAAAGTACATTAATGAAATCGCCGCGGCCGGCAAGGCGGAGTTCGCTATCCCTTGCTACATCAATGTATGGATCAGCCCTCCGGTTCACGAACTGCCACAGCGCCAGGTGACGCTTCCAGGCATTCAGTACCCCAGTGGCGGAGCGGTGCAGAAGTGGGTCGGGCTTTGGCGGACTCTGGCGACTTCCATCGACATGATCGGTCCGGACATCTACAGCTCTGATTCCGGCTTCTACCGTGATCTGATTCGCGCCTATCATCGCCCCGACAATCCCTTGTGGATTCCGGAGACGAGCCGCAGCGACGGCTATGGCAAATTCTTTTTCTATGCGTTGGGCAATGGGGCTATCGGCTTCTCGCCTTTCGGCGTCGATCAGACGGGTTGGAACATCTCCGGCGATGAGCCCTGGAAGGAGCACGCCCGCAACTTTGCGCTGATTGGACCGATGAGCCGCGAGATAGCCCAACTGGAGTTCGATGGCAAGCTCAAGACAGCAGTCGAGGAGCCGGGGCAGGCCGTGCAGGAGTTGGATTTTGGCGGCTGGCAGGCGACTGTCGCTTATGGATACCCACAACCCGATGGGCAGAGGCCGCCGGGCACCAAGGATGCACATGGCGCGGCATTGGTGGCGCAACTTGGGCCGGACGAATTTCTGGTGACGGGCGTAGACACCAGCGTTAACTTCCACCTTCCCGGAAAGCTGCCCTGGGTACGCAGCCAGATCATCACGGCCGAGCAAGGCGTGTATGAGAGCGGCGTCTGGAAGCCGATCAGGTTGTGGAATGGCGACGAAACCGACCGCGGGCTGTGTTTCCATGACAAGCCGCTAGTGGTCCGAGTGAAGCTGGGGCAGTTCTAGGAAAAGGCCTAAGAACAGGGCAGGCAACCAATGCACAGGCTTGACGGCTTAGGGGAAGTGAAGTTCTCTGTCAAGGCTGGCGCTTCAATCAATCTGGAGCAGCGCGGAAAAGTCAACATTGTAGCGCGAGGCAGTTGCCATCAGTTCCTCAATAGCGGCGACAGATTGAATGCCTCCCCTGGCGCCGGCCGCCATACAGTTCAGCGCCGCGGCGGCGCAGGCAAAATCGAGCTGACGCGCGAGTGGCCAACTCTGAAGCAGGCCATAAATGAATCCGGCATGGAAGATGTCTCCAGCGCCTGTCGTATCCACCACCGGTACACGGTAGGCGGAGCGGTGAAGAAGCCGGCTGCCATCCCAGGCAAGCACACCGTCCTCCCCCAGGGTGGCGGCCGTCAGAGCGCAGCCAAAGCGCAACTGCATTCCGCGAAGAGCCTTCTCCAGGTGCTTCTCTTTCATCAGCCGGGAAGGGAAGTCCCGGCTCACAATCAGATAGTCCACATTTTCGATGAGTTGTTCCACGCCGGGGTAGGGCACATCCAAATCGGCGATGACAGGTATTCCCGCCGCGCGCGCCCAACTGGCCGCCAATGTGGCCGCGGCCGTATCGTAGCCATCCACGTGCAGCGCGCGCGCATTCTCAACCCATGCGCGTTCCAGGTCCGCAGGCTGCAACACTAGCCGCTCGTCTTTTCTGCACAGCACCGTACGCTCACCACCGCCGTCCACGATAATCAGCGACTGTGGGCTGGCAGCTGCCGCAACTGTAATCAGCCGCGCATCTACCCCAGCCTGGGCAAATGCTTCACGGTGCAGCCGTGCCGCGTCGTCGTCGCCCAACTTGCCAACATAGCGGGTGCTCATTCCCCAAATTTGGCAGGCAATCACGGTGGTCGCCGTCTGCCCGCCGGGCATCACAGTTGCGCCGCGAAACTCGGCCTTGGAGCCACGTGCCGGGTAATCGGAAAGTGGAATCAGCGTGTCGGTGGCGTTCAATCCAACGCCCACAAGGTCAACCTTTGGCGGCACCGTCATGCTGTTATTGTAATGGGCGATAGCAGGCGATCTGGCTCCGAAAACACCTTAAGGCTCGAATGCCAATAGGAAATGCTGTAGGCTCAAGAGAGAGATTCTTCTCGGAAAGATCATCTTGACCAAGACTTTGCCATCTTCTCCACGTCCTTTTCATCATCCGCAACGGGGCAGCGCTCTGCATTGCGACAAGGTCTCGTTGGAATCCCTCGCCAAGCGCCATGGAACGCCGCTTTATGTCTACTCCGCCAGTCAGATCGATGAGAGGCTGGGCCTGTTTCAGCGGGCGTTGGCGGGTCGCGAGCATCTAGTTTGTTACGCGGTCAAGGCTAACTCAGCGCTTGCCATTCTAAAGTTGTTGGCGGACCATGGCGCGGGTTTCGATATCGTCAGTGGCGGGGAGCTGGAGAGGGTTTTGGCGGTAGCGCCTGAGGCTGCGGGCCGGGTTGTCTTCTCCGGCGTGGGCAAGACGGCTGCCGAGATCGACCTGGCACTTAAGGCTGACATTCTAGAATTTCACGCTGAGAGCGAGGCAGAGCTGGAGCTGCTCGCCAGCCGCGCGGCCAGGTTCCGGCGCAAGGCGCGCTTTGCCCTGCGCGTCAATCCCGATGTCTTTGCCGAGACACATCCGTACATCTCCACTGGCCTGCGCGAGCACAAGTTCGGCGTCGATATCCGGCATGCGCTGAAGATTTATAAGAACGCAGCAAGCAACCGCTGGCTTGTGCCGCACGGCGTCAGCGTTCACATCGGCTCTCAGATTTGCTCGGCGGCACCGTTTGGGGCGGCCATGGAGCGGGTGAGCAAGCTGCTGCGCCAATTGGAGCGGGAGGGCATCGTTCTCCAGACAGCGGATGCGGGCGGCGGGCTGGGGATTGATTACCACGGCGGCAAATTCGATGCCGCAGCTAAGGTGCGCGCGTATACCGCGGCGATACAGATCGCCTTGGACGGATTCCAGGGCAGATTGCTCCTGGAGCCGGGCCGTTTTATCGTCGCCCAATCTGGAGCCCTCGTCACGCGCGTCCTTCAGGTCAAACGCAACGGCAAAAAGACCTTTGTGGTTACCGACGCCGCCATGAACGACCTCATCCGTCCCACGCTTTACCAGGCCTATCACGAGATCGTACCCGTCAGTCCAAGGGCAGGGAAGCCCAGAGCTGTCGATGTGGTTGGCCCGATCTGCGAGACGGGCGACTTTTTTGCCCACGACCGACAGCTCGCGCCGGTCAAGCCGGGAGATCTGCTTGCCATACTCGACGCCGGAGCGTATGGCATGTCGGAAAGCTCAAACTACAACACCCGGTTGCGTCCAGCCGAGGTGCTGGTGGAAGGCGCGAAGGCGCGGCTGATTCGACGTCGAGAGACGATGGCTGACTTGCTTTCTCCCGAGATTTATTGATTTTGGCGCTGGATTCGCAGAAGTGACAGTAGTTATTGGCATATCCGTAATGTCTGATAACGTATATTCTGTATACTGCTACTCGGTCAAGTAAACAGGTATTAACTCATTTGCGCTAAAACCATGATTCCCTGCTTTGACGCCCTTAAAGAAATAGGTAAGATGTAACTCTTTCTTCCCTCGTCACGCCCAGCTTCCCTTTGAGCTACATCTTGTAGTGTCCCAAGTCCTCATCGTTAAGGCCTTCGAGCCAGCCGCGCAACTGCTCTGCAGTTGGACCTTCGGCCTGGCCGGTGGTATTCAGCTTGGCCCTCTGCATCACGTCCTCGGTAACGTAAATGGGGCAATCAGCGCGTAGCGCCAAAGCAAGGGCGTCTGACGGCCGAGCATCAATAACCATGGGTTCATTACCCTGCTGGAACCACAATGTCGCAAAGAATGTGTCGTCCTTAAGTTCTGATATCACAATATGATCCAGCTGGGCATTCATGTTGCGGATGAGGTTTCTGGTCAGATCATGGGTCATCGGACGCGGTGCGGCTACCTTCTCAATCTCCAGAGCAATCGCGTTGGCCTCGAAGATCCCTACCCAGATGGGCATAACCGTATCGGAAGCGACGTCCTTGAGCACGACGATGGGCATACTGGTAGACGGATCCATCATCAGCCCTCGTATCCGTACCTCTATGATTCTATTGCCGTTAGTCATACCCTCGTGTGAGTCGGTCAACCTTTTCAATTCTGCTTCGAGCTTGGGTAATTCGCTAAACTGAATCTGTGCCGCGCGGTCCAGTTGCCCTTTGCGCGTTTGCTCCTCTGCCTCCATGCGCAATGCCTCGATCCGCTTCTTCAAGTCGCTTTCCATGGCTTCCCTTCCTCTGCCCGATGTCATATTAGACGGCTTCACCCACCAGGCTGTTGGGATGCGTTGCGGTTATTTTCACCTGGAGGTAGCTTCCGGGCGCTGGTGAGATCTGCTGGGCGCAGGTAAAGTTCACCGGAATATTCTGGCTGCTACGTCCGATAACCTGCCCACGAGCCGGGTTGACGCCTTCAACCATTACCTCGATTGTTTGCCCTAAGTGCCTGGCATAATTGACTTTTTGAATCTCTCGCTGACGGTCAAGCACAACTTGAAGCCGGGCAGCTTTCTCGGCCTCCGTGATGGAATCAATCATCGTCAAAGCCGGAGTGTTGGGCCGGCCTGAGTACTTAAAGCCGAAGACGCAATCGTACTCTACCTCGGCTAGAAGGTCTATGGTTCTGGTCAAGTCGTCCGCGGTTTCTCCGGGAAATCCGACGATAATGTCGGTCGAAATCGAGATGGGCCGGCGCGCGGCCTTGATCCAACTGATCCGCTCAAGGTAGCTCTCGCGCGTGTACTCGCGATTCATTGCCTTAAGAATCCGTGAAGAACCCGACTGAACGGGTAGGTGCACGTGGTTGCAGAGCGTGGGCACGGCATCAATAGCCACGACGATATCGCGGGTGAAGTCGCGCGGATGGCTGGTGGTGAAGCGTACCCTGCGGATGCCACTCACCTCGCCCACGGTCGATAGCAGCTCCGCGAAGCTCCGCTTCCCTTCCGGATCGCGGTAGCTGTTCACATTCTGACCCAGGAGTTGAATCTCGGTATAGCCCTGGTCGGCGACGAGGCAGGCCTCCTCTAATACGGAACTCGACCTGCGGCTGCGCTCCTTGCCCCGTGTATATGGCACCACGCAGTAGGCGCAGAACTTGTCGCAGCCCTCGACGATGGTGATGTAGCCGCGATAAGGGTTTTGGCGCGCGGTAAACTCGGTCTCGAAGGTCTCGTCGGTCTGGCGGTCGTCGAGGCCGGTGATACGCGTCTCGCCGGCTTCCAGGCGCGCCAGCATCTCCGGCAGCTTGCGATAGGATGCCGAGCCGGAGATAAGCGAAACATAGGGCGCCCGTTCGAAAATCCTTTCTCCCTCCTGCTGCGCCACGCAACCCAGAACGGCGAAGCGCTTGCCGTCCCTGTGCTGGCGCTTGTATTCGTCGAGGCGGTGAAAGACCTTCTGCTCGGCTTTGTCGCGAATAGAGCAGGTGTTGTAGAGAATCAGGCCGGCATCTTCCTCGCGCTCTACCTGCCGGTAGCCCTCGTGCTGCAATGTGCCGATGACCTTCTCCGAGTCATGGGCATTCATTTGGCAGCCGAAGGTCTCTATATAAAAGGTTTTGTCGGATGCCATGGCAACTCCCAGTATATCGTGAGGTCGATTATGCAGGTTCTTGGCTGATATGTCTGCTCTGCTCAGCGCAACCCGGTATGCAGGTAGGCCAGCAGTGCCGCCATCTGCTCATCGGTGAAACGTCCGGCAAAGCCAGGCATCATTCCCTTCCCTGCCAGCACATTCTGCCGTACAAACGCATCGGTGGCAGGAACTCCGCTAGGCAGCGTCTTGCGGGCGAAGACGCCATGCAGATTCGGTGGTATCTTCTTGAGAATAAGATCGTTGTCTTCGTGGCAGTGGGCACAGCGAACCTGGTAGAGCATTTGCCCTTGCATCTGCTGCTTGGTCAGCGGATCAGGGCCACACCCCATGGAGAAGACCAGCAGTATCCCCGCCACCCCGCCACAGAGCGCAAGCCATCTAATCCGTCGTAGGTGAGCCACGATCTCCTCAAGCCTTTTGAGCAAACTGCCCGCTTAAATAGTCCCAGTTGACCACTTGGAAAAAGGCCTTCACGTACTCGGGACGCCGGTTCTGGTACTTCAGATAGTAGGCGTGCTCCCAAACGTCGACGGTCAGCACCGGCTTGTGGCCGACAGTGAGCGGGCTATCCTGATTAGAAGTGCTTTCGATAGCGACAGTTCCATCGGGCAGCTTGACCAGCCATGCCCAACCGCTGCCAAAGACGCCCAGCGCCGCCGCGGTCAGCTTGTCCTGAAATCCAGAGAGCGAGCCGAACTTTGCGTCGATGGCCTTGGCCAGTTCGCCGGTAGGAGCAGTGCCTCCCTTGCCCAGCGTCGGCCACCAGAAGGAGTGGTTGGCGTCGCCGCCTGCATTGTTGCGCACGGCCGTTCGTGAAGCCTCGGGTAGGCTTGCCCAATGGATCACCAGATCCTCTAGCGTCTTGCCGGCCAGTTCGGGATGCGCGGCCACAGCGGCGTTCAGGTTGTTCACGTAGGCCTGATGGTGCTTGTCGTGGTGCAAGTGCATCGTCGCCGCGTCGAAGTAGGGCTCCAGCGCGTCATATGCGTAGGGCAGCGGCGGCAAGGTAAAAGGGCCGGTTGGCGCTGCGGGTGGCGTTGCGGCGGCGGCTTGTCTGGCGGGAAGTGCCTGACTACTTAGAGCTTCGGTCAACAGCAGCGCGCTTGCCACGCCGCCCAAGTGCTTGATTGCGGTTCTGCGATTCATGATGGGGAAACCTCCATTTGTTCGATGCGCCGGGATCGGGAAAGTCTGCGTGAAAATTCGGAGGTTCCCTTCCCAGGCCTGCCTATGCTTTCTCCGTTATGCTGGAACCATGGATGGAACTTCTGAAAACCTGACCCCCATGGCACACACGGCTCAGAACCGCTGCTTCGGCTGCGGCCCGGCCAACGCTACAGGCTTGCGCCTTGAGTTCCTGCTTGCTGAGGATGGGAGTGTGGTTTGCCTGCCGACGATTCCGGACAGCTTCGAGGGTCCGCATGGCTTGGTGCATGGCGGCATCATCGCCACGCTGCTGGACGAGGCTATGAGCAAGTCCGTTCGTGCAATCGGACTGACGGGCTTAACCAGCCAGTTGCAGATCGACTACCGTTCTCCTGTCCACTCTGGAGAGCCGATTCGTCTGGAAGGCCGCCTGGTTCGCGCCGAGGGCAGAAAACACTGGACCGAGGCCAGGATTCTCAATCACAGAGGGCACGTTCTGGCTGAAGGGAAAGGTCTGTTTATTGTATTGCGCAGCGGCCACAGAGATGGAACTCTACGCCGTGTTAGTGCTGTCTGGCCAATAAGTAGATGATTTTGTTACTAAGTTTTGCGGGGCGGCCCGAAGACCGCCCCGCGACGTGCTTAGTGAATCATGTTGATGGTTTCCTGGGTTACGGTGTCAAAGGTGGTTACAGCCTTGGAGTTGGCCTCAAAGGCGCGCTGAGCGACAATCAGATCGGAGAATTCGGCCGAGATGTTGACGTTCGAAGCCTCCAGAGAACTTCCTTCGAGCGTGCCGCGATCACCTACGCCAGCCACTCCCACAGTTGCAAGGCCAGAGGAGGCTGTAGCCTGATATTCGGTCGAGCCGGTGTCAACCAGCCCCTGCAGATTGCTGACCGTGGCAATTGCCAATTGTCCAACATTCTGGCTCTGGCCATTTGAGTAGGTAGCCGAAACAGTACCATCAGAACCGATGGTGAAGCCGTTATACTCGCCGCTCGTATATCCGTTCTGGGTTTGCCCCGATTGCGAGGAAGTGGTAGAGGAGCTGACAGCGGTCTGGGTAATATTTCCAGATCCATTGGCGCCAAACAGATTCCATGTCATGTTCATTGTCGCTGCGCTGTCGGAGAACCCAGCAAGGGTGATGTTGCTCGGACTCGTGTTTGGATTAACGAGATTACCACTCGAGTTGAAAGTCAGCGTTCCGGATGCATTCGCCGACGCCACAGGATCCTGAATTATGCTGCCGGAAGTCGAGAGGTTGGCGCCGGTGATGGACAACTGCCCGCCAGCTGTAGATGAAACCTGGACTCCAGCGATGCCGGCAGTAGTCAACGCGCTTGTCAGATCAGTGACATATTGTGCCAG
>Ga0187852_1002808_pt1 | contig 13524 bp, 14 predicted proteins | sample June2016WEW_6_40_FD_134511 | JGI IMG/M metagenome (GOLD analysis project Ga0187852, IMG submission 134511) | Peatland microbial communities from SPRUCE experiment site at the Marcell Experimental Forest, Minnesota, USA - June2016WEW_6_40 | ecosystem: Environmental > Terrestrial > Soil > Wetlands...
CGAGCCCCTCTTCCCGCAGGCGATAGGCGACATTCTCATACACCGAGAGCGAGTCGAACAGCGCGCCTTCCTGGAAGACAATGCCCATTCGCCGGCGAATCGGGTCGAGTTCGTCCTCCGAAAGAGGCGTAAGGTCGCGTCCGTTCACCAGCACCTGGCCGGATTCCGGTTTGATAAGGCCCAGGATCAATTTGAGGAGAACGGATTTTCCCGCCCCCGTCACGCCCAGGAGAAACAGCGTTTCACTCTGGTCCACGCGGAGGGAGATTCTGGAAAGGACCTGCTTCTCTTCAGAGGTCAGCGAAACCTCGCGCAGTTCGATGACCGGCGGTTTGTCCATGGGTTCCTTAGAAGAAGTGAAGGGCGATCAAGAACTTGGTGATAAAGAAGTCAAGCACCAGAATCAAGACCGAGGCGACGACCATGGACTGCGTGGTCGACCGCCCCACGCCTTCCGTGCCTCCTTTGGTGTTCAATCCGTAGTAGCAGCCGACCAGGGCGATGAGGAAGGCGAAGAAGAAGGGTTTGATCAGGCCCTGGATGACGTCCTGCATCGTCAACGTCTGATAGACAGAAGTCCAATACTGCTCCGAGGTTAGCCGCACCGTGTAATAGCTGATGAAAAATCCCCCGAGGATTCCGCAGAAGTCGGAGAGTATGGTCAGGACAGGCAAAGTCGAAACCGTGGCAACCAGGCGAGGCAAGACCAGTTTTCGAATCGGATCGGTGCCGAAAGCGCGCATGGCGTCGATCTGTTCGCTGACCAGCATCGAACCGATTTCCGAGGCAATTCCGGAGCTGACGCGCCCGGCGACCATCAGTGCGGTCAAAACCGGACCGAGCTCACGCACCACGGAGAGCGCCACCACTTGCCCCAGAATGCTGACCTCGCCGAAAGTGGAGAGGGTTCTGTAAGTCTGGAGGGCCAGCACGCCGCCCGTGAAAAAACCCGTCAACAGCACGATAGGCAAGGACCCTACGCCGATCACGTCCATCTGGAGCAAGGTGTCAACGATGTACCGGGGAGTGGTAATGAAGCGGCGGAGAGAAACTACCAGAAGAAAGGTGAAATCCTGGACGGCCAGCACCCAGCGCTTCACAAACCCCACCTTCGCGGTGCTGAGCGTCATGTCTCTTTACCGTCAGAAGAATTAACTCTTCGTCAGACTAAGGTCACTGTAGCCACCAAAAGGGGAGGAAGTCAAGCGGCAGGGCAGGGGAGGATGCGCGACCTAGCCGTTGGGGCGATTGTGCTCGTAGAGCGGGCGTCTCGCCCGCTGGGGCGCGGCATCCTGCCCGCGCGCGGGAGCGGGACGCTCCCGCCACCGCGGGCGAGACGCCCACTCTACGAGTCGCACCAGTTGCGCCGGCATCAAACACGTCAGCGACAGGGCGAGACGGGTGATTTCTAGGCTAAATCGTTGGCTGCTGAAAGGTGGGAAGATTCTTAGGTTGCCCGTGGCGCCGACCTTCAGGTCGGCAAATGTTGGCTAGTGGAAACCGGCTAGAAAAAGAAATGAGGGGGAAGTCCCCTCCCCCCTCCAAGCGTCGGGTCTTGGGTCTATTTTTCCGGACTCGTATCGTCCAATTTTTTAAGTCCGGTATACGTCCGCTTGGTTGGTGAGCACGTTGCATTCCACTAATTCCGCCTGACTCGCCTTTTGCCAACTCGAATCTAACATACTTATTTTAAACAGGTTAAAGACTTGTCTCGGGTGGACTCCGCTAAATCTCGAGCCCGTCCGCATACAATTTTTTATATTTAGGATTTGAATTTCATATTTCTGAATCTCCTCACCTGCAACCACCCATGCTAAACTCTATTGAAATGATTGATATTCACAGCCATCCGTTGTGGGAGGTCGATGACGGCGCGGAGTCGTTAGAGGATGCGATTGGCATGTGCAAGATCGCGGCCGAGGACGGCATTACGCATATGGTTGCCACGCCGCACTGTAACTACACTTACGTCTTTAATCCTGAGGTCAATCGCGAGAAGCTTCGAGAGTTACAATCTCAAATCGGCGCATCGCCCAAACTCCTCCTGGGATGCGATTTTCACCTTTCCTACGACAACATCCAGAAGCTTTCCGGCACTCCCAAGGATTTTACGGTCAACCAGAGTTCTTACCTGCTGGTTGAATTCCCAGACCAGTTCGTTCCGGAGCAGTTCGATCGCATCTTCTATGACATCCAGGTGGCTGGGCTGACACCCATCATCACGCACCCGGAGCGCAACCCGGTGTTTGCGCGCAAGACGGGGCTGCTTTACCACTGGGTCTCAAACGGATGCCTCGCCCAGGTTACGGCCCAATCCTACACGGGGGGATTCGGCGAGCACCCCCAGAAGCTGGCTGAAACGTGGCTGGATTCGAACCTCGTCCATTTTTTTGCCACCGACGCCCACAGCACCAAGCACCGCCGTCCGGTGCTCTCGGAGTGCTATCGCAAAGCGGCTGAGTCCAAGGGAGAGGAAATGGCGGAGAGGCTACTCAAGAAGAACCCGGAGGCGGTCATCAACGACAAGCCGCTGCCCTATCAGCCGCCGCCTCTCAAGCCGGACAGGCGGGAACGAAAGCGCAGTTGGTTCTCCTTCCTCACAGGTCGATAGGGAACGGAAAACTCGGTAAGGTCCTCGTAGCGCTGACCTTTAGAGCCTGCCCTGAGCGCAGCGAAGGGTCAGCACTGGCCCAGTTTTAGGTCAGCACCTGCCGGCCTGAAGGCCGGCGCTACTCCCGAATGACGGCAGAACAGATCAACGCCTGTGTTCGCGCGCAAAATTCAAGTGCAACTCGTTGGCCCGCAGGGGCCTCGACCCTGCCCCATAGCCTGGCTGGATAGCTTCTTTATGCGGAGCTTTACCGGACGCTCGGCTTTTGATGAGACGCTTCCGGTAGCCGACGGTCTGGTCGAAGTGGGTTTCGGAGTCGACCTCGAGGCGTTGAGGGCGGACCTTGAAGATTGGCTTACGCGAAAGTTTGGGGAAGGGAAGCAAGTGAAAGTGAGCCTGACGGAAACCAGGGGCTAGGGGCTGGGGGCCGGGGACCAGGGATTAGGGGCTAGAACATACTCGATCGGGTTCCTGAGCCCGTCAGCCGACGGGCTTAGCGTGGGGTGACGAGCTTATTCCAGCGCCTGTATACCTAGCCCCTAGCCCCCCAAATCCCTAATCCCTAATCCCTAATCCCTAATCCCTAGCCCCTAACTCCTAGCCTCCAGCCCCCACCTTGATCGCGATGAGGACCTTGTCATCCAGGTGAGTTCCCTCGCGGGAATACGCGCTGACGTCGGCAGCGACGGCATTGACGACCCCTTCGGCGCTTTGGGCGATGCTGCCCCGAACACACTCAACTAGCCTCTTGCTTCCGTATTCCTCCCCCTCGCGATCCATTGACTCCGTGATGCCGTCGGTGCATAGGATCAGCATGTCCCCCGGCTGAAATTTCAGGCGGCCCCTTTCGTAGCGGAGATTGTCGATTAGGCCGACCACCATGCCGCCTTCCGTCAGTTCCACAGGCTCGCCTTCGCTTCTGACGACGACCGGTATAACGTGGCCGCAATTGACGTAGCTGATGGCTTTGCCCGGGATGTCGATTATCCCCATAAACATAGTCAGGTATTTCCCGCCGCGGGTTCCCGCCAGGATCATGTGGTTCAGCGATTCGGCAAGACGCTCGAGCGAGTGCAGGCTCGGCGCGAGCGCGCGCAGCATCGCCTGAAGGTTCGACATGACCATGGCCGAGCTGATTCCTTTGCCTTCCACATCCGCGATCACCACCATCAGCGTGTTCGGGTCGAGCCGCAGGAAATCGTAGTAGTCCCCACCCACTTCGTAGCAAGGCTCATTCATCACCGCGATGTCGAAGCCCGGAAGTTCGGGCGGCTTCTCGGGAAGCAGGCTCCGCTGGATGTCGCGCGCCAGCGCCATCTCGCGTTCCAGCCGCTCCTTCTCGAGCAGGGCGCGATGCAGTTGAGCGTTTTCGAGCGCCAGCGCCATGTGATCTGAGATGGCCAGAAGGAAGTCGATGTCTTCCGCGGTGAACGGTCCGCTTTGCTTGTTCAGCAGTTGCAGGGCGGCGATGATCGTACCGCGTTTATTCCGAATCGGAAGGCAGAGAAGACTGCGAGTGCGGTAGCCGGTTCGCGCATCCACGTCGCGATCGAAGCGCGAATCGGAGTACGCGTCCGGGATGTTGAGGATCTGGCCGCTCTGGGCGACGTGGCCGGCAATGCCCCTGCCGAGCGGCAAACGGATTTCACGTTTTTCCATTCCGTGGGCGATCAGCGACCAGATCTCTTCCGTCTTCTCATCCACGAGAAACAGTGTGCCGCGCTCTGCGCCCGCCTGGGATTTTGCCACTTCCAGAATGCGGCCCAGTAATTCGCCGAGGTCCAGCGTCGAGGCGAGCGCCTTGGTGGCCTTCATCAGGAAGCGCAGCTTGCCTTCCAGTTCCTCGATCCGGCGTTCCAGGTCGCCTGGGCCTACTTCTGTTCTCCCCGTTTGCCACGCCCCTGCAGTAGAGCCCATGTCGGTCACGCTGTTCCCTCTGAAGTTGAGTGTGAGCTGAGAGACGAGTATATCCAGGCTTGACGAAGGATGCAATTCCTGGAGTGCGGCAGCGACAGCTGCCGCCGTGGCAGGGGGTAGCGCGGACGCGCTGTTTTTGCGAGGCTGCGGCTTTTGGAATGATTCCTGTGTAATTGACGCGCGTCCGCCGATGCCACCCAGAAGAGCCGCGGAGTCCCGGCAGCAGGGACGCCGCGCTACCCGCTCAGCTCCCGGAGACCTTAGGGCTTCGCGCCAGCCTGGTTCTCGGGATGGAGGAAGTAACTTGACAACCGATCTCTACGTATATAGAGTGTGAGCTTATGTCTATCTATGTAGACTTTAGAGTTTGCTTAATTCTCGGAGGTGCATCGTGAGGGAACTCATCTTTTCAACGATTCTATTCCTGATGCCGCCGACTTTGGCCCTGGCAGGGAACGGCGATAACCCTCTTCAGCCGCAGTTCTACTTCTTCACCGCGCCCATCGTGTCGAGCACGCAATATACTTTCAATTTTGCCAGCCCGGCGTGCCACGTGTTAACGCCGCCCCCGATCTGTAATACTACCGCAAGGGGCGGGAACAACACCGGCTTCGGCGGAGAGCTCTTGGGCCGCAATGGCCTGGGCGTGGGGATCGAGTTTGGATACGGGGGACCCAATTGGAGCTTTAACGGGAATTCGGCAGTCGGAGCGGGTTCCCTCAACGTCTCCTACTACTTCCTCGGCACCCACAGCCGCAGGAGGGTGGACCCTTTCGTGAGCGGAGGGTACAGCCTTTACTTCGGCAACCGGACGGAGTTTCAGAGCGGGTTCAACGTGGGGGGCGGCGTCAATCTCTGGTTCGCGAGACACGCCGCCCTGCGTTTGGAGATTCGGGACCAGGACGGCATCAACCATTTTGACTATTGCCAATTCACCCGTTTCGCAGCCTTCCGTTTCGGCATGACGTTCAAGTAGACGCCCGCGCGCGGCGGTTGTTCCGAGCCATGTCAGGGGCGGCATGTCTTAGCCTAGGTAGTGAGCCCTAGGTTAGACTGCAAATGAAACTAACGCTTGAAAAAATCGCGGGTGGCGCAGACATTGCTTTTCAATGTCTGCGGCCCGCTCCATCGGATTGCAGCTACGCGATAAATAGTCTACGCAACATGGCTTAGCAGCGCAGACATCAAAGGCAATGTTGCGCCACCCACGACATTGTAGATGCGCCACCCAGGATTGAAGTGAAAAATCGAAAAAGGTGCTTGAAAAAAAGGTTAGATCAAGTATAATAGGACGTTTGCGGTTGGCAACTTACAATGGAGTGTGGAGTGGGAACCTATTTTGCAAAGGCGAGCAGGGGAAGTATACACTGGCGGTTAGTTGATGCCGAGGGGTGGGTGTTGGGGCGCTTGGCCGCGCGCGCGGCCCTGGTGCTGACGGGGAAGGATTCCCCGGACTACACGCCACACGAGGATCATCGCAGCGGGTTGATTATCATCAACGCCGAGAAGATTCGTCTGACGGGCAAGAAGCTCGAGGACAAGATCTATCGGCACACGACGGGTTATCCGGGCGGGTTGAAAGAGATCAGAGCGCGAGATTTCTTTGAGAAGAAGCCGGAGGGCCTGCTTCGGGAAGCGATTCTGGGCATGCTGCCCAAGACTCGCATGCATTCCCGCTTGGCTCGGCGGTTGAAAGTCTACGTAGGCAGTACTCATCCGCACACCGCACAATCCCCTGAACCGCTATCCCTGGCGCGGTAGCATGTCGCGCTCGGAATCCAAACACGGATAGGAGCATTTGTGACAGAGCTTGCTGAGTACAAGGCGACGGGACGTCGGAAAACGTCCGTAGCCAGAGTCATTCTCCGGCCCGGCGACGGGAAGTTGACGGTGAACCGGCGCACTTTCGACAGCTACTTTCCTTCGGAGGCTCTGCGCGCGGAGATTCAGCAGCCGCTGGTGACGACCGAACTCGCGGGCAAGTTCGATATCCTCGTCAATGCCGCGGGCGGCGGGGTGCACGGCCAGGCGGGTGCGACCAAGCTGGGCATCGCCCGGGCGCTGATCATTTTCAATTCCGAGCTGCGCCCGCGCCTTCGGCAGGGCGGGTTCCTGACTCGCGATCCGCGCGCCAAGGAACGCAAGAAGTACGGCCAGAAGGGTGCGCGCAAGCGGTTCCAGTTCTCGAAACGGTAGTCGACCACCCCTTTCCCCTCCTTAGCAAGGAGGGGAATTTCCTGACTACCCTCCCCGGCGAGGAGAAATTTCGGGACTCCCCTCCTCGATGAGGAGGGGCAGGGGGAGGTGATTCAATAGTGAGGAGGAGTTTTTGGCGAACATAACGATGAAGGAATTCCTGGAAGCCGGAGTTCACTTCGGCCACCAGACGCGCCGCTGGAACCCCAAGATGAAGGAATACATCTATGGGGAACGCAACGGGATCTACATCATCGATCTGCAAAAGACGCTGAAACTGTTCAAAGAGGCGGCCAAGTTCCTTACCGATCTGGCGCGCGAGGGCAGGACGGTATTGTTCGTCGGCACCAAGCGCCAGGCGCAAGAAGCCATTGCGGAGGAGGCCACCCGGTGTGCCATGTATTATGTCAACCACCGCTGGCTGGGGGGCTTGCTCACCAATCATGCCACGATCCAGAAATCCATTACGCGCCTCAAAGAACTCGAAGAGATGAGCAAGGACGGGCGCTACGACCTGCTGACCAAAAAAGAGGTTCAGCGGCTGGAGCGTGAACGCCTGCATCTGGAACAGAACCTCTCAGGGATTAAGGAAATGCCGGAACTTCCCGGCGCGCTCTTTGTCGTGGATTCCCACAAAGAGGAGATCGCCGTTAAGGAAGCGCGGAAGCTCGGCATCCCGGTGGTCGCGATTGTCGATACGAACTGTGACCCCGATTTGGTCGATTACGTGATCGCCGGCAACGACGATGCGCTGCGCGCCATCCGGCTCTTTACCTCGCGAGTCGCCGATTCCATTATGGAAGGGCGCCAAGCCGCGCTGGATAAGCAGATGGAAGAAGAGAAGATCGCGGCAGAGAAAGCAGCCGAGGAGCTCGAAGCTCAGCGCTTGGCCGCCGCGGAGGCGCTGCAGGGGGAGGGCCTGACGGGCGAAGAGTTGTTGGCGGGGAAAGAAGGGATGGACCTTTCTCCCGCTGTTCTGGAGGCGGAGGAAAGCGCCGACGGCCGGGTGCGTGTCCCCAAGCTTCGACGCAAGCTCCCGGAGCCGAAGGGACGGCCTCGCAAGGGTGAGGAAGGCGAAAGCGCCCCTGAGGTCTGAGATGCCCGGGTAGAACAGACCTGCTGCTGCGGGTCTCGGACCCTTCATTGCCGGTGAACTCAAACCCAGAATCTGACACAGGCGGGCCGGGAGGCTTCGCCCAATTTTTTGCTGTACGGAGGAAGTAAACGGATGAGTGTATCCGCCGAGCAAGTCAAGAAACTGCGAGAGATCAGCGGCGCTCCCATGCTGGAGTGCAAGAAAGCCCTGGAAGAGGCGGGAGGCGACCTTGAAAAGGCCTACACCATCCTCAGAAAACGCGGCCAGGCGGTCGCGGCCAAGAAAGCGGGGCGCACAACGTCCGAAGGCATCGTGGGCAGCTATATTCATGCAGGCGGCAAGATGGGTGTTCTGATCGAAGTGAATTGCGAGTCCGACTTCGTGGCCCGTACCGAAGAATTCCAGGAACTGGTGCACGATCTGGCCATGCAGGTCTGCGCCACCGATCCGCGCTTCGTTCGCAAGGAAGACGTGACGGAAGAAGTTCTCAAGAAGGAAAAGGAAATCCTGAAGGACCAGGCGGCCGCGTCGGGCAAGCCGGAGGCCGTGCTGGACCGCATCACGGAGGGCAGGCTGGGGAAATTCTACGAGGAAACCTGCCTTTACGAACAACACTTCATCAAGGATACAACCGGCGCGATGACCATCAGCGAGTTGATCAACTCGAAGATCGCCAAGTTTGGCGAGAACATCACCGTCCGCCGATTCGCGCGTTTCAAGGTGGGTGAAGGGGCGCCAACCGCATGAGTGATCCCGTATTTCGCCGCATCCTGCTGAAGCTGAGCGGTGAAGCGCTGATCGGATCGCAGGGTTTCGGCATCGACCCTGTGACGGTGGCGCGCGTTGCCGAAGAAGTGGACGAAGTTCGCAAGCTGGGAGTCCAGATCGGCATCGTGGTCGGTGGCGGGAACTTTATTCGGGGCGTGGCGGCTTCGGAGTCCGGCATCGACCGGGTGGTCGCGGACCAGATGGGGATGCTGGCCACGGTGATTAACGGCTTGGCGCTGCAAGACGCCTTGGAGAAATTCGGCTGCCACACGCGGGTGACCACGGCGATCGAGATCCGGGAGGTCGCGGAGCCCTTTATCCGCCGCCGCTCCGTGCGTCATCTCGAGAAGGGCCGGGTGGTGATTTTTGCGGCGGGAACCGGCAGCCCCTATTTTTCCACCGATACGGCCGCGGCTCTGCGCGCCGTCGAGATCAAGGCGGACGTGATTCTGAAAGCCACCAAGGTCGATGGCGTTTACGATGCGGACCCGCAGAAATTCTCGCAAGCCAAGATGTTTTCGCGCATCAACTATCTGGATGTGCTGGCGCGCGGGCTGAAGGTGATGGACACGACCGCTATTTCCATGTGCATGGATAATAGCGTACCGATTATCGTTTTTAATCTTAATGTTCCAGGTAATCTCAAACGCGTCATTCTCGGCGAAAAGGTTGGTTCACTCGTATCCCGTTGAGTCGACATCCGGAAAGGCGGGCGGAAAATGATTAAGGAGACTGTCGCAGCAACCCGAAGCCGTATGGGAAAAGCCGCGGAGGACTTGCGCGCGGAGCTTGCCACCTTGCGCACGGGCCGCGCTTCGACCGGCCTGCTCGAGCATCTGAAGGTGGAATATTACGGCACGCCCACGCCTCTGAACCAGGTCGCCACTTTGGGGATTCCGGACCCGACCTTGCTGACCGTGCAGCCCTGGGACCCGAGTTTGTTGCCGGCCATCGAGAAGATCATCCGGGCTTCGGGCCTGGGGCTGAATCCCGTCAACGACGGTAAGATCCTGAAAGTTCCTATCCCCGCGCTCACGGAAGAGCGCCGGAAGGAACTGGTGAAGCACCTCCACAAGGTATTGGAAAACCACCGGACGGCGGCGCGCAATATCCGGCGCGATGCGAACGAAGAAGTGAAGAAACTGCTCAAGGACAAGAAAATTTCCGAAGACGACGAGCGCCGCGGCCTGGAAGATATTCAGAAGATGACCGACGACACGATGGAAAAGCTCGAGAGCGTGGGCAAAGCCAAGGAGAAAGAAATCCTTGAGATGCGGTAAGGCCGCCGGTGTTGCGAAGCCGCATGTTTTGAGGGCTATCTCAAGATTCCGGTCATTCCCGCGAAGGCGGAAATGACGTATTTTGCGGAAATTGCATGCAAGTTGCTTGACATTTTTTTTACAGCTCTGTTAAATTTGTAGGGATTGACTGTAGGCCTGATTCGGGTCCATACAGAGGTACGGCAGAGGATACCCGTTGCGGGGGGTGGGAGAGAGGCCCCGGAATGCCAACTTTTAGTCAGATGGTTCGACTCGGCCGAAAGCAGCCGAGATACAAGACATCCAGCCCGGCGCTTCAAGGCAGTCCGCAGAAGCGTGGGGTATGCGTTCGCGTGTATACCCAGACGCCCAAGAAACCCAACTCTGCGTTGAGGAAAGTGGCGCGAGTGCGGTTGACGAATGCGATGGAAGTGACTACGTATATCCCTGGCGTCGGCCACAATTTGCAGGAACACTCGATCGTGCTGATCCGGGGCGGCCGCGTCAAGGATCTGCCCGGAGTTCGTTATCACGTCATTCGCGGCACGCTGGATTCCGCGGGTGTGACGGATCGCCGGCAAGGCCGGTCCAAGTACGGGGCCAAGCGGCCCAAAGCGAGCTGAGAAGGCAGTAGGCAGTCCCGAAATACGACAGGATCGGGCGACCTAACTGATTGCTGAGAGCTGAAGGCTGAGAGCTGACAGCTTTAACTGAAAACTGATAAGTGACGACTGAGATCTATCTATGCCTCGTAAAGGTACAACTGAGCATCGAGAGGTAAGCGCCGATCCGGTTCACGGCAGCCCACTAGTTCAGAAATTTGTGAACTGCGTCATGCTGCAGGGCGAGAAGAGTGTTGCCCAGCAGGTGGTGTACAACGCCTTCGAGTTGATTCAACAGCGGGCCAACGATGACCCGCTGAAGATCTTCAAGAAGGCGGTGGAGAACGTCAAGCCGACCCTGGAAGTGAAGACCCGCCGTGTGGGCGGAGCGAACTATCAGGTGCCGGTGGAAGTCAATCGGAATCGTCAGACCTCGTTGAGTCTCCGCTGGATTATCGGCTATGCGCGTGAGCGGGGGGAGAAGTCGATGGTGGAGAAGTTAGCCGCGGAGCTGCTGGATGCTGCGAACAACCGCGGCGGCGCCATCAAGAAGCGTGACGATACGCACCGCATGGCCGAAGCCAATAAGGCTTTTGCCCATTACCGCTGGTAACCTTGGTCAAGGCGGGAGGTGGGACCACCCTGGCCCACGATCCGCTTTGAGGCCGCCGCAGGCGGCTTAACTGATCAATAGGCTGCTGGGGGCAGCATCCTGGTCCGAGGATCAGGAGTTTGCTCGTTTCTGTTCGTTGAAGGACCTATGCCGCGCGAGACGCCGCTCGAAAAAACCCGGAACATCGGCATCATGGCTCACATCGATGCCGGGAAGACGACGACGACCGAGCGCGTCCTGTACTACACGGGCCGGACGTACAAGATGGGTGAAGTGCACGAAGGCACGGCGGTCATGGATTGGATGGAGCAGGAGCAGGAGCGCGGCATCACCATTACCTCCGCTGCTACCACCTGTTTTTGGAATGATATCCGAATTAATATTATTGACACGCCGGGACACGTGGACTTTACGGCGGAAGTCGAACGGTCGCTCCGGGTCCTTGACGGAGCGATTGCTATTTTAGGGGCGGTCGAGGGCGTCGAACCGCAGACGGAAACCGTTTGGAGGCAGGCGGACAAGTACCGGGTGCCGCGCATCGTTTTCGTCAACAAGATGGACCGGGTTGGAGCGGACTTTGAAACCTGCGTCACCCAGCTCCGCTCCAAGCTTCATGCCACGCCCGTGGTGGTCCAGTTGCCGCTGGGCGCCGAAGACAGGTTCGAAGGAATCATCGATCTGGTCAGGAATCGCGCCATTGTGTGGAGGGAAGAGACGCTGGGGGCGGGCTTCGACGACGTCGAGATTCCGGCCGCACACCAGGAGAAGGCGCGCCTCGTTCGCGAGCAGATGATCGAAGCGCTGGGCGAAGTGGACGAGCCGATCATGGAAAAGTACGTCCACGGCGAAGCTATGACGGCGGAAGAGCTTCGAGCCGCGCTGCGGCGGGCGACCATCGCCATGAAGGCCTTCCCGGTGCTTTGCGGCGCCGCTTTCAAGAACAAAGGCGTTCAGCCGCTACTCGATGCCGTGGTTGATTACCTGCCCTCGCCGCTTGACGTTCCCCCGATTGAGGGCACGGCGCCCGACGACGATGAAAAGGTCTTGACCCGCAGGGCTTCGGACGAAGAACCGTTCGCCGCCCTGGTCTTCAAGATCATGACTGACCCCTATGTCGGCCAGCTTGCGTTTATGCGGGTTTATTCCGGGGGCGTGCAGAAGGGGGATACGGTTTACAATCCCCGCCGCGACCGCCGGGAGCGCATTTCGCGGCTCTTGCAGATGCACGCCAACAAGCGCGAGGAGATATCGGAGGTATTCGCGGGAGATATCGCCGCGGCGGTGGGGCTCAAGAGCGTCTCGACGGGCGATACCATCTGCGATGAGTCACACCCCATCGTTCTCGAGTCCATGGATTTCCCCGCGCCCGTCATCTCCGTGGCGATCGAACCCAAGACCAAGGCGGACCAGGAGAAGTTAGGAAACGCGCTGTCGAAGCTGACGCAGGAAGATCCCACCTTTAAAGTTCACACCGACCCCGACACAGGCCAAACACTGATTTCAGGCATGGGCGAGTTGCACCTCGAGATTCTGGTGGATCGCATGGTGCGCGAGTTCGGCGTGGCGGCCAACGTGGGGCGGCCACAGGTAGCCTATCGCGAGACCATCACGGCTCCCGGCGAGGGCGAAGGGAAGTACGTGCGTCAGACGGGCGGCCGAGGCCAGTATGGCCACGTCTTCCTGCGCGTCGATCCCCTCCCGCATCCCGACCTGAACGCCATCGCTGAGCTGACCAAGAAGAAAAACACCAACAAGTTTGATGCGGAATTGAAGCTGCTGTTCCGCGACGAGATCGTAGGCGGAGTGGTTCCGAGAGAATACGTCCTGCCCACTTACCAAGGCGTGCGTGAAGCGATGGAGTCCGGCGCTCTGGCCGGCTATGAAATGAACGGCGTCGCGGTGACTCTCCTCGACGGTTCGTATCACGAGGTTGATTCTTCTGAGATTGCCTTTAAGATTGCCGGTTCGCTGGGCTTCAAGGAAGCCGTCCGCAAGGCCAAGCCGGTGCTGCTCGAGCCGGTGATGAAGGTGGAAACGGTGGTTCCCGAGGAGTACATGGGTGACGTGCTGGGCGACCTGAGCGCGCGCCGCGGGCACATCGAAGGCATGGAAAAGCGCGGCTCCACGCAGATCATCCGCACCAAGGTTCCCCTGGCGGAGATGTTCGGCTATGCCACGGATCTGCGCTCCCGGACGCAAGGCCGTGCTTCGTACACCATGCACTTCCTGCGCTATGAAGAAACTCCGGCTTCGATTTCGGAAGAGGTCATCGCCCGGGTACAGGGAAGAGCGGTGGGACAGTAGGCAAGACCGATTTTTTCTAACTGAGGACATACGACCATGGCCAAGGAAAAATTCGACAGATCGAAGCCGCACATGAACATAGGGACGATCGGGCACATCGATCACGGCAAGACGACGCTGACGGCGGCGATCACCAAGGTATTGGCGCGGAATAACCC
>Ga0187852_1002811_pt1 | contig 13522 bp, 11 predicted proteins | sample June2016WEW_6_40_FD_134511 | JGI IMG/M metagenome (GOLD analysis project Ga0187852, IMG submission 134511) | Peatland microbial communities from SPRUCE experiment site at the Marcell Experimental Forest, Minnesota, USA - June2016WEW_6_40 | ecosystem: Environmental > Terrestrial > Soil > Wetlands...
CAGCCACGACTGCCTTGTTAGCTTGGCCGTCGCCAATTCCCGGACGGCCCGAAATGGTTGCAGTTGCTCCGTGCCGCGCTGGAGGTCGAGCTCGCCCGGCTGGCTGTGCAGTTCCCAGCCGCCCGCCATCAGAGCGAGACAGAAACCTGCGCCCAGCAAGTCCGCCGCGCGCTGCGTGCGTTGCTCGGGTGTCAGCAGCATACCCTTGGGATCTGGAATTCGGGAGCCCAACGCAGAAAGGTCCTGGACCCGGTCAGGCAGCGATCCGGCGGTCACATTGGTCAGGAGTTCGGCGTGTTCTTCGACGTATCTTTTCCATCCCGGCACGTACACGTCCTCGCCAATGTTCTCCCATCGTGCCGGCTTCAAACTCCCGACCTTCTGTCTGGGATTCAGACATTCCAGTAGTTGGCTTTCCAGGCTGGCAACATCGTCGATAAGGCTGATCGCCGGAGCGTCGTTCTGAGGTTCGTTTCCCGCGGGCAGGCGGCCTGCGGCAAGCAGGCGGTCGCGCAGCGGAGGATGGCTGTCGAAGGGTTGGGGGCGCGGGTGCGCAAGCTCGTTTGCGAGCAGTGCGTCCACACCCTTCCGAACGCTCCCGGCGGCCATAAAGCGCGCGAAGCCTTCGCCCACAGGGGGTTGGTATCCGGCCGCCACGACTTGTTTCAATTCGCCCCAATAGGCGGAAGCGGCAGCGGCGGCCCGGTGAATATCCTGAAGACCTTCCATCAGGGCGCGCGAACCCGCCACCGAACACGCCAGTTCGTCGGCACGGTACTCCTGGCGCCGCGAAATCCGCTGCGTAATCCGCAGGAACAAGTTCCAGTAAGCCATCAGTATGCGCGTGACCACATAGTACGCCAGATTCGCTACCGCGAATCGCCTCACCACACGCAGCGCCGCCGACGGACGCCCCAACCCGAGTAGCGTCCGCACCATGGCCGCGCGGGTTTTGTAAACCCAGGGGCCGAGGCGCGTGTCACCGCTATCATAATGCGCGAATTCGTGCGCCAGCACGGCCCGAAACCGGGAGGCCGTCAGGGTCTGAAGCAGGGGCAACCCCAGTCCCATGATGCGCCGTCTTCCTGCTCCCCTCCAGGCTTGCGGCTCGGCCACGAAAGCGTTGACGTCAGGAATGAGGTACACCTCCTGCGGCACAGGCGCGTTCAGACTATTTGCCACCAGCTCGATTTCCGCGAAAAGACGCGGTTGCCGGGCGAACTCAAGGCGAGGTCCGGGTGGCGTGAACTTCTCGCGGCGCGGCACAAGCGACCATAGCATCGTACCCGCCATGATCAACCCGGCAACAAACAGCAAGATCACCCGAAGGTTAGAGCCACTTTGGGAGGTCAACAGCAGATAGGGCAAATACACGCAGGCGCTGGTGAGAACTAAAGTGAGGGTATAGAATCCCACGATGAGAATGGCCGCAAGCGCTGCCCAGGCTGCCATGGAGCGCCGAGCAGGCAACGGAGGTGTGGTCGTCAGACTCATTTGGCCGGCGATTCTAGCATAAAACAAAACTGCCTGGTCGAATGGCCGGGAGGCTTACCGATGCCATCTGCCGATTTGCCATCACCGCGGGTACCTTGGCGCGCCGCATTTCTTAGCGCGGTGGTGACAGGCTTCGGCCAACTTTATAGCGGCCGGCCCTTTCGCGCGATCCTCCTTCATTTGCTCTCGGGTGGCATCACACTCACCTTTTCAACCCGGCAGCGCGCCGCATTCGATGGGACCGGGTCGGCGAGGTTCTCAACTAGTTTCTGCTTGGAAGGCTGGGTAACCACCCCGGCGCTTCCGCGCCACCCCTCCTGAATCAGGCGGGGAGTTCTGAAAGTGCTCCCCTCTCAGATGAGCAGGGGTGGCGCGCCGAGTGCCGGAGTGGTGCTGAACACCGCCAGCCGGGCGGGACGACGAGGCAAATTCCTACCGGTAGGAATTTCGACCTTTCCAATGCAAATATTGTTCCTGCCGGCAGGCCATCGGAAGGGATCTACCCGCCCGATGGCTGGCAGATTGCTAGCCTATTAGTTGGGGAAGGGCGCGGAGGGTGAAAACACGCAGCGACGGTAGGTATCACGTGAAGGTGCCAGGTAAAGGCGCACAAAAGGTTTTCCTCAGAGTATGTTCGTGCAAACAAAGGTGGTTAAGGCTATTCGCCATGACCCACGAAATTTCGCAAGTCAATGAAAAAACGCAACTTGCTTATTTCAGGTCCTGGTCGGGCTGAAAAAAAAGGGGGCCCCAAAATGCAGGTAAGTCTGTGGATGTTATTGAAAACAAATATAGAAAAAATGTCAATTTTTGCTTTGTGTAGATGTTATTGATAACAAAGTTACTTAGGGTTTTCCTCAGAATATGTTGCTGATAATAAGGCAGATACAGCCCTAATGAGCATCGCCATCTACAGCACGCACGCCTTCTCTCCATCCGTCGCGCCAGCGGCGGGGCTGGTGTACGACATTCGGCACTACTCCGTGCACGATGGGCCGGGCATCCGGACCACCGTCTTCTTCAAGGGCTGTCCCCTTTCCTGCTGGTGGTGCCACAATCCTGAGGGGCGCGATGCCGGGCCGAATCTGCTTCTTTATGGGGACCGGTGTATCAATTGCAGCGAATGCCTGGCCGTTTGCCCGCAGGGAGCCATCGTTCGGAAGGGGAGGCGTGTCCGCACGAACCTCGCCCTCTGCCGGGCTTGCGGCGCCTGCGTTGAGGCTTGTCCGGCTGAGGCCAGACAAATGGCGGGCCGCTCGATGGCCGCGCCGGCCGTCATCAGCGAAATCGAGAAAGACCTCATCTTCTACGACGAATCGGGCGGGGGCGTTACCTTTTCGGGCGGTGAACCACTGGCGCAGCCGCAATTCCTTGAAGCGCTGCTGGAAGCGTGCGCCGCGAGGCGCATCCATACGGCCGTGGACACGTGCGGCTTCGCCGATCTGAGTCTCCTGCTCCACCTCAGCGAAAAGGTGGATCTGTTCCTCTACGACGTCAAAATGCTCGACCCCGCGAAGCACCGCGAATACACCGGCGTCAGCAATGACTCCATTCTGGAAAACCTGGAGGCGTTGGCGCGAAGGAAGAAAGCGGTGGTTATTCGTTTTCCCATTTTGCCGGGCATTAACGATTGCACCGAGGACGTTGGCCAAATGGCAGCATTCCTCTCTGGCCTTGGCCTGTTACGAGTCGATCTCTTGCCTTACCACCAAATCGGCATCGAGAAATACCGTCGCGTGGGATTGAGATACCGCTTGGAGGGGCTCGCAACGCCATCTGCGGAGCACGTGCGGCTAATCGCGGCGCAATTTGAACGAGAAGGCTTCACGGTAAACATTGGAGGCTGAAATGAACGAACGCGTGGCCAGGCTGCGACAGCAGAGCCTGGAAGCCAAGCCCTGGCTTTCCATCGAACGGGCAAAGCTGGTCACCGAATTCTATCAAGACTGCCGGATCGCCTCCGTGGCGATGCAACGGGCGTGCGCTCTCCGGCATTTGCTGGAGCACAAGGCAATCTACATTGGCGACGACGAATTGATTGTCGGCGAGCGCGGGCCCAGCCCCAAGGGAACGCCAACTTACCCCGAGATTTGCTGCCATAGTCTTGAGGATCTCGAGGTTCTGAATTCGCGGGAGAAGATTGCCTACGCGGTTCCCGAGGCGGCCCGGACCGTTCAACGCGACCAGGTCATTCCGTACTGGCGAGGCCGCTCGATGCGCGACCTCATCTTCGAGGAAATGACTCCGGAATGGAAGGATGCTTACGAGGCGGGAATTTACACGGAGTTCATGGAGCAGCGCGCCCCGGGGCACACGGTCCTTGGGGATATTATTTATCGCAAGGGGCTGTTGGATCTCAGGGAGGATATCGCCTCAAGCCTGCGCCGGCTGGACTTCCATAACGACCCGGACGCGTACAGCAAGCAGGAGGAATTGAAGGCCATGGCGGTGGCTGCGGATGCCGTGATCTGTTTTGCCGAGCGCCACGCCTGCCGAGCGGAGGAATTGGCCGCGCAGGAAACGAACCCCCGCCGTAAAGCAGAGCTCGAAAGAATCGCAGCGGTGTGCCACCAAGTTCCCGCTCACGCCCCGCGGGATTTCTGGGAGGCACTGCAATCCTATTGGTTTGTCCACCTCGCTGTCATCACCGAGCTGAACACGTGGGATTCGTTTTGCCCGGGGCGGCTGGATCAACATCTATACCCGTTCTATGCGAGGGGATCCGCGGAAGGAACGCTCACCCCGGAGCAGGCAAGGGAGCTGCTGGGGTGTTTTTGGGTGAAATTCAATAATCAGCCCGCACCGCCCAAGGTCGGGGTGACCGCAGCGGAGAGCGGCACTTACACCGATTTTGCCAATATCAATAATGGCGGCCTGAAGGCTGGCGGCGCCGACGGCGTGAACGAGGTCACTTATTTGATCCTGGATGTGGTGGACGAGATGCGTTTGCTGCAACCGTCCTCGAACCTGCAGCTCAGCAAAAAGAATCCTGACCGCTTTCTGAAACGCGGGATTGAGATCATCCGCAAAGGCTGGGGCCAGCCTTCAATTTTCAATGCCGATCTAGTGGTGGAGGAACTCCTGCGGCAGGGGAAGTCGATTGAGGACGCCCGCGCCGGAGGGATTTCCGGGTGTGTAGAAACCGGGGCGTTCGGCAAAGAGGCCTATATCCTCACCGGCTATTTCAACCTCACCAAAGTGCTGGAAATTACCCTGAACAATGGCGTGGACCCGCGTAGCGGCAAAAAGCTTGGACTGGCGACAGGCGATCCGGTCAATTTCAGTTCTTACGACGAATTGTTTTCCGCCTACGCCAAGCAGGTGCAGCATTTTACCGACATCAAGATCAGGGGAAACAATATTATCGAGCGGTTATATGCCCGGTATCTGCCCGCGCCATTCCTCTCCCTGCTGGTGGATGACTGCATTGCCAAAGGTGAGGATTACAATGACGGCGGTCCCCGCTACAACTCCACCTACATCATGGCCGTAGGCCCAGGCAGTTGCACCGATAGCTTGGCGGCGATTCGATACCATGTCTTCGACCGCAAAGATATTGCGATGACGGAACTGCTCGAAGGGCTCGCGAGCAATTTCGAGGGTCGCGAGAAGATGCGGCAAATGCTCTGGAACAAGACGCCCAAGTATGGCAATGACGACGACTATGCCGATGCCATTCTGACGGATGTTTTCAACGTGTTTTACGATGCGGTGAATGGACGCAAAAACACCAAGGGCGGCGTCTATCGCATAAATTACCTTTCCACCACCTGCCACGTCTACTTTGGTGCGATGACCGGGGCGACTCCCGATGGGCGCAAGGCAGGCGAGCCGCTCTCCGATGGCATTTCACCCGTCCAGGGAGCGGATCGCCGCGGCCCTACGGCCGTGCTCAAATCCGCCGCCAAAATGGACCACGCGCGGACCGGTGGCACATTGCTGAATCAGAAATTTACGCCGGAATTGCTGGAGGGCGAACAAGGCATCGACAAGCTGGCGCATTTGGTGCGTTCGTACTTCAAGCTTGACGGGCACCACATTCAGTTCAACGTGGTGACGGCTGAGACCTTGCGCGCCGCCCAAGCAGAGCCGGAAAAATACCGCGACCTCATCGTGCGCGTCGCCGGTTATAGCGACTATTTTTGTGACTTAACCCAGGCGTTGCAGAATGAGATAATTGCTCGGACTGAGCAGAAGGATTTCTGAAGGAGTATCGGGTGCGCGGGCGTCGCGAGCGGCCATCAGAGCGGGAAATCGGGCCTTTGCCGGATGGGACTCCGGCATAGCGACTCCGAAACCTCGCGGTCTGCCCGGATGCGGAGGAGTTTACAGGACGAGGTGGTCAGCACGGGAAAAGGGACGTTAAATGAAGGTACAACCCTATGGTTGGTTGAAAACAAAGCACGTAGAAAAACACGCCGGCGTTACCCCTAAAGGTAACAGAGAACTAAGCACTTATCACCGGAATGCCTAAATGTTATTGAAAGCAAAGGGGGAAATGGCAAATGGAAGGGGAAAATCACGAAGCCGCTAAAGCGCAGAATCACCTGGTTGGAGTAATTGGCGCGGGTCAAATGGGGCATGGGATCGCTCACGTGATGCTGCGCGCCGGGCACCGCGTGACATTGCTTGACGTTTCCCAGGATTTTGTCGCGGCGGGCGCAAAACGGATTGCCAAGGGTTTGGCGCGCGATGTGGAAAAAGAACGCCTTACAGAAGAACAGCGCCTACAGGCAATTGCGCGGCTTAAGACCACCACTATTTTTGCGGATCTCGCCACAGCCGACTTCGTGATCGAGGCGGTGACGGAAAAGTTCGAAGTAAAGGCCGAGGTCTTCCGTCTGCTTGAGCCCCACTGCCCGCCGGAAACGATTTTTGCCAGCAACACGTCTTCCATCTCCATCACGCGCCTAGCGGCAGCCACCGCGCGGCCCGCAAAATTCGTCGGCCTGCACTTTTTCAATCCCGTGCCGGTGATGAAGCTTGTGGAGGTGGTGCCGGGCCTGCAAACTGCCCCCGAAACGGTCGAGAAAGCCATCGCGCTCGCCACCTCGGCGGGCAAAACGCCGGTGCGCGTGAACGATTTCCCGGGCTTCGTCTCGAACCGCGTGCTGATGCCCATGATCAACGAGGCGGTTTTTTGCCTGATGGAAGGTGTGGCCGACGCTGCGGGCGTGGACAACGTCATGAAATTGGGTATGAATCATCCCATGGGGCCGCTGGAGCTTGCCGACCTGATCGGACTGGATGTCTGCCTGGACATAATGACGGTGTTGTACGAAAGCCTGCGCGACCCCAAGTATCGGCCCTGCCCGCTGCTGGAAAAGATGGTCGCCGCCAACTGGCTGGGGTGCAAGACAGGACGGGGGTTCCATCAATATCCGAAGTCGTAGGCAGTGGGCGGAAGGCACTCGGCAGTAGGTCGAACGCTCGACTGCTGTAGCCGGAACGCGGTGAACGATAAGGGTTAAAGCTGAGGCGGCTCTCATTTTTGCCAAAATCGTGTCCTTGCATTTTGTGCATGCTGTGATCATAATTCAATGATGATTCCGCGACCAGATTTGCGCCGCCGGGTTCGCCAAGCGCTTCGCAGCAACCCTGTGGTCGCACTTTACGGCCCGCGCCAATGTGGCAAAACTACACTCGCCCGGCAAGTTGCCGCGGCCGGCACGGCAGAGTATTTTGATCTCGAGGATCCCGTCAGCCGGCGTCGATTATCCGAACCCATGCTTGCCCTCCGCGGCCTCCAAGGCCTCGTGGTCATTGACGAGGTCCAGCGCCAACCCGGACTGTTTCCTATCCTTCGAGTTCTGGCCGACCGCAAGCCTCTCCGTGCCCACTTTCTGATTCTGGGCAGTGCTTCGCCGGAGTTCCGAATCGTTAGCGGGCCGGATAGATTTGGTACAGATGGGTGGCTTTGACCTGTTGGAGGTGGGCGCTAAACATCGTCGGCGCCTCTGGTGGCGCGGGCGATTCCCGCGATCGTTTTTGGCCAGGAGTGAAGCCTCATCCCGTTCCTGGCAGGAAAATTTCATCCAAACGTTCCTCGAGCGGGATGTTCGGCAGTTCGGCGTCCAATCACCGCCGGTGGCTCTTCGCCGGCTGTGGATGATGCTCGCGCACTACCATGGGCAGATTTGGAACGCATCCGAACTCGCAGGATCTCTGGGAGAATCCCACACCACGGTAAAGCGGCACCTGGACATTCTGACTGGGGCTCTGATGTTGCGCCAGCTTCAACCCTGGCATGAGAATCTCGGCAAGCGCCAGGTGAAATCCCCTAAGATCTATGTTCGAGATACGGGGCTGCTCCACGCACTCTTGGGTGTCCCCTCGTTTCCATTCTTGCAGGGACATCCAAAGCTGGGGGCCTCTTGGGAAGGGTTTGTGATCGAAGAAATCCTGATGTCGATGGGCGAGCGCAACGCCTACTTTTGGGCAACTCAATCCGGTGCGGAATTGGACCTGTTGCTGTTTGCCGGCGGCGTCCGATATGGTGTGGAAGCTAAGTATAGTGACGCCCCAGGCGTTACCAAGTCCATGCGCATTGCCCTGGATGACCTGGGATTGCGCCATCTGTTCGTGGTCTACCCGGGAAGTGAAACCTACGAAGTGGAAAAACGGGTTACCGTGCTCCCGCTCGAGCAAATCCGGAAGCGACTGGTCGTGCGAAGCCGCACGGCCACATGACGCGTGGCCGGGGACGGTTTCGTAGGGTTTTCTTGCAGGGTTTATGCGCTTAGGTTGCAATGGCGTTTACAGTGGATACTTTTCGCATATTCACTCTTTGCCTACCTAGGGATATACTTGCGCAGGCGTGCGAATGGGACCGGGCGAATTAGGATTTATTCATTAAACCGGTACCGACCGCCGATTGAGAGTGTGAACGAAGCAGAACAGACGTCTGAAATCATGCGAGGGACATAAAGATGCCGGAAGATCGAACTGAAAAGAACAAAGCCATTGATTTGGCCCTGATACAGATCGAGAAGCAATTCGGAAAAGGCTCGATCATGCGGCTTGGCAGCAAAGATGCTCTGGTGCCGGTGGACGTCATCCCCACGGGTGCGATTTCCTTCGACGCCGCCCTCGGTGTAGGTGGGATGCCGCGCGGCAGGGTGGTGGAGATTTTTGGTCCTGAGTCGAGCGGCAAGACCACCATCGCGCTGCATGTTGTGGCCGAGGCACAGAAACGCGGCGGGATGGCAGCCTACATTGATGCCGAGCATGCCATGGACGCTGGCTATGCCAAAAAGCTGGGAGTGGACATCGATAACCTTCTGGTCTCGCAGCCGGACTACGGCGAGCAGGCGCTGGAAATCGCCGAGTCGCTGGTGCGCTCGAACGCTATCGACGTGCTGGTGATCGACTCGGTCGCGGCGCTCGTTCCCAAGGCCGAACTCGATGGCGACATGGGGGATTCGCTTCCCGGCTTGCAAGCGCGCCTGATGTCGCAAGCGCTGCGCAAGCTCGCTGGTATAGTTGCTAAGTCAAAAACCTGTTTGATATTTATCAATCAAATTCGCGAGAAAATCGGGGTCATGTTCGGCAATCCCGAAACCACCACGGGCGGCCGGGCCCTTAAATTCTATTCCTCCGTGCGGGTGGACATCCGCCGCATCGCCTCAATCAAGGACGGCGACCGCGTAGTGGGCAACCGGACGAAGGTGAAAATTGTAAAGAACAAAATGGCCGCTCCCTTTCGGGAAGCGGAATTTGATATCCTGTATGGAGAAGGGATCTCCCGAGAGGGCGATCTGATCGACGTCGCTGCTGAGCGCAATATTCTGGAGAAGAGCGGTGCGTGGTTCTCCTACGGAGGTGAGCGTATCGGGCAGGGCCGGGAAAACGCCCGGCAGTTCCTGCGAGACAATCCCGACGTTCTCAAGAAACTGGATGGCGAGGTGCGAAAAGCACTGAACCTCGCGGCGCATCACGAGCCAGTTGCGGCGGCTGCTTCCGCGGAGGGAGCAGTTCAGCCTCGCGGTAAGAAATAGAATAGACGGGAGGAGACCCTGACATTCTTCCCTGACCGGCTGACAACATGACCTAACTTCTGCGTTCCAGCGCCGGCGAACCGGTGTGTAAACCGATATCGACTATTTATGGCAACAAACATAGAAAGTGGTGAAAAACCTTGCTGAAACGACTTGCCATTCTGGCATGGGCCAGTGTGTGGTTATGGGGTGGGCAGTTTGTGTGTCCGGCCATCGCCGCAGGAGCTGGTGGCAGCCCCTACATTTCTAACACCACTCCACCGAAACATTCCTCCGCGGCGAAAACCACCATTCACAAGAAGACTGCCACCCGGCACAGCACGCGCGGGTCCCGGCGGGTGCGGGACCCCTGGGGCCTTAGCTCCTATGGCGACCCGGCCGCAGATGACAGCCTGGTGGGCGAGAATCCGATCATTCGGCAGGCGGCGCTCGACGCCCTTGGCAGATGGAACGGCAGCGTGGTGGTAGTCGATCCGACCACCGGACGTATTTTGAGCATGGTGAATCAGAAACTGGCGCTTTCGAACGGCTTCACACCGTGCTCAACGATCAAGCCGGTGGTGGCCCTCGCCGCGCTACGGGAAGGCATTATCACTCCTCGTACCAAGTTGTACGTTGGTAACCGCCAGCGCATGAACGTTACTGAAGCCCTCGCACACTCCAACAACGTCTTCTTCCACAAGCTGGGAGACATGCTCGGCTTCCAACGCATCACGGAATACGCGCAAGAGTTCGGTTTTGGAGAAAAGGCCGGGTTGGACATTTCGGGTGAGTCGGCCGGGCGCTATCCTTCCACTCCGCCCAAGCAGGGAGGCGTGGGATTCCTCGCCTACTGCGGTACAGACATTGAAGTAACCCCTTTGCAGATGGCCGCTGTAATTTCCACCATCGCCAACGGTGGCACGCTTTACGCCTTGCAGTATCCCCGTACCGCCGATGAGATTGCCGCGTTCCAGCCGGTCGTGCGGCGGCATCTCGATAACCTGGCAGAGTATATTCCGCAGATCCACGATGGCTTAGCGGGCTCCGTGCTTTACGGGACCGGCCGCTCTGCCTACCATCCGGACCTTCCCATTTACGGAAAGACCGGGACTTGCAGCGAAAACGGAGCGCGGCTGGGTTGGTTTGTTTCCTACGCGGATGAACCCCAATCACATTATGTGGTGGTGGTCCTGCTGCGCGGCGGGCGCATGATGTTTGGCCCGCACGCTGCTGAAATCGCCGGACACTTCTATCGCGGCTTGATGGAAAAGGAACACTCCGCCCAGGCCAGCAGCGGAGTGTCCTCCCTGTCGCCCCCTCAACGATAGCCTCGACGAATGAGCTTCTTGCGCAACCGGTGGACGTAGGGGTAGGGTATGCCGTACCCTTGTCGGCCGGGGGCGGCAGGCCGTCCCCCTACATCAACTCGATCTACGCGCCACCTGCGCTCTGCCGGCTGGGCAATCCTGTTCCAATCCCAGCAACACGCCCTGAAACTCGGCCATGGTTGCTGCCGCGGACGCTCGAAAGCCCGCGCAGCGGGCGTCATCATCTGGCCCACGGCGAGCCAGCCGTGGGAAAATCTCGGCAGGCAATGGTTCCTTGAGCCCCGGCAGGGGCGACATCCAGCCGAGCGTCGAACGAGGCCCCGTGACGGCGCAAACCCCGACAACATCCCTGATCTCGCCGCGACGCGGCTTGGGATAAAACCGATGCCCTTGTCTTAGCACCTATGGTGCTTGACTAGCCGTGGACTTTTCTCACGCTGAGCGGCCCTGCCCAAAGCCTAATCCCGGCTATAGTCAACGATGCGCGCTGAATTGTCCGGTCGGGGTTTTTGAGATCTTTTCTTGCTGGGAGGTCGCCGCTCTCCTTTGCTTCGCTCAACCTTTCCCGGGCGCACCACAGCATTTCTTGACCTTCTTTCCGCTGCCGCATGGACAGGGAGCGTTGCGGGCGGACTTCGAGCTTCCGCCCAGATGGAGCGATTCTGAGACCAAGCCGGGCGCCCTTTTCTCGCGGGAAGGCCGCCAGTAGCGCTGAATGGATCGCACCGTTTCTGGCAGAAAGCCGATTAGCATTTCGCGGACCGCGGCCGGATTGAGCCCTTTGGTAACATCGTTCCAAGCCTCTTCCATAGAGAAGGCGACGATCGGCGCAAGTAAGCCCGAGTGTTTCTTGTCGTTAACGAGTGGCTCCCAATCTTCGGATCGCAAGTGAACGCCCAAGCTAAACCCAATGCACCACTCCTCTGCGGAAACTTTCAACTCGCCATCCTCTTCGTACTCGAATAACGCTGGCAGGAATCGCTCCGGCGTCTCCATAAAACACCGAACGATCTGGTTATAGTAACGGACGATCAAATCGAACATTCGCTGAGCATGTTCGAGCGAGTCAAAGTCCGGTTCATCCACCAGACCCCAGATTTGGGGAAACCATTGGCCGGGGAACACGGTGACCGGCCCGATGGCGATGGCGGTCAGATAGCCGTCAAGCATACAAAGGTCCATGGTATCGTCGGGAACCAGGTCCGAGTCCAGGAAGTCGCCCAGTTCGTCGAGTTCAGCTTCGGAGAGAGGTTGATTGAGAGCCATGTGCTCAGTCTAGCCGGGTTCGGACTGGGGTTCAATCGTCGAAAGATTCTAAGGTGTGCGCCACAAAAGTGACAACCGACAACTAACAACCGGCAACCGATTCTTTGGCACCCCAAGAGCTTTCGATTATAATGTCTGCCGGTCCCGGTGGCTCTCCTACGACATAACTCGGGACCTTGCCAGCGTGGATCCCAATCTATCCTGCCGCGCAATGCCTGATTTGGATGGTGATGAATGGCTGACCAGACACCCGTCTCCGCTCCTGAGAACCGGATCGTCTTCAATGTTGTCGAGATTATGAAGTTCCTTCCTCACCGGTACCCGTTCCTGCTGGTGGACCGGATCATCGAGTTCGACCCGCCGCAGCGCATCGTAGGACTAAAGAACGTCACTATGAATGAAGAGTTCTTCCAGGGGCACTTTCCCGGCGCCCCGGTAATGCCCGGAGTTCTGATTCTGGAAGCCATGGCCCAGGTGGCGGGCGTCATGCTTTACCGCGAAATGCCCGACGAAGATAAATGCAAGAAGCTTATTTACTTTACCGGAATCGAGAACGCCAAGTTCCGCCGCCCGGTGGTTCCGGGAGACCAGTTGCGCTTGGAAGTCGATATGGTATATCGCCGCAATCACTTCGGCAAAGCGTCGGGACGCGCTCTGGTGGAGGGCAAGCTCGTGGCGGAAGCCTTCGAACTGTTTGCGATTGCTGATCGCCCAGGTCAATCTGCCCCATGAATGTTCACCCCACGGCAATTGTTCATCCTCAAGCGCGGCTGGCCAACGGCGTTACGGTCGGTCCCTACTCCCTGATCGGCGAACACGTCGAACTGGGCGAGGGCACCGAAGTGATGTCGCACACGGTCATCGACGGCCACACCCGGATCGGCAGGAGCAACCGCATCTTTCCCTTTGCCTCGATCGGGCTGGCCCCTCAGGACTTGAAGTACCGGGGCGAACCCACAGGCGTCGAAATCGGCGATGACAATTCCATTCGGGAGTTCGTCACGATTCATCGCGGCACCGCGGAGGGCGATGGAGCTACCCGAGTCGGCAGCCACAACCTGCTTATGGCCTACGTCCACATTGCCCATGACTGCAAGGTGGGGAACTATGTCATTATGGCCAACGCCGCGTCTTTGGCCGGCCACATCGAGATTCAAGACCACGCCACGGTAGGCCCCTTCTGCGGCATCCACCAGTTCTCCCGCATCGGCGCTTATAGTTTTCTGGGAGCTTTCAGTCTGGTAAACCAGGACATCCTTCCCTACTCCAAGACCACGGGTCCTCGGCCTTTGGGGGTGTATGGAGCTAACAAGCTGGGCCTTGATCGCCGCGGCCTTTCCGCCGAGGACATCAAGGACCTGGAGGGCGCCTTCCGCCTGCTCACACGCTCCAAACTGAATACCACGCAAGCGCTCGAGGCCATCGAAGCTAAGGGATTCCAGTCGCCGCATGTGA
>Ga0187852_1002813_pt1 | contig 13515 bp, 9 predicted proteins | sample June2016WEW_6_40_FD_134511 | JGI IMG/M metagenome (GOLD analysis project Ga0187852, IMG submission 134511) | Peatland microbial communities from SPRUCE experiment site at the Marcell Experimental Forest, Minnesota, USA - June2016WEW_6_40 | ecosystem: Environmental > Terrestrial > Soil > Wetlands...
CCCGGTAATCGCCTCGGCAGCCCGGTTCCAGAACACCACCCGGCCCTCCAGGCCGGCCAATGCAATGCCCTCAGGGAGACTGTCCAGCGCGGCTTCAAGCAACTCGGCGCGATCTGTCATCCATGGCTCTCCATCCACTACATCGGCACATGACAGACCAACTTAATCGCCTTCCGGCGCTGAGAGAAGATTGGTATTTGCTAATGGAAACAAGGGTCGGCGATGGGCACTGGACGTATCGATAACCCTAACGTTTACACTGTGTCTGACCGGCACCGTTTGCGAGATGCCGTCGGGGAATAGCAACACCAGCAACTGGTCCGGCGTCAATTGCCGCTCAGTGAGCAGCTTCAGGACATCCTGGTCGTTGGCAATGTCCAGCCAGCGCTAGAGCACATGGGTGGGGAGAGAATGCCGCGCACCTTGCCACAGGGGTTTACAGGGTCTACACTTCCGCGCACGATTTTTCGTGACCGTTCGGGTCAACAGGCTGTAATCTCGTTTGTAGGAAATCAACTGGGGTAACGGTTCTCTTTTTCGAACCGGTTAGGAAAGGAATCCGAGCCAAATCACAGTGTCGCGTATGGGGACAGTTCCAAGATTTTGCGTCGTTGTGCCGATAGTGCCGCAAGAGGCAGAACAAGATGCCTACGCTTAAACCGCCGTTTCCGGTTTTACCGGAGAGGAGGATTGAGCAGGCGGCAAATTGTTTCATCGGGGCATGAGGCAGATGAGGCGCACACCATGAACAAGATCATTCTGGCAGATTCGCAGGCAATTTTTCGAGCTGGCACCGCCAAGGTGCTGGCCATGGACGAAGATTTGCGCATCATTGCTCAATGCACGGATTTGGATCGCATGTACCATGCGGTGACGACGTTTCCCGGGTCCATCGTCTTGTTTGCCACTTCGATACGTCCGGATCTGACCCGGTTACGGCTTCTACTGGAAACCGCGTGCAGCCGCGGTATCGTGATTGCAGAGAACAACGAGTCTGCGAATACTTACCTGCAACAGGGCTTTCGAGGCGTGGTCTTTCGCAACGTCACCGGGCCCGCCCTGGTGGAATGCGTGCACCACGTCGCCGCCGGCAATACATGGGTGCCCCCTCAACTCATGCAGACCGACTCGCTGGAGGACGATATGGTGGGAATGCGAGTCCGCGACCGGCTTACTCCCAAGGAGATGCGCATTGTGGCCCTCATCGTCCAAGGCTGCAAGAACCGCGAGATCGCTATCCGTCTCAAGACCACCGAACAAGTGATCAAGAACTATCTTCGGTCGATCTACGACAAAACCGGGGTTAGCGACCGTTTGGAACTGGCGCTGTTCACCATTCACCATCGGGTGCTGGCGCAGGCCGCTTCCGAGATGGGCAGCAGACTCGAGTCCGAGGAACAGGCAGCGCCCACGGCCGCGGCGTAAGAACCAACTGTGTGCCTCCGGCACCGGTAAACGCATCAATGAAGCCCGCACGAGCGATCAGCGAGCGTCTGCCGCACGCAGTGCCTCTGCCACGCTCTTGGCCTGGGTGAACAAGGTCAAATAATCCGGGCCGCCGGCTTTGGAGTCGGTGCCGGACATGTTGAAGCCGCCGAACGGATGCGCTCCCACCATGGCGCCCGTGCACTTGCGGTTGATGTACAGGTTGCCGACATGGAACTCACGGCGGGCGTGGCCGATGCGGGCGCGATCAGCGGTGTAGATGGAGCCGGTGAGGCCGTACTCGGTATTATTGGCTACCTGAAGACCCTGCTCGAAATTTTCCACTTCGATGAGGGCGAGCACGGGGCCGAAGATCTCTTCCTGGGCAAGCACTGCGTCGGGGGCAATGCCGGCAAAGACCGTGGGTTCAATGAAATAGCCGCCTTCCGGGGTTTCAAGAGCATGGCCGCCGGCGATCAGGCGGCCTTCCTGCTTGCCCGTCTCAATGTAGGCCAGCATGGAGTCGAGGGCAGTTTTGTTGATGACCGGGCCGAGGTCGTGGTTGGCGGCGGGATCGCCCACGGTAAGCCGCGCCACGCGCTCGCGGAGACGCTCTGTAAATACCTCATAAATCGGGGCTTCGACGATGGCGCGTGAACAGGCGGAACACTTCTGCCCGCTGAATCCGAAGGCCGAGGCGACCACGCCCTCGACAGCCGCGTCCAGATCGGCGTCGGCGCAGACGAGGATGGAGTCTTTTCCGCCCATTTCGAGAATGGTGCGCTTGATCCAGATCTGGCCGGGACGAACTTTGGCGGCGCGCTCGTGAATCTCAAGGCCCACGGCTTTGGAGCCGGTGAAGGCGATGAAGCGGGTCTTTGGATGCTCGACGATGGCGTTGCCGAAGGCCGCGCCGGAGCCGGGGCAAAAGTTCACAACTCCGCCTGGAAGTCCGGCTTCCTCAAGGACCTCGACGAATTTGGCGGCGATGGTGGGAGCGTCGCTGGAGGGCTTTAGAACGACGGTGTTGCCGGTGACGATGGCGGCAGCGGTCATGCCGGCCATGATGGCGAAGGGGAAGTTCCAGGGGGAGATGACCGCGCCCACGCCGAGCGGGATGTAGAGGAGTTCATCGCGCTCGCCGGGGTACTGGATGGGCGTTTGAGCGGCGGCGAGGAGAAGGGCCTCGCGGGCGTAAAACTCAAGGAAATCAATGGTTTCGCCCACGTCGGCGTCGGCCTCGGCCCAGTTCTTGCCCACCTCGAAGGTGAGCCAGGCGCAAAACTCGAACTTGCGGGCGCGGATGATCTCCGCTGCGTTGAGGAGCAGGGAAACGCGCTGCTCCGTCGAGACTCTACTCCAAAACTCAAATGCGCGGAGCGCCGCAGCCATGGCCTGCTCGGCATGTTCCGCGCTGGCTTTCTGGTGGACTCCAACGATCTGGGCGGGGCGGGCGGGGTTGAGAGAGCGGATTTTGCCCTCGGTTTTAAGGCGGCGGCCGCCGATGATGAGATCGTATTCGCGGCCTAGCTGGTTGGAGACCAAGTCCAATGCTGCCTGCATCTTGCGGGCGTTTTCAGGGGCCTTGAAGTCGATGAACGGCTCATTCACAAAGCCGCCCTGGGGCGAGCGCGGCTGAATTTGAGTGGTAAGGGAAGCGTTAGTCATAACGGATTTAGTGTAGACCAAGCAGAGTCAGGGAATAGCCACCCCAGCGACGCACCCAGTGGGACAGCCGGCACCTCTTCCAATATCCCTGTCTTACCCTTCACCGCTTTCTCAAAACTGTTGGGATTGCCGCCAGCGTTCAGATTTACGGCAGCCGGGCGCAGTTCCCCCCAACGTACAACGGCCACCCCGTAAGGTGGCCGCTGTGCCGTTGCCTGGAAAGCGCTTTACCGCTCGCTCTTGCGCAAGTTGATCAGGTCGCCAAGGGTGGTGGTGGAGCTGGAGACGGGCTGCTTGTGGCTCTCCTTCTTGTAGCTCTCCACCTGTGCGCGGCTGGCCTCGCGGCCCACTGCGCGCAGGCTCAAGCCCACCTTCTTCTCTTCCACGTTGATCTTGATGATCTTGAAGTCGTGCTCCAGGCCGGTTTCGAGCTTGGAGGCGCTGCCCGGCTCGTCGCCGGCCTCGGAGATGTGGCACAAGCCCTCCACGCCCTCCGCGATCTCGACAAAAGCGCCGAACTGCGCCGTCCGCAGCACCTTGCCGTGGACCACGTCGCCGACTTTGTGCGCGGCAAAGAAGCTCTCCCACACGCCGGGCTGCAACTGCTTGATGCCCAGCGAGAGGCGGCGGTTCTGCGGCTCGACGCCCAGCACCACGGCCTTAACCTTCTCGCCCTTCTTCACCACCTCAGAGGGATGCTTGACGCGCTTGGTCCAGCTCAGGTTGGAGACGTGAACCAGGCCGTCGATGCCGTCCTCGATTTCAATGAAGGCGCCAAAGTCGGTCAGGTTGCGGACGCGTCCCTCGACCACCGTCCCGGCCGGATAGCGCTCGGTCAGGTTCTCCCAGGGATTGTCGAGCAGCTGCTTCATGCCCAGCGAGATGCGGCGGTCGGCCGGATTCACGCTCAGCACCACCGTATCGACCTCGTCGCCCGCCTTGACCAGCTTGGAGGGATGCTTAAGGCGCTTGGACCAGGTCATCTCCGAGAGGTGAACCAGGCCCTCGATGCCCTGCTCCAGCTCAACAAAGGCGCCGTAGTCGGTGACGGAAAGAATCCGTCCGTGCACGCGCGCGCCCACCGGGTAGCGCTCCGATGCGTCCAGCCACGGGTCCGGCGTCAACTGCTTGAAGCCCAGTGAAACCCGCTGCTTCTCTTTATCGAACTTGAGCACCTTCACCTGGATCTCGTCGCCCACGTTGACCAGATCGCGGGGGTGGGTCAGCCGGCCCCAACTCATGTCGGTGATGTGCAGCAGGCCGTCAATCCCGCCCAGGTCAACAAACGCGCCGTAGTCGGTCAGGTTCTTCACCGTGCCGGTCAACACCGCGCCTTCGCCCAAATGCTCCAGCGTGGCGGAGCGCTTGGCGTTCTGCTCCTCTTCCAGAATTTCCTTGCGGCTGACCACCACGTTGCCGCGCTTTTTGTTCAGCTTGATGACCCGGACTTCAATCTGCTGGCCGAGATAGCCGTCCAGGTTGCGGACGGGGCGAATCTCAAGCTGCGAGCCGGGCAAAAACGCCTTGATCCCGATGTCCACGGTCAATCCGCCCTTGACGCGGCTGACCACCGTGCCCATCATCGGGCGCTTGTCGCTGGCGGCCTTCTCGATCGTGTCCCACACGCGCAGCCGCTGCGCCCGTTCGTAGTTCACCAGGTAGCCGCCTTCCGGCTCCTCGCGCTCGATCACCACGTCGATCACGTCGCCGGGCTGGAACTTGACCGCCCCGGTGTGGTCCAGAACCTGCTCCAGGGGCACCAGCCCCTCGGACTTCAGGCCCACATCCACCACCAGATGCTTCTCCGTCTGCTTGATCACCGTGCCGGCGACCAGCTTGTCGCCAAAGGCTTCAACGGCGGCCGCCTCGGCGGCCTGCTCCCGTTCAAACGCCGCCAAAGCGGCGGAAAAGTCGTCCATGGACTCAAGTCCATGCTCGGGCGGCGAAGCAGCCTTCACGCGCGACGGCGGGGCGGCAACCGGTTCGGCTGCAACGGAGCCTTGCGCAGGCTCAACGGAGGCTTCCGGTTGAGGCGCGGCCTCTGCCTGCCCGGCTTCGGCTCGCGGAGCCGCTTCGACTACAGGAGTTGCTTCGACTGGAGGAACCACTGCGGCTTCGACCACGGGAGCTGGTTGGGCTGGAGGAGCTGCTTCAGCAGCGGGAGCCGCTTTGGCTGGAGGAGTTGCTTCGGCCGCGGGAGTTGCTTTGGCTGGAGGAGCTGCCGCGGCTTTGGCGCGCGTAGTTTTGGCTTTGGCACGCGGAGCCGCTGCGGCTTTGGCTTTAATCACGGGTTCGGCTGGGACTTGAGGCACGGGTTGCGCGGGAACTTCCGTTGCAACTTCCACAGCGGGCGCGGCCTGGGCTACAGGGGTTACAGGCTTGGATGGGGCATCGGCGTCCAGCGCGTTAAAATCGACAACTTCGGCGGTCTCGGTGTTGGACGTGGATTCGGACGACGGCTGCTCAAGCTCCGTCGCAGGGTCTAGAGTGGGCATTTCCAATTCGGTGTTCAGGGTTGTGCTCTCGGGTTCTGGATTGAGGACTTTTGCCATTGCTACAGCTCCGGAATTCCTTGCTCCCGCGACGGATAAAGCCTGCCGCTGGGGATGCCTCCCGCGCCGTCCACCGTGGCGGACCGCCGGCGGAGAGGCCTTCAGACCGTGTTCCCGCCGCGAGTCTTGTGACGTGTCGTAGCGTTTTCACGAAGGACAGTCCCCCAGCCGGTTGCGCTGGAGTGGTAAGCGACTGATCTCCTTGGGAAACACCCGGCAGGCAACGGCTTGCTGGAGGGCGGCCGCAACTCACTGCTGGAATCCGCGCAGTAAGCTACGCTCACGAGTGTAGCAACCTCTGCTTTTCCGCGTCAATCCAACAGCTTGGCCACACCGCGCCAGAACCGAGCGCCCGCAGCCTCTATACTGTTCGTACGGCGCGACTCTCATGGACCATCTCTGGACCCCCTGGCGCTATGCCTACATCACCGCAACGGAAGGCGCCGCACGCTCCGGCGTCCCGGCCAGCCTTTCAGCCTGGCCCGGAGACCTGGGCTGCGTCTTCTGCAACCTCATCGCTGCCATCGACTTCGCCATCGCCAACGGGATGAGCGCGGACGAGGCCGAGGCCGCCGGCGGCCTGGTTCTGCGCGGAAAGCACTGCTTTGTCTGCCTCAACGCCTTCCCCTACACCTCCGGCCACGTGATGGCGATGCCTTATGCGCATCTGGACCGGCTGGCCGACCTGCCCGCCGAAGCCGCCCATGAACTCATCGATCTGGCCCAGCGCACCGAACGAGCCCTTCAGAACGTCTACCACCCCCACGGCCTCAACTTGGGCATCAACCTCGGCCAAGCCGCGGGCGCCGGCGTCGCCGGACACCTGCACCTGCACGCCCTGCCCCGCTGGGTGGGCGACACCAACTTCATGACCACTGTCTCGGAGACGCGCATCCTGCCGGAGGATTTGGAGACGACGTGGAAGCGGCTGCGGGAGGCGTTTGGGGAGTTGGGCTGAGAAGCTCTCACATCGCTAGTTTTTCTCGGTTGCGCTAGGATTGACACATACAGATTCTCGACCTTGCATGTCAAAGGGGCGAATCATGTCCATCTGGCTTCCGATTATCCTCCAATCCTTCACATTGATCGGCATCTTTGCGATTCTGATCGCACTCCTGCGCAAGAACTTGCACAGAGGCGAAGCTCCGCTTGCAGAGCAAATTCTAGATAAGGCTTCGCGAACAGAGTCCTCCGTTACCCAGCTTGCCGCCAAACAGGAGGCATTCGCGTCCAATTCTGACCGTGCGCTTTCTACGCTACGCACAGATCTATTGAACACCCTATCCTCCCAATCCTCCGATCTTCGACAAGAGGTGGTCAAGACTATCGCCAGTCTTGGCGAGCAGACGCGCCAAACACTGGAAGCCTTGCGGAAGTCGACAACAGATCGACAAGATCAGCTAGCCCAGGATTTAAACAAGGGACAGGCTACCCTTTTGGAAACAATCAACTCCCGTTTGAATGAATTTCAGTCTGGAACGTCCGAAATGTTCAACGGTTTTCAAAAAACGCAATTGGAATTGGGGAATTCGCTGCGCACAACAGTAGAGCAGCGCCTCGACAAGCTCAATGAATCTAACGCCAAGAAGCTCGATGAAATGCGCGAGACTGTCGATGAAAAACTGCATAAAACCTTGGAAAGCCGCTTGACCCAAAGTTTCGGCCTCGTCACAGACCAACTCGGCAAGGTGCAAACGGGACTTGGCGAGATGAAGGAACTGGCAGTAAATGTCGGCGACTTAAAGCGGGTTCTAAACAATGTGAGTACGCGAGGTACCTTGGGTAATACCCTGCTCGGAACGCAGTTGGAACAGGTTCTGGCACCCAGTCAGTTCGCGAGTGAGGTGAGAATCCGTCCGAATACAGATGAACGGGTTGATTACGTAATTCGCCTGCCGTACGGAGATGACGAACCGGTACTCCTGCCGATTGATTCGAAATTTCCCAAAGAGGACTGGGAACGGCTGGAAGATGCCGCAAGAATCGGAGATGCACAGGGGGTTGAGACCGCCCGGAAGGGATTGGAGACCCGTATCAAGGCGGAAGCTAAGAAAATTGCGGATAGATATATATTTCCTCCGATTACGACGAATTTTGCATTTATGTATCTGCCCTCCGAAGGACTGTTCTCGGAGGCATTACGAATCCCTGGACTCGTGGACGAACTGCAACTTAAATACCGCGTGAGCATGGCGGGACCTACAAACTTTATGGCCATCCTGAACAGCCTTCAGATGGGCTTCAGAACCCTGGCGATCCAAAAGAAGAGTTCAGAAGTCTGGCAATTGCTGTCGGCCACGAAAGTCGAGTTTCAGAACTTTGGCGCTCTAATGTCCACGGTCGAAAAGCAGGTTGGGACCGTCCAGAACACGATCAAGAAGGTCAACTCAAAGACGAGGACCATTAACAGGCGACTGAAGGACGTTGAGGTGCTGGAAATGGGGGCAACTTCGGCCGGTCTGTTGGAAGGTACCGTTCCAGAAGGGGGCGTTGCACAGGAGACCACACTGTTGGGGGAGATTTCCGAGCTTGCAGCCTCGGAAGAGGCTGAATTCGCGGAGGATGAGGACGAGAATGCCTAATTTTTTGCCCGAGCCTTTACACACCCCGGCCCGCCCGGTAGACTTGGAATTTCGGGGTCATGCGCTTTTTTTTTCGCGTAACGGTTGTCTTCCCCTGCCATGAGCCGTTATCGTAGGCTGGCGGAGCCTGAACAGGGCAGCCCCGGAGAGATTCTCAAGTTCTGAACAAATACGAGGAGAAATACGCATGGCCGTTGAAGAGAAAGTCAAACAGATCATCGTCGAGCAGCTGCAGGTGGACGAAGCCGAAGTGACCCCCGGCGCCAGCTTCCAGGAGGATCTGGGCGCGGATTCGCTGGACGTGGTCGAACTGGTGATGCAGTTTGAGGAGGCCTTCGACCTGGAGATTCCCGACGAAGACGCCGAGAAGATCAAGACCGTCAAGGACGCGATTGACTACATTGAAAAGAACGCGAAAGCAGGCAAGTAGCCTTTGAGCCGCAGAGTCGTCATCACCGGCCTGGGGCTGGTATGCGGTGTGGGCAACACCGCTCCCGAAGTGTGGCGGCAGCTTTTGGCCGGCGCCAGTGGCATGGGTCCCATTCAGGGCTTCGATACCACTGGCTTCCCGGTCACCTTCGCCGCCGAGGTCAAGAACTTTGACCCGCTCGACTTCGTGGACAAAAAAGAGGCCCGCAAGATGGGCCGCTTCATCCATTTTGCCTTCGCCGCCACGCAGGAAGCCATGGCTCAGTCCGGCCTGGAGATTACCCCGGAGATCGCCGACCGGGTGGGCGTCTTCATCGGCTCCGGCATCGGCGGCTTTGAAATCATCGAACGCGAGCACTCCAACCTGCTGCAGGGCGGCCCGCGCAAGCTCTCGCCCTTCTTCATTCCCTCGGTCATCGTCAACATGGCGGCCGGCCAGATCAGCATCCGCTACGGAGCCAAAGGCCCCATCTCGGCCACGGCCACGGCCTGCGCCACCTCTGCCAACGCCATCGGCGACTCGGTGCGCATGATCCTGCACGGCGACGCCGACGCAATGATCGCAGGCGGCACGGAGGCCTCGGTTACAGCCCTGGCGGTGGGCGGATTTGCCGCCATGCGCGCGCTCTCCACCCGCAACGACGAACCCACCCGCGCCAGCCGCCCCTTTGACAAGGACCGCGACGGCTTTGTGATCGGCGAAGGCTCCGGCATTCTTATTCTCGAAGAACTGGAGTTCGCCAAGGCGCGCGGCGCAAGGATTCTGGCCGAAGTGATCGGCTACGGCATGAGCGCGGACGCCCACCACATCACGGGCATAGCCCCCGAGGGCCAGGGCGCCCAGCGCAGCATGAGGGCGGCCCTCAAAGACGCCGGCATCGCCCCGGAAGAGGTGGGCTATGTGAACGCCCACGCCACGGCCACGCCTGCGGGCGACGGCAACGAATCGCGGGCGATTGAAGTGGTCTTTGGCGAGCACGCCCTCAGCCACAAGCTCAAAATCAGCGGCACCAAGTCCATGACCGGCCACCTGCTGGGCGGCGCGGGCGGGCTTGAAGCCGGCATCACCGTGCTGGCGCTGCTGAACCAGCAACTTCCGCCCACCACCAATCTTGACAACGTCGACCCCGAGTGCCGCCTGGACTACGTGCCCAACAAGGCCATAGCCCACAGCTTCGACGTAGCCCTTTCCAACTCCTTCGGCTTCGGCGGCATCAACGCCACGCTCATCATGCGCCGCTGGACGGAGTAACGCAGCTTCTGGCTGCTGGCTTTTCAAAAATGCACGAACAAAGGGCGCTCACCCTCGGGATGAGCGCCCTTTTCCATTCGAGGTTGGAAGACGATCTCAACTGAAAGCCGCCGCCCAGCCCACGCCGATCAATACAATCAGCGCCCACCATCCGAAAACCGCGATATAGCCGGAGGTGCGCTTCACTCCCGCCACAGTCGCAAGTCCTATTCCCATCAGCGCCAAATACCAGATGGAAGTCACGTCCAGCGCGCTGGCCAGCCTGTAAAGGGCCGCATTGGTCTCCAGCGGATTCAGAAAGGCTCCCACGCTGGTGGGCGCAAAGTTATTCAAATTGAAGGACTCTGGCGCCGTCCCGGCGAAGATCACAACCGCCCCCAGCAGGGTTTTGACAATCGACGGCAGGCTGGCAAACATCCATACGGCAAAAACGCTTCCGAATGTGGCCTTGCCGCCAAACACGAAATTGATGGTGCCCAAAAGAACCCCCGACACGACGGCCGCAAAGATCAACACCAGGATCGGGCTGGCGGCAAAGCTACCCTCCATGCCGTACTGGGTCCACTTCATTGTCATCTCTCGTTGTTCCGCCGATGCCTGCGCCAAGCGCTCCTCCGACTTTGGATTGAGGTGTATTGCGTTCTCCGCCACTTGCGCCCAGCCAATCTTGAACGTGATGGCGGCAAACAGCACGTAGCTGGCCACGATCAGGATCAAGAACGGCAGCCACCAGCTCCTGTTGCCGCGCTTGATGTCTTCAAAGGTCTTCGACGGCGCGGCGAATGTGTTCGCAACGCGCTGCCACTGAGACAGACCGGAGCCCTCGGGGGCTGACCCGGCCGCCGGTTGAACTTCTAACTCGCTCATGATTCCGCCTTTCGCTAAGCCTCTTTCCGGCTTTTTCGCGATTGTACCCTTGATGGGCGCAAAAGGCACAATGAATTTCCATTTACGCGCCAGGAGCCGGCAGACGCGCGGCCTCTACAGCCCCCGCGAAGCAATCCCGGCGGAGGCATCGGGCGTTTGCGGCTCCGTCCCGGGCCGCGCTCGGGTGCGCTGTCCCGCCTTGCCTTGTCCGGTCTTCTGCTGCCCTGCCCTGCGCGCCGGCATGGGCGGCACGTAGCTTTTGTAGACGGTAATGTGGAAGCAGGACTGCTGGAACTCCTCCTCCACGTCGATCTTCCCGGCCTGTTCCAGCGCCAGCAGCCGGCTCCGCATCCAGCCCAGCTCCAGCCGGCTCAGCCCCTGCTTGGCAATGTCGATGGTCGCTCCCGTCACATGCGGACTGACGATGTCGCCCTCGGCCGCCGCCGCATTCCCGTTGGTTTCCATCAGCCGCTTTTGGTATTCGACCGTCCGCACCGCCGAGCTGACCTCGAGCGGCCGGTGGAACTGGGCCGCATGGGCGCGCGCCAAGTCGGAGAGAAACAGCGCCGTCCACGACCGGCAATAGCGGTAGTTCCCGGGCAGGTTCCCGTTCACGGCCAGCGCCGCGGAGGCCGGCACCGGCACCAGCATGTTGCGGGCAATGCGATCCGCCAGATCGTCCTCATCCTCGATCCGCTCCAGGCCGTCAGCCTCCGACTTCTGGTTTTGCCGCGCCAGCGATTCGTAGCTCCCGCGCAGCGGCGGCGGCATCGCCGTTCGCCTCATCGCATGGGCTGCCATGCGTTGCGTCTTATTGTGGGGGGTCGTCGCGGCCGGGGCGTTCTTGTACGTCTGCGCAGGGGGAACCGGCGCACCATTGGCTGAGGTCACAGAAAGTGCAGCCAGCACAAGAACAATCAACACAGTCCGCCACATGAAGGAGCGTGCGGAGAATCCAGAGCATCTTCAGTTTAGGCGCATCCGCCTCCGTTTCACAGTACCTCGCCGGATGCGCCTTCGTCCGATAACTGGAGCCTGTGAGCCGGCTAATCAGCGCCCGATCTCCCACACAAGCGTAACCATCTACAATGGTTTGCATCCGCATCATCAAGGAGTCCCAACGCCGTGAAGGTTGCAGGAAGATGGGTATGGGTGGCAGTCATCGCTTTGCTCACCGTGCAGGCAACGCAGATGGCTCTCGTCGTCCATCGCGAGTCGCTCACCTTCGACGAAGACGATCACATCTTCGCCGGCTACATGATGGGTCACACAGGCGATTATGGCCTGAATCCCGAACACCCGCCCCTGGTCAAGCTGCTGGCCGCGCTTCCCCTTTTCGGCCGCGCCCTCTGGGTTCCGCCGCTGCACCGGCGCGACTTCAAAGCCGAAGCCTACCTGGACGGCCGCAATTTTCTGGCCCGCAACGACGGCGCAAGCCAACGCCTGGTCTTCCGGATGAGGCTGGCAGCCGGCAGCCTGGCCCTGGCGCTCACGCTCCTGGTCTTCATTGCCGCCCGCGAGTGGTTTGGCACGCCCGCCGCGATGATCGCTCTGGTTCTGGCCGTCTTCGACCCCAACATCATTGCCCACTCGGCGCTGGTCACCACCGACATGGGCGTAACGCTCTTCTTTCTCGCCGGCATTTACGGTTTCTATCGTTATGTGAAGCAGCCGACGCTCTTGCGACTGCTGCTGGCCGGTGTGGCAGCCGGCCTCCTGCTGGCCACCAAGCACTCCGGCATTCTGCTGGCGCCCATGCTGCTGCTGCTCATCGGCTGGGAGATTCTGACCGCGCCCAAAGGAACGCGCGGAAGGAGGTCGCTGCGGCTGAGCGGCGCCTTCGTGGCCATCGTTGTTGTAGGTGTGCTCGTGCTATGGGCCTTCTACGGATTCCGCTACGCCGCGCGGCCCGCTGGCCTGACGCTCAGCACTTCTCTCGCGGACTACGTCGCGCCGCTGAGCCATTTCGATGCCATGGCCGTGCTCGCCATTGCCCATCTGCACCTGCTGCCCGAGTCCTACCTGATGGGACTCGTCGATGTGAAGCGCATGGCCGAGTTCTACCCCACCTTCATCTTCGGCAAGGTCTACGCACACGGGCAGTGGTGGTACTTCCCCGCCGTCATCCTCATCAAAACCACCCTGGGCATGCTGGCTCTCATGGCGCTGGCTGCCTTCGCCATCCTCACCGGCCGCCTGCGCAAGGGCCGCGAGCTGGCTTACCTGCTGATTCCGGCGTGCTTCTATCTGCTGGTCGCTATCCTGGCGGGAATGAACATCGGCGCGCGGCACCTTTTGCCGGCCGATGCCTTCACCATCATTCTGTCAGCGGGCGGCATCGCGGCCCTGGCCGCCGGGAGCAGGCGCTGGGCGTGGGTTGGGGCCGCTCTCGTTCTCGCTCACATCGCGTCGTCGCTGGCGGCCTTCCCCAACTACATTCCTTACGCTAACGAAGCCTGGGGTGGTCCCGCCAACGTCCACAACCTGCTCAGTGACGCCAACGTGGACTGGGCCCAGCAGCTTTTCCAGGTCAAGGAGTGGCAGGACCGTCACCCCGGCGAAGAATGCTGGTTTGCCTATTTCGCCCGCCCCGAGGTCGACCCCGCCGTCTACGGAATCCACTGCCAGGCCCTGCCCAACATCGATACCTTATGGCTGGGCGGGTCAGACATCGTTCCGCCTGAGATCCACGGGAGTGTGCTCATCAGCGCCGGCGACCTGAGCGGCTGCGAATGGCCCA
>Ga0187852_1002823_pt1 | contig 13494 bp, 18 predicted proteins | sample June2016WEW_6_40_FD_134511 | JGI IMG/M metagenome (GOLD analysis project Ga0187852, IMG submission 134511) | Peatland microbial communities from SPRUCE experiment site at the Marcell Experimental Forest, Minnesota, USA - June2016WEW_6_40 | ecosystem: Environmental > Terrestrial > Soil > Wetlands...
GCCACTCGCCGGCGAGAGGACCGGCGACATACTGCAGAACTAGTTTGAGGATTTCCAGGAAGAGGTGCATTGGGGCTTCGCTTTAATAAGTAGGGAGACACGAAAGCCCCGGCTGAGCCAGGGCTTGATTGGACCTTCCACCAATAGAGAAGCCGCCCGAGGCGGCTGCTTGGTGGCTACGAGTGGCTAATCTTCCACTCTGAGTAGATTCCAATGGATTCATCCACAGAAATCAAGCTCAAAAAACAAGAAACCTCAAAACAAGCCCGAAAGTTGCAGAAAGATTTTTGAAAATCGCGGAAGCTAAATTTCTGCAAACTTCCTAAAAAGACGATTTTGACACGCGATCGCCGCGCCGTTGGCATTGCCTTGGAATTCGTCTCTCACTTATATAGACAAAGAGTTCTCGGTTTTGGGGACATTGGCCCGAAAATATTTATCCGGTCGCAGTCTCCGCTTTAAAAATCGTATCGCGGTACCGCGGTGGCCCTAGTGGGAAGCTCGTCATCGTTGCCATGGTCCTGCCAGTCCCGCCAAGCGCGATCCTCAAACCCGGGCCGTATTATTGCGTTGTCTCCACTGGCGCCGCGAAGCGCCGTGCGCAACTCGGAGGGGATACCGTGTCTGTAGAGCCGTTTCCATGCTGCCGCCCGCCGGCGCCGCTCTGCATCGCTCACCCCGGATAGATACTGGACTCGCGTAAGCCCCAGAGCCCGAGCGCAAATCACCGCTCTTTCCTCTTCGTCCTGAACTACGCTCAGAGTCGGACTCGCTGCCTCAATATCTTTTAGGGTGACAAGCGCCTTTAAATCTCGAAAGCTGGCCCATTGTTTAAGCCATGCGCGGTCTTCAGGCCTTGGCACCGGGGAAAAAATCTGCGGATGAAGCTGGCCATCATCGGTAAGTGGATATTGCCATTCTTTGCTGCGGCGCTCTACATTGACACGCACAAACATCAACGGAGCCGTCGAGTTTTGCCACTTTGCTTCCTGGACAATGGCAACGAGTACTTCCAGCGCCACCGGGTCAACCTTCAGCTCTTGCGCCAACTCGAACCATTCGCGCTCGTGACCCTCCAATGGAAGCTTTAAGAAAGGCTCCAGGCGCTGCCGGAGAGAAGTAATCCTAGCCTCGTTGCGTGTCCGCGTTAAATGACTCTTTTCCTTGCGAGAATAACCGCAGGAGCCGCAGGTATAGCGAGCCCCTGACGCAAGGGGCGTCGACATCGTCACGCTACGCCCACAACCACAGTGCAACACAACAGGCCCGTCGGGATTATCCAGATGGTTTGTCAACTCTTTGCTTCCGCGTGGCGCGCGCTTGGGGCGCAGCCATTGGTGTGCTGCTGGTCACAAGCACACCATAACCTATTTCGGCGCGAGCAGCTTTTCCATGAGTGGAATCACCCATTTGTCGAGTTTGTACAGCTTAACCTCCTTTATGTTGGAGGAAAACGACGCCCGCACCAGTGCTTCTGCTGTATTATCGGCGAGCAGAGCAGCTATGCGAATAATCACATGGAACTGTCAAATGGGGCTCGACAAGAAGGCGGATGCCCTTCTGTCCCTGAACCCTGATATAGCGGTTGTTCCGGAGTGCTCTGAGAAATCAATCGTCGCACTCCAGCAGCGCGGGTTCTGCACTCTCTGGTTCGGCTCGAACCCGAACAAAGGGATGGTCAATTTGTCGGGAGGAGTGGCCGATTCGAGCACTCCCGCAACCTGACCAGAAGTGGATTGCGCCAATCGCGGTGGATTCACCGACGCCGTTCACTTTGATTGCGATTTGGGCTTGCGCGGTCGGGTCGAGTAGAGAAAACCGCTACATCGGGCGGGTCTACCAAGCCTTGATAGCTCATCCCGAATGGTTCAACGGGAATCCGGTAGTCCTCGCCGGAGATTTCAACAGCAATAAAATATGGGACGCTAAACGAGAGGTCGGGAACCATTCAGCCGTGGTGAAGCTTCTGGACGAACGTGGGTTGGTGAGCACGTACCACGAGCATTTCGATGAGCTGCAAGGTGGGGAGTCTCGCAGCACGTTGCATATGTTCCGCCATGAAGACAAGCCGTACCACATCGACTACATTTTCATCCCGCGAGAATGGGCACCTCGGCTCCAGACTGTTGAGGTCGGCGGATATGAGCAATGGTCGAAACTGAGCGACCACTGTCCGGTGATTGTGGAGTTGGGCAGCGCCGCGCCGGAATGACCGTTGTTAACCCGCGCTCCCTCGCTGGCCGCCGCTGTTTGGTCTTTTTCCATAGCTAAAGAAGACTCGCCAATTGAACCATAAACATCCTCACCTGTAGCAGCAAATTACCTGCTTCTTCTGGTGTGTACGTTTCTTTCAGCACATAACCTCATTACGCCAGGCAAGCTTCACGAGGTATAGGTTAGAAGCGGCCTCGGCGATCTGTTTAGTTGAAGGACTCTTAGGGGGCAACTTTGCGATAGGGGCATTGATCTGGTTTAGGATATCTTGCCAGTTTTTTTCGTGTGTAAGGGGCACCCCTAGCTTAGTGCCGAGTTTCTGGACTCCGACTTCCATGACGCGCATCAAGTGAAAGACGCAAGCTGTTGCTCTTCCCATGGCGTAGCAATTTCCGGCTTCAACTCTATCGAATTGAATGCTGGGGAACTTCGCATTCACCTCTTTGGTGAACAATTCCGGCTTGTCGTAGCAGGCTGACTCATGCGGCGAGGCATGGAAGAAAACGCGCGCTTCTAACTCTGAGTGGATCACGCTCGAAAACTGTTCGAACCGGACTCGTAAATCCGCAACAGATTTATCCGCTTTCCGCTGCCGTTCATCCGATGGTGGCAGGCTTTTAAGCTCTAGCCCGACAGACGTCATATACGAAAACAACTTATCGAACTGACTCAACGAGACCGGGAGTTCCAGGTTACGAAAATGTTCGCGGAGGGCGTCTATAGTTGACCATTCAGCAACGATTCTTTCCGAGCCAAACTCATTATTAATGGTTGCCACCTTCGCTAATAATTCTGACGCCTTCCAGAAATCCTCTGCTGCAAATTTCAGCATATCGAGTAGGGACACCACCCCGTTACTGGAGTTCATTATGCTCCTCCAATATATGGGCGACTACCGGCGGGCGCATCCGGCTGCTTCTGGCGGACGCATAACTGCCTGGCCGGCCGGAGATTCCGGTAGTGGGTCAGTTTGAAAATCACGGCACTGGAAGCGGTTCGTCATTCGTGGCATCATCTTGTCTATGCCTAAACGCTCAAGCAAGGATCACGACTTCGCCACAATCGCCCGCAACATCGTAGAACAAGCCATCGGCGAAAAACTAGACGGCACTCCACTGGAAGATAAGGACGCGGGCAAGAATCCCGCTGCGGTCGCACTGGGAAAGCTCGGCGGCGCTAAAGGCGGAAAGGCGAGAGCCGAAGCACTCTCGCCTGCAAAACGGAAGGCTATTGCCAAGAAAGCGGCGGATGCCCGCTGGAAACGGTGACGCTCCTATTGGGGCACTATATTAGGACACTACCATTATTTGATACGGTTCAATAGGGCTGGATTTCCGGGCTTCTTCGCACCCGTCCGACCGCCGCTCATACTGGTCATAACAAGCGAAAAGAGGAGACTCTCTAGCTCCGAGAGTGAAATCCTTAGTTCCCGTGCGATACCTGAACGGGTTAATCCATCCTCCTGATACAGATTAGCGAACAGTTTTGGCATGACCAACGACGTTTCGCGAGGTGCCTCATCTGGCTCATTCACCCTGTATCCTCTTTTCCCAATCTCGATACAGAGACCCGTGTAATGCCAATCGCTGAGAAGCTGTAGCTCGTGAAGGCGGCTGCTTAAAGCGGCCACGGACGTAATCCAAATTTTCTTAAGTCTGCGCAGTTCTTCTAACGTGGCAAACCTTGGACGATGCGCCAATACACTTCCCCGAGGCATCAAGAAAGCTGATGCGAATCTATTAGCATCCGACTCAGCTTGTCGCCCCAATGGCTCACCGTGTTTATGCATTACGAGATGCCCTAGTTCGTGTGCCGCATCAAAACGACTGCGCTCGCTAGACTTATAGCTATTCAAAAACACAAATGGAACATCGCCCTTCCATGTAGAGAAAGCGTCTACCTCCCTTGAATCGACCGAAATCGAAAACACACGAATTCCCTTCGCTTCCATAAGGTGGATCATATTTTTTATCGGGAGTTGCCCCTGTCCCCATACTTGACGGACATATTCAGCGGCAACTTCTGGATCTGATTCATGGCTGAGGTCGGGCAAATCGCACTTAGGCAATTCAAATCGCGCTTCCATCCATCGCGTCAGATGCATCGCTAATGCGCCTTGGCTCAATGCCATGTCGCGCTGCTTGGCGGTCATCTTTGAAAGCGATCTAAAACTGACAGCAATGACGTCCGGCTCGTCTAAATTGTCCCCGCTAAAGAAATCCGCCGGAAAATCCAGTACAGTTTCCATCTTCGCGAGAATATCCTCGCCCGGAGAGGAATCTCCTGACTCATAGGCAGTCACAGTGCGAAGGGTTACACCTAGCTTCCTAGCTAATTCAGTTTTCGTGTATCCCCTTCTTTTCCGTGCGACTGCCAACCGATTGGGATTGAAATCAGACGGCTCCTCAACCACGCCGTTTAATTTCCACTGTGATATTTCCGCCATCGGATTCTCCGCCGTTATCGCTTGCTGTATTCTGGATTCCATCAAAATCTAGCGGGTTCAAAATAATACGATCTGACCAGCCGCAGATATGTCCTTCTTGGTCCATCTGGGTCGGAAGCGATAGCTCGCTGCGCACCTCACGCGCATCCATGTCGCGATGGATCAACAGAATCCACGTATTTCGACTTCGAGTTCGTATTTGCTCCGTTTTTGCTTGTTTGTCCTCCTCCATCTCGGGAAAGAGAAACGCATTGGTATTCACGAAATCAACAGTCATTGGCCCTTTGTTATTCTTTGTGCGCGGCTCCGAGAGGTCAACCGTGCCGGTGTATTTATCGCCACCTGCGACCGTGAGAGCAATAGTTCCAGTTCTGTTTATAACGAGAGGTTGGCCACAGGGGTCAATACGAGTCCACTGAAATGGATTAGGCGCCAATTGATCGCCTAGGCTACACACCGCTTCTGCCCAACCCGCGCAAGCGGGAAAGTTGCGGGGATAATTCCGGTCGCTGTACGAGGCGCACGCCGATAGGTATTCCTCGACCGCTTTCCTTAAGATTTCTGTAGTGAGTCCCAATTCAGCCGCACGTCGATTAACGTCCCACGGTTCCGAGAAAATTCTTCTTTCTTCAGCCATTTGTTCCTCCGCTTCCTGTTATTCTACCTCAGTCTTAGGTTGAAAAACAGGAAATATGTATCTGTAAGCTAATGCAAATAAGAATATATTTACAATCTATAATTGCTCAAGCATAATGGTCACTATTAATAGGCTAGACAATACGACGCGGGCGCAAGTGGTTCGGTGCATAGTAGAGGGAAACTCCATCCGTTCAACGGTTCGCATGACCGGAGTGGCCAAGAACACGGTCGCAAAGCTGCTCTGCGATCTCGGCGAAGCCTGTGCTCAGTACCACCACGAGAACGTGCGCGGCTTGCGCGTTCGTCGGCTCCAGTGCGATGAAATCTGGAGTTTCATTGGCTCCAAGGCGAAAAACACCAGCCCCGAAAAGAAGCAGGAAGGCTGCGGAGATGCTTGGACCTGGACCGCGATTGATGCCGATACGAAGCTCATCGTGAGCTACCTTGTGGGCGGGCGGGATGCAGGATGGGCTCACGATTTCATGCAAGATTGTGCAGATCGCATCAAGGGGCGCGTACAGGTCACGACAGACGGCCACAAAGCCTATCTGGAAGCCGTTGAAGGCGCGTTTGGCTGTGACGTGGACTATGCACAGCTCCAGAAGATATACGGCGCTCCGACCGATGCCGAGCAGCGCCGTTACAGTCCAGCAACATGCATCGGTTCTGACATGAAGGTGGTGAGCGGCAACCCCGATCCAAAGCATGTCAGTACCTCTTACGTGGAACGCCAGAACCTCACCATGCGCATGTCTATGCGGCGCTTCACCCGCCTGACCAATGGATTTAGCAAGAAGATCGAAAACCACATCTTTGTGGTATCCCTATACTTCATGTACTACAACTTTTGCCGGGTACACCAGACCTTGCGGGTCACTCCCGCGATGGAGTCCGGAATATCCGATCACGTGTGGACAGTGAATGAATTGGTTGACATAATGGTCATGAAGGACGCAAGTACACGTCCTTAAATAACTTGACGTGTTCACATCCATTCGATAACTTAGTGCTTCCAATTCAATAGGTGAATCGTGGCTAGACTCGCACGTATCGACGTTCTTCGCTCTGCCCCATTAAACGCATGGATTGCACTGTCTGACGATGAAACAATGCTCATAGCTAGTGGAAATAGTTATGAAGAGGTGTCTCGTAAATTGGACGAAATGGGGAACGAGGATGCCTTGATTATTAGGACTCCTCCGCAGTGGGGTCCCTTGAACGTTAGCTCTCGGTGAAGCCTCTCCAGATTTCATACAAAGTGTTCCCTGACGATAATGGTGTGCCTCTGTTCAGCCCGGCCCTGAGCGTGCAGATAGCGCTACCCGGTCAGAATTCCCCGCGCACCAAAAAGTTTGAAGCCATTGTTGACTCAGGTGCAAGCCGATGCACATTCCATGCTGACTTAGCGAAGCATCTAGGAATTGATATAACGGCGTGCACAGCAGAGAAGACGACCGGGATTAGTGGCTCTGAAACCACATATCTGAGCGAAATTGCTCTCTATATCCCCGGCGGTTCCGTGAAGATCATAGCCGCATTCAAAGAACAATTGCCCGTCGCTGGCCTACTCGGGATGAATGGATTCTTTGAGCATTTTAACGTTACCTTCGTTGGCGGATGTCAGCACTTCACCTTGGAGCGAATTTACAAAGCCTAAAAATCAAACTGACCCACTACCGAGATTCCCGAATCCTTGACTTGGCCAACCTGGCGTTAGGCCAGATCAACCGGGGCAGACAGACGAAAGGCTTTGGGTGCCTACGGGCTTGGGATTCGGATGAATCATCCGGACTGCTTTTCGGAACGCTGGCAATCTTCGCCAAGAAACGCTAGCGTGTGGCTCAGAGCTCAACCCTCTGGGCTACACGCGTAGTCTGTGCCAAAAGGGTTTCGAGGCACGGCGTTCAGTCCAACTAATCGTATTTCCTCGCCAATCCCACATTGCCTGCAACTTCTGATTTTTCCTATCCAAACCCATCAGATGGGAGGGAGGCCGGTGGCGGTGGAGAGAATGGCCTGCTAGCTGGCGTCGAGGGCCGGGCGGAGCAGGAGGATGGCGGTGATTCGGCGAACTACCTGGGCGAAATACGCGGCCTCCTCGGGGTGGGGGGGGCGACCAAGCAGAGGAAGTTTCGCGGTAGCTGAGCCACTTTTTGAGAACCTGATAGCCGCCGAGAGTGTAGTTCCAGACGTTGGCGGGGACAGCAGACCAGAGAGCGGCGCCGTTGAGATGCACGTCGACGCAGGTTTCTCCTAATAGGGCGACTGCGTCCTCAACCGTGAGAGATTGCGTAGCCGCTAGGGTATGGGATACGGATTCTAGGGACAAGCTCAGCTCTTGCCAGAGATAGCCGGCCCTGCTTTTAAGGAACTGAATACATAAAAACACGATTTAGGCATTCGCATAGGCGTTTTAATACTGGATAAGCTATGTAGAACTAGCAACTTACCTCCATAAGTCCGTCATTTCAAAAACTCCCGTTAAAGCCACCGTTAGTCCTCTCTGAAGTACAAGTGAAAGAAAATACAAGACTTATAATTCGTGTTTGAGTGTATTTTTGGAGATCGACAACAAGCAGCTAGGTTCTAGGCGCGCCCCCCGGTCCGATCCAGGCTGCTATGAAGAAAGAAACTGGAAGACGCGGTTGAACAGCCGCCTTACTCATGCTCGATCCTTCGCTGTCGCACCCTGAGCTTGCAGCTTCCGCCTGACGCTCGAACTCGTCGAACTCTGCGCTGCCGAATTCCCGCCCTACTGGTCGATCCAGGAACGCTCTTCCTCCGCGCGCGGCATAGCTGGGTCCCATTGCGTCAGGAACTCGTCGACCTACTTGCGTATTCACGAATTTCGTTGAAGGTCGCTGTCGGATCGGGATATTTCTGAGCAATCTGGATCAGGGTAACGGCTGCCAAGTGCGGAGCATTGTGGAGCCGCATGGTAAATGCAATAGTGTCGCGATACCAACCCATTATCGACCGCCATGAGGTTTGGCGTTAGTGCAATAATGGGCGGGTGACCTCAACGATTCAGTTCCGCTCGCGAGCCTTCTGTACTTTTCGTTCATTGCCTGGATCTTGCCTTGGGCCGATAATCCGGCTGTTTGACGATGCCAGCCCCAAATCGGACGAAAGGGTCACGGATCGAAGCGAGAAGGAGATTGTAGATTGGTTCATCGGGATGCGGCCAGCGCGCGAGATTCTTCTCGATGAGCTTGGACTCCCCGCCGATACCTACATACAGACAAATGTCGCTGAACCGCTTCTAGAGAGGAACCGACGCGAGCCTCCCGGCGACATTGACTTGATTCTAGTCCCCGACCCGCGCCAAGCGATCGCGATCCAAGTTAAGAGAATTCGGGTGCTCGCTGACACCACCCACAGGGATCGGACGCCCGGTCGGCAATTGGGAAACGTAACCAGATTAGTGGAACAAGCTAATGGGAGTCGCAAGATCGGCTTTTGTGCGAACTATGCGCTTGTCTTGATCGAGTGCGATGGCACTCAAAGGTCAGAATACAATTTCTTGCTGCGTGATACCAGCCCAGATGTCTTCCGCAGAATCTACCACTTGGCTAAAGACCAGCCCATTCATCCTGATGTGGGACTCATCTTCGTCGAAATCACGCAACCTACGAACGCCAGCGTGGATTACGCGGCAGTGGTGGCAGTCTGTGAGGACAAGCGAGCTACTCGACTGGATCAGCCTCCAGAGCTTTCTGCTCGTGTCCGGGGACTTTTGGCGCACAAGCCTTCAATGTGAATGGGGGCGTGTGTAGGTCGCCAAAACGACAGCCACGGTATAAGTACGTTTTTAACAGGTCAGATGAACTCATTCTTCCGCCGCCGAGTTGTATGACCTAATGGGGGATTGAATTTCCTTGACATTATCGGCAAGTATACCGATGATGTTGGCATGCATTATCCAGGCGGTAAGGGCAAATGCTTCCAGCATATCGTTAACCTGTTGCCTCCGCATACGACTTATATAGAAGCATTCGTCGGCGGAGGATCAGTCCTTCGCCACAAGGCACCCGCGCACAAATCGATTGCTATCGACATCGACACCAATGTTGTTAGATGGTGGCGCCAGACTCACCCCAGCCTAGCCACATATCTCGCTGCTGACGCGCTCGCTTTTCTTCAGACTTACCCATTTGATGGGTCGGAAGTAGTCTATTGCGATCCTCCATACCTTCCTTCAACACGCAAACGTTCCCGAGTTTATCGTCATGACCTCACATTTCAAGATCACTGTGAACTTCTGCAGATTCTAAAGAGCGTCCCGAGTAGGGTCATTATTTCTGGCTATAGCTCAGAACTGTATAAAACCGAACTGACTGGATGGCAGCAGGTTGAATTCACGGCGAAGGCGCACGATGGCGTGCGCCTCGAATCGCTGTGGGCGAACTACCCTTTACCGAAGAAATTGCACGATGCCCGATTCTTGGGGGCAAATTTCAGGCAGCGCCAAGACATCAAGCGGCGATTAGAACGAATACGCCATAGGATTTCAACCCTTAGCGTTCAAGAACAACACGAGATTGCCGCGTGGATTACATGCCAGCTTCAAAAGGAAGGAGAGGGCGCATGCCGCAATTCACATATTTGACCGGCGACGACACGCAAACCGTGGATATGCCCGCTCCTACATACGAGGTAATCCCCGGCGTTCAGTGGGGCGATCCGTGTGCTTTGTTTACACCCGCTTATTGGTACACGCAGTTTCTCATGAGGCAAGGGAACGAAGACTGTCCCCGTAGCCATCGTGTGGGAAGTACGTTCGAGGAAGAACTTACCGTATGCCTGCTGGGAGGCTACGGTATTCCCGCTGAGGTAGGATTGGCCGCCTTCGATAGGCTAAAGGATGAAGGCATCATCCGTGCTTTGTCCGCAGATTGCATCTTATTGGAGCAATTGCTGCGTGAACCACTTAATGTAGGTGGCCGATCGGTTAGGTACCGCTTCTGGCGTCAGAAAGCCAGGTATTTGGCGGCGGCTTACGCTGTGCTGCAAGAGACAAACCTGCCGATGCAAGATGCAGTCCTGTTGCGAAATACCTTGATGCAGATACCTGGCATTGGTTCCAAGACGGCATCGTGGATAGTTCGAAACTGGCTGGGGTCAAACGAAGTTGCGATATTAGACATCCACATAGTCCGTGCCGGGATGCTTGCGCGAGTATTTTCTCCGACCGATTGCGTAACTAGGCACTACTTGAAAATGGAGCGCAGATTTGTTGCGTTCGCATCTGCGGTTCTGGTCCCCACATCCGACCTTGATGCTCTGATTTGGGCGACGATGAGAACGACGCCGCGCCTTGTTATGCGCCTCCTTGACAAGCAGCATGGCCAGATTCAAGGGCGTTCGAACCGAGCAGGGCGAGCCCCGTTGCCATCGGCCTGAATGCCAACCCCTTCACCAGGTTTTCAGTGATTCGCGTGCCTGTGCGTCCCAGTATGCGGAACGCCAAATCGTGGGCAGAAGCAACAAGAGCTGCGTGTCCAAGTAAGACACCCGCATCTCGGAGGAGCACGGGAGCACAATTATCGTAGTAGTTTGCGGCAAGATCACAATCGCTCAAAAGGCACAGAACCACTGAATTGTGTCCAGGAAAATGCTCTTCCACGAGTCCAAGTAGAGAGCCCGAGGCTTCTTCGTTAACAATCAGGCGTCCGAGTGCGTGTTCCTCAGGGATGTACACGCACCACTCGAGGTCTGGGACAAACATCAGAATATGAGCTGGATGCAGCGCTCCCATTGAACCCACCGCCCGCTTCTGTCTATTAAGGTCATCCCGATCGACGCAACGTAAGCCAGCCACATCGCACAAGAAATTGGAAAGTTGGGTGTGTGTAAGAGGCCCAAAGTGAATAGCGGAATGCCTGTTTGAAAGCGCAGAAGCAAAGCTCGCTGCGCTTGGAGTGGGGCGTGGAAGCGGAAGCGAGGCAACGACCGGCATTTGCTGACGCTTGTAGCTCCCAGGGCTGCCGCGCCGAACAACATCGGTGTTATTAGTATTCTCCAAAGCCTAATTCCCTCATCGTTTCGCGATGTTTGCAACAGCCACGGCAGAGTCCACAGCCGTAGGATGCGACGTGACACGAGTGCGCCCATCCAAGTACTGAATGCGGCACAGCAATTCGCCGGCAGAGCTCCACGGTAGTCTCCAATATAGATGGCGCTTCCAGAGTGATGCTGCCCTCTTGTAACCTCAGCAACTGATCCATCGCAGCGACGAATGTTGGTCGGCCGTCAACGTGGGACGAGTCAGATGCGACACTACCGATCACGATGCTGCCGTAGCCCTGCTGAACGGCAACAGCTGCGGCAAAGCTTATCAGCAATTGATTTCGAAAGGGCCACCATTCGGGTATGGGAGCGACATCACAAGGGGCTGTTCCGGCCATATCGCCCGATCCTAGAGCAGAACAGTCCAAACGCAGTACACGATGTTTCAGGCGAAGTTCTTCACATACTGCACATGAGGAGCGTATCTCTCCTTCGGCGGCACGCTGCCCGTAATCGATGGTCAGACAGAGCTCAGGCCGGAGGTGCCACGCAAGAGCAATTGAATCCATACCGCCAGACAGCAAAAGTATTCGGCTCATTTCCAGGCAGCCCACGCGCTCTTGTAAATAGCTGTCACGAAGTCGGAACATATTTCGCACGCGGTTCCGCTGACCATCTTTAGCGGTTCCTCAGGAGTGCACTGTGCAAGTGCAATTACTGGTATCCGCTTTGCCCGAGCGTAGCCAACCTCGAATAGTGTTCCGGGATCGCCCCCGTCCAGAAACGCAAGAACAACCCGGCTCTTCTCCAAAGCGGCAATGTCTTTTGGCGCCACATCACATCCATGCCCAACTCCGATATCGTGGTAAGGCGAAAAGACTCTGAGTCCCATGCCTTTAAGCGCTATCCGAGCTTCGTCCACTAGCCATAATTGCGGCATATTGAAAAATGGACCGGCCAGGTAAACGTCAAACGTTCCCTCCTCAGGCTTATTAGAGTTAACGTGAAGTGGAGGAAACGGACTCTCGCCCTCGATGACCGACTTTGGAATGGGAAGCGATTGGTTTTGAACGTAATCTGCCGTTGCGCGCGATGCACTGTTTGCAGCTTCCAACGCACTGGCATCCTGCACTCCCCAGCGGGCAGCAAAAACTGCGGCGAAAACATCACCTGATCCGATCGGCCATACGTGCTTCGTCTCATATGCGGGAACAGCGTCCGTCTTTCCGTTCTCCCAAACCAGCGCGCCGCGAGCGCCACGCTTGACAACAATGACTTGCGCACCAGAATGGCGAGCAATGTTTTCCAGGGACTCGCCAAGATCATCAGAGTTACCGAGCTGTCTTGCCTCGGTGCGGTTTAGAACGTACGCAAGCCTCGTCGGCCGATTCGATGAGCAAAAGTGTTTGGGAGAATTTGGTTCCTGGGGGTCATAGACAACCACACGTCCGTCTATTTCCGCATCGGCATCAAGCATTCCGAATTGCAGGATACAATCAGCCTGTGCCCGAAGCTGCACGCGTTCAACGTCGTGCAGCCGAGGCCAGATGATGGGAGTCGAAAGCCCGTGATCGTATTGGAAAACGATTGTTGCGGGCACTGGAGTGATCGAGAATTGGAAGCCGATGGACTTCGCAATGCTTGAAAGAATCAGCTTAGCGTTTATATCTGCAGTTGTGACGAGTTTCGTCGGAATCCCAAGCTCATGGATAGCCGCTGCCGCTCGACCTCCGCTGCCCCAATATTCGTCGCTCGCGGGAAACCGGCAGCTCTCGCGGTAGAATCCGCCGACAATTGTTATCCCTGTAACTACTTGACCCTGACCCGAACCTTGCATGTTCCACCTTCTACGCTTTTCACTTCTGCCACATATGAATAGCCGTTCTCGACGCATTGGACAAGTTTCTGAATAATGCTGGACGTAATGCTTCCTGCGATCTGCCCATTGTAAACAGCTCTCACCAGTGGAGTGTCGCCGCTTTCATCAACCTCTATATTCAGTTCGGTGCCAGGTTTGAGCAGCGACACCACATCCCGATTCGGGGATGTGAGAGTCGTATCGCTTGTAAGACGGTCACAAGAGTCGCCGGGTGGAACGGTCCAAGAACTACTGGGAGATCCCGTCATCAAATCCTCCGCGCATGTTAGGTCTGCTAATGGTAGCTGGAAATACGTGAGTACGATAC
>Ga0187852_1002826_pt1 | contig 13492 bp, 7 predicted proteins | sample June2016WEW_6_40_FD_134511 | JGI IMG/M metagenome (GOLD analysis project Ga0187852, IMG submission 134511) | Peatland microbial communities from SPRUCE experiment site at the Marcell Experimental Forest, Minnesota, USA - June2016WEW_6_40 | ecosystem: Environmental > Terrestrial > Soil > Wetlands...
TAGCGAAGCCGGTCGTACTTGGACCTGCCTTCGACCACCGCGTTGTTCTTGTCGAGGGTGATCTTCTTGGGCTGACCAAGGTCGGAAATCTGTAGGTTTGTCAGCGGATGTCGAGGCCTTCGGTGGTGGCCTTGCCACCGGGAGAGGGCAATGTCCTGCAACAAGATGGCGGTCTAAGATCTCAGTCCCGGAGGACTTGCCCGAAGCAGTTCCTCTGCTGCGCGACCACCTAAACCATCGTCGGACCGAAGACGGTTGCCATAGCCGGCGATGCGGACACTTGCCGTTAGCAATCACTCTCACCGGGTTGCAACTTCGTCCCGCAACTGGCCGTTGGCATCCACCAATTGAATGCGCAGCGCTATCTCCCCCAGGGCGTGCGTGGAGCAACTCAAACAGGGATCGTATGCCCTCACAACTGCCGAGACCCGGTTCAGCATGCCTTCCTGCAGCTTGTTGCCATCGATGAAACGCTCACTGACCTGCTGCACACTGCGGCCTATGGCAAGATTATTATGTCCCGTGGCTACGATCAGGTTTGCCCATGTAATGCCGCCCTCTTCATTCACTTTGTAGTGGTGAATCAACGTGCCTCGTGGCGCCTCGATCATTCCCACTCCTTCTAGGGAATTTACGCCAGCAGTTGCTCGAACGTGCTTTTCAAGGATCTGCGGATCAGACAACAACAACTCGATTTTCTCCAACGAGTAAACGATCTCAAGAAGCCGCGCATAGTGGTAGAGGAATGCGCTGTGCGCGGGTGACCCAAAACGCTGGTGAAATTCCACGAATTCAGTGTCCGCCAGCGGAGTGCCACACTGGTCGGCCACATTCATTCTTGCGAGTGGACCGACCCGATAGGTGCCTTCGGGAAAACCCTGCGGCTTGAAATACGGGGCCTTCAAATAAGAGTCGCGGAGACTCGCTTCGGCGATCCAATCCGCGTAGTCCTCGGCCGCGATCTCATCCTTTACGATTTCCCCGCTTCGACTGCGGAACCGCAGCACGCCGTCGTAAAACTGCAGATTTCCTTTTCGGTCGACGAGTCCGGCGTGCATGGTAGGCGCGGAACCAAAACACTCGATCTCGTCCTTATAGTTGTCCAACGCATTTTTGAAGAAGCGCAGGGTACGGTCCGCAATCGCTTTGGCAGCAGGCAGGTCGGACAGAACGCGGTCGCGTACTGCACCGGGCAGCGGAGCGGCTACACCTCCGGGCACGATCCATGATGGATGCACTCTTTCCTGGGCCAGGCCCTCAATGATCTGCAGCCCGAACTTTCGCAACTCGATGCCATCGCGCGCCATCTCCGGATGAGTGGCGATAACGCCGAGCACGTTCCGGCTGGCCACGTCCGAGTCCATGCCGAGAAGCAAATCCGGCGAGGACAAATAGAAGAAGCTCAGGGCATGGGACTGCACAAGTTGGGCGAAGTGCACTAATTCGCGCAGCTTCTTCGCAACCGGCGGGACGCGCACCGCCATGATCGCGTCGCAAGCCTTGGATGAAGCCAGCAGATGGCTGATCGGACAGATTCCGCAAATGCGCGAAGTGATGCCCGGCATCTCATAGTACGGGCGCCCTTCGGTAAACTTCTCGAATCCTCGTACCTGGGTCACGTGGAACTCGGTGCCGGCGACTCGGCCGTTGGCGTCCAACTGAATGGTGATCTTCGCGTGTCCTTCGATACGCGTCACCGGATCGATTGTGATGCGTTTCATCCGAGGCTCCTCATCCGAATTTCACCGCGAGGGCGGCCTCGCGCTTTTTCCCGTCCACCAGATCGGAAATCACGGCGGCGATTGTCTTGGCGGGCGGCGGACATCCGGGCAGGCATAAATCCACTTTCACAAACTCCCGCAGCGGCCGCGCCTGCTTCAAAAGCGCAGGCACTCCGTCCGTCGGGACCACTTTGCCCTCTTGTGCCCCTTCCACATAAATCCGCTGCAGCAGTTTGTTTACCGGGATGGAATTTCGCATGGCGGGTACATTACCCGTGACCGCGCAATCGCCCAGTGAGATGAGCAGGTGCGTCCGCTGCCGGATCTTCTGCAGCTTGGTGACGTCGTCCTGTGAACTTACCGCGCCTTCTACCAGGGTCACATCCACATCCTCGGGGAACTCTTGTGTGTCGACCAGCGGCCCGTAAACCAGGTCGATCTTTTGTGCCAGGGAGATGATGGCGGCGTCCATATCGAGCAGGGACATGTGGCAACCGGAGCAACCGTCCAGCCAAACCGTCGCCACCTTCACCTTCTTCATGCCTGCACCTCTCTGCGCTGGATGAGCGAACTGATGTTGTCGGTCCGCTTGACCATCTCTTCGACGGCGCAGCCCTTCTCGGCGAGCGCTCCCGTAGGGCAAGCCTGTACGCACTTTCCGCAATTCGTGCAACTACGGGAGTCGCCCCACCTCTGGTTCAGGTCACTCATAATTCTGGCGTGGATCCCTCGCGACGTCATTTCCCACACATGCGCTCCCTCCAGGTCTGCGCATACACGGACGCACCGGGTACACAGGATGCAGCGGTTATGGTCGAGCAGAAAGCGCGGATGGGAGAGGTCCACTCCGAGCTTGGGGTAGTTGTACGCGAAGCGCACCGTGCTGATTCCCATCGCGCTGGCCAGCGACTGCAATTCGCAATGGCCATTCGAGACGCAGGCGGCACACACGTGGTTGCGCTCCACAAATAACAATTCGAGAGAAATGCGTCGGTTATGCGTGAGCCGGGCGGAAGTGGTGGTCACTGACATTCCGTCCTGAATTGGAGTAGTGCACGCGGGGATAAGCCGGTCGATCCCCGAGACCTCCACAATGCAAAGGCGGCACGCCCCGACCGGCGTCAGTCCTTCCAGGTCGCAAAGCGTGGGAATGTACTTGCCGTTCACCTTGGCTGCCTGAAGGATCGTCTGGCCTTCCAAGGCGCTGATCAGTTCGCCATCGATTCGGATTGAAAGTTTCTTGTTCGGCAAGCTCGCTCCTTCCTAGCTCACGTTCGCGACTTTCACATCGCAGCGCAGACAGCGGCAAGATTCATCCAGCGTTTCCTCGTGCGTAAATCCGGCCACTACCTCGGCGTTCGATCGTACCCGCGCATTCACGGCCAGAATGTGGCCGTTATGGCGGTGGTTTGGGCTGGGTTCTTCGGGCACCTCGTTGCCGAACTCGATCTCCGGAACGATTTTGGCCCAGCGGTTCGTTTCCATCAGTTGCCGATCAATATTGCGAGCCGCCTGTTTGCCATACGCCATCGCGTTCGATACGTTCGATGCGCCCGTAACCACGTCCCCGCCTCCATAGAACCGTGGACGGCTGGTTTCCAACGTGAACCGGTTTACTTCGATGGTCCCGCTTTCTTTCAGGCTGAGTCCCGAAGCTCTCGCGAAATCGAGGTCCACGCTCTCGCCCACGGCGAAGATTACTGAATCGCACTCGTACCGCCGGATTTCGTCGGTCGAGATGGGTTTTCTTCGTCCCGATGCATCGTATTCACCCAGGCGTGTCTTCACGATCTCAATCGACTTGACCTTGCCCGCCGCGTCACCAATGACCCGGTGAGGCGCGGCCAGGAATACGAATTTCGCTCCCTCGTCTTTGGCGGCTTGGGTTTCTTCTTCTATGGCGGGCATGTCTTTGCGTTCGCGGCGATAAAACACGGTGACGTCAGCGCCTTTACGCAGCGCCGTGCGAGCCGAGTCGATGGCAGCATTCCCGCCGCCGATGATGGCCACCTTGGGGCCGAGCGGCACCTCTTCGCCCCTCGCCGTTGCCTCCAGGAACATCAGAGCCGGATACACACCCTTCAGTTCGGTGCCCGGCAGATAGACCCAGGATTCTTTCCAAGTTCCTATGGAAATGAAGACAGCATCGAATCGGTCGTCGAGATCGTTCAGCGGAATATCGAAACCGATGCGCGTGTTGAAGATGAACTTCACACCGAGCCGTTCAATCAAATCAATTTCGCGTTCTAGCGCAGTCTTGGGCAGGCGATATTCTGGTAATGCGAATCGCAACATGCCCCCGGCTGCGGGCTTGGCGTCATACACGGTGACGTCGTGGCCGAGCAGGGCCAAATAGAAAGCCGCTGTCAAACCCGCCGGTCCGGCGCCGGCAATCGCAATCTTCCGTCCCGTGTGTTCGAGTCTGCGGACCAGAATGCGCTTGACCATGTGTTCATAACGATTCGAGAGCAGGATCGAATCTGCGATGAAGCGATGCACTTCCCGCATGTTCACTGCTTCGTCGATCGTCTGACGACGACAGCGGCTATCGCACGGATGCTGGCACACCCGCCCCGTCGATGACGGGAGAGGGTTGTCCATGATCACCGCTTCAAATGCGTCCTCCAGTCGATCCTCTTTGTATAACTGCAGGAAGCGCGGAATGTTCATGTGTAGCGGACAACTATTCTCACACGGAGACAGCGCGAGCTCCTCGCATACGCCGGCTTGGCATCGCCGCGAGACAATGTGGTCTTCGAACTCCGTGCGGAAGTGGCGCAGCGTGGTTAAAACCGGATTGGGCGCGGTCTGCCCCAAACCGCACAACGAACACTCGCGTATGTAACGGCTCAGCTCATCCAGCAGCTCCAGGTGGTGCATCGTACCCGCACCCTCAGTCACACGATTCAGAATCCTCAGACATTTATTCAGTCCCACTCGGCACGGAATGCATTTACCGCAGGATTCGGAATGGGTGAACTCGACGAAATACCGCGCTACGTCCACCATGCAGTTGTCTTCGTCCATCACCACCATGCCGCCGGATCCCATGATTGAGCCCAGCTGGGTCAGGCTTTCGTAATCCACTGGCGTATCGAACATTTCGGGCGGAATACATCCCCCCGATGGTCCCCCGGTTTGCACTGCCTTTATCTGACGACCCCCAATTCCACCTTCGCCGATGTTATAGATGAAGGTCTTGAGTGGCGTACCCAGCGGCATCTCGACCAAGCCGGTGCTGGTGACTTTGCCCACCAGTGAGAATACTTTCGTGCCCGAACTCTTCGGGCTCCCGGTTTCGCTGAACCAAGCCGGACCTTTGGTCACGATGGGCGCGACGTTATACCAGGTCTCGACATTATTGATATTGGTCGGATATCCCCACAGGCCTTTTTGCGCAGGGAACGGAGGCCGCGGGCGCGGCCGTCCCGCCTGGCCTTCCAGTGAGGCAATCAGCGCAGTTTCTTCACCACAGACAAACGCTCCCGCGCCTTCCACCACTTCAATATCGAACTTGAATCCACGGCCGAGAATATTCTCGCCCAGCAGTCCATATTCACGGCCCTGCTCAATCGCGCGATTGAGGCGATGCACGGCGAGCGGATATTCGGCGCGTATATAAATGATCCCCTCGCTCGCACCCATCACGTATCCGCCGATGATCATGCCCTCCAGCAGCGAGTGAGGGTCACTCTCGATCTCGTTGCGGTTCATGTACGCACCAGGATCGCCTTCATCTGCGTTGCAGATGATATATTTGCGGTCCGCCTTGACTTTGGTCATGAACTCCCATTTGTTGCCGGTCGGGTAGCCCGCTCCACCGCGTCCGCGCAGCTTTGACGCCTTCATCTGTTCGATGACGGACTCAGGTCTGCCGTCGATCAGCACTTTGTATAGTGCCTGGTATCCTCCGATTGCGATGTATTCCTCAATGTCGTCGGGATTAATGAAGCCGCAATTCCGCAGAACGATCTTTTTCTGGCTTTTAAAGAACGGAACATCGTTCCAGAGCGGAATCTCCGGATAACCGCGCCCGTATTTTATCGAGGCCGTAACGTGATCCCACTCTTCGACTTTGCAATAAATGAGATCCGGCGGGAGATTTCCTCTGGATACATCATTCAGAATGCGTTCCGCATCGTTCGCTTGCACTCGATGCAAGATCACCAGCGGGAAGCCAGGCAGCCGTATGTTTGCTAACGGCTCCTGAAAACAGGCGCCAAAGCATCCCACACCGGCCAGCACCGCATTGATGCCACTACGCTCAATGGCTTCCGCGAACGCGTGATACAGGCCTTCCGCACCGTTGCCTCTACCGCACGTGCCCATCCCGATCCCGATTCGGGGCACTGCAGGGACTAGTTTCGCCAGCCCGGCTTCCCGCACAGCACTGAAAGCGCCAATGTCTTGAATTCGAGGCATCAGTAACTCTCCCGCTCAAGAGTGCTAATTTCTCGTTGGAGGGTGCGTTCGTTCACATGGCCGCAGATGCGGTGGTTCACCTCCACCACCGGTGCCAATGCACATTGCCCAAAGCACGCTACGGTACGAACCGTGTATTTGTGGTCCAGCGTCGTCAGCAAAGTCTTGTCGTCCTCGCTGGTTTCGCTTGCATCCTCAAGCCCCAGTCCGAGGGCCAGACGAACGCTCTGTAGCAGGTTGCGCGAACCTCTGGTGTGGCAGGCCGTTCCACGGCAGATGCAGATCGTGTTGTCGCCCTGCGGCTGCAGGTTGAACAGCGCGTAAAAGGTAACCACGCTGTAGATACGCGAGAGTGCAATGTTGGTCTGCGCCGCGATGTACTCCAGCGTTTGCACAGGCAGATATTTGTTGGGGTGGTGTTCCTGGACCGATTCGAGAATGCCGAGCAAAGCTCCCGGACGTCCCGTTCGGCTAGTGATGACCTGATCGACGAAAGCCCGCTCCCCCTCGCTGAGACGCTCCTGAGACGCTGTGTGCATGGCGCTCCTTTCGCAGAACCAGCACTCTTTGCTACCACGCGAAAGCCATTGCCGCGCGTGAATGAAAAACACACGCTTTCAATTTGAAATACTAGACAGAGGGCAACAACCCTGCCGTGACTCGGATCACGAAAGTGGGTGACGCTGAATTAGTGCAATGCTGCAGCAAAACTTTCCTGAATTGCTTGTTTTGCCGGCGCGCGATTGCAGAAGGATTGGCTTCCTGCTACCGGCAGCAACGGTCCAACGATTGGCGAGTGTGCGGGACCACGCAACGCAGATTGCGTCACACCTATGACGAGGAGGCTTTAAACAATTTCGCAAGGCTATCGATGTCGGCGGGGAGCGTACTCCTCCTACTGTACGATCCACCCGAAGATGACGGGCAAGGTTGTGGTGCAGTGAACGCGTGTACACGCTAAGTTCTCAGGCTCAAAAACTCAGCTTCAACGAGAATTCGATCACACGCGGGGAACCCAGCGCGAACACTCCGGAGCCCAGACCCAAGCGGTTGCTGCTTGGCTGCCCATTCGAAGTTGGGCAGGTCGGAGTCGTGCCATTGACCGATCCGCAAGCCCCGTTCAGCACTCCGCTCAAAGGGTTCCCAGGTCCGTCAAAATTCGAGAAATTCATCACGTTAAAGAATGAGACCCCTGGCTGCACCTCGAATCTATCCCTGAACTTATAGATCCAGTTTAGATTAACGTCGAAGGCGCGCAACCATACCATCCCGGCTTCGTCATAGAGAGCGGTAGGTACGGTCTGTTGCACTCCTTGCAGGTTCTGCAATTGCCCGAGCGTGAACAATCCACTGGTGATCAGCGTCTGCCCGGCGGGAGTCGGCTGACCGGCAAAGTTGTGGTTGTAAGCGTTGATCACAGTGTTGATGTTGTTGGCGCTAACGCCGTGCCCAAACGAGCCGACATTACTGTCGGGAAGCACATCGCCGACGCCGCCGTTCGAGGCAAAGCTACCGTCGCCAGTGCCATCGCCGGTAACGTCGGTCACGAAGATGCCGCCGGAATTTCCGGTTGGGCTCAGGGTAAGCGTTACCGGCAGGGGGCTGTAGAAATGGCCAATCATACCCAGGCGGAAGTGATAGGGCAGGTCCATGGTGCCGCCGAAAGAGATCTGGTGCTTGCGGTCGAGCCCATTCGGGCCTAGATAGCGCTGCGGGCTATTGAAGTCTGTGGCGATGTTGATGAAGTCATTGTCGGTCGCCGCCGCGATGTAGCGCTCCAACTGATAGGAAACTTGCAGGTCGAAGTTTCTCGCTCCACTAAACGGATGCTCCAAGTGCTGCTTCAGTGACAACTGCAACGCAGTGTTCTTCGCGTAACCGATGGGGAATAGCATCTGGTTGGCGCCGAGATTCGCGTTAATGCCGGGGAAGGCGGCTCCGGTGGCTTGCGTGAGGCAGGTCCCGTTGGCTCCGCCACAGGTGAAGCTCGCAGGGAATCCTCCAAGCGAGGAATATCCCGAATCGAGTCCGCCGGAAAGCGGCGTTCCATCAGCCGCGAACTGGGGCGATGCAAAGCTCGAAATGGTAGCCCCAGCTGCAATGGCACAATTAATTGCTCCAGCTGAATAACCTCCCGGACAACCAAACTGTGCCGTTGTAACCGCGACGGCGTTTTGTGCCGCGGCTAGGTTGAAGAAGCGAGCGTCGCCCACGTGGTTGGTATCAATCGCGATCAGCGTGTGCGTTTCAATGTTGCGCAGATAATCAGCTGTAAGAACCATCCCCGGCCGTATCTCATGCTGCAAGCCGGCGTTTATTTGCAGGGAGCGCGGGCTTACATAATTCGGCGCTAATAGATCTGTACCCGTAGCGTCGAGGCCGTCCGCCAACGTTGTACCGATGAACGAGGGGTTACTCGACGGCCCGGCGGCCAGCGTGGCCGCTTGATACTGCGCTTGGAGCGCGGAGATCTGGCTAGCTACGCTTCCAATAGGCTGGCCACAAAACGAGGGTGTGACGGTGGTGGGCGTGGCTCCGGGCGGGGAAGGTAGCGTCAGCGAAACCGCGCTGCCATTGGAGCAAACCGTGGTATCCGCCAGGAACAAGCCCTTCTGTAGACGCGCTGGCCGGTCGAATTCAATGTTGTTCCAGATGGAGTTTTCGTAGAAAAGGCCGGCGCCAGCCCGGAATACCGTTTTGCCCTTGCCGGAAGGATCCCAGGCCAAGCCGACTTGCGGCGCGAAGTTGAGGTTTGGCTGACGCACTCGATTGCCCAGATCTGAATAGTACTGATTGTCGAACTGATTCAAAGCCGAGATCGGCCCTAGGTCGCTGTCGGTGCGTCCCGAATCGCGCACGTATCGCAGGCCGTAGGTAAGAGTGAAGTTCGGTTTCAATTTCCAGGCATCTCCAACATAGAACGAAATCCGATTGTCCGGGCCGCTGCCGCCTGCTGGAAATCCAAAGGCTGGTATTTCCGAGGCATAGCCCTGTCCATTACCCAGAGAAACGCTGGTGACTGGATAATTCAGCGGATTCGCTGCGCCACCCGGAAAGCACGGGGGGACGTTGGGGCCGCAGGAGCTGGCGGCGAAGGCCTGGGTGGTGTTGTTGAGCGGCGAGCCGACTGCTGGAGCTAGCGCCAGAAAACTCGCGAAGCCTCCGCCGAAGATATGGTTAAATCCGCCGCCGTAGCGGATGATGTGCGCACCGAGTGCCCGGCTGCCGTCATACTTGATTTGATGGTCGGACTGGTAGGTCTGCTGCGGCGCCAGGAAGCTCGGACCCGAACAAAACGAATCCGCGCCGGAGGTCAGGCAATCGGGGTCGCCTCCAATGGCCAACTCAATACTAGGAAGCGGATTAAAGATGTTGGTTCCCGCAGTTGCATCCACGATTCCATTGCGGAATTTTGTATAGCCGAAGCGAATGCTGTGCGTGTAGCTCCCAGTGTTAAAGTCCAGTCCCATGGCATGGACTGGCGTGTGATTCACATTGGCAAAAGGCTGGAAGCTATTGGGGATGATGGCCAGCACACTGTGATTTTGATCGTAGGAGAAGCGATAGAAAAACTTGTAGTTGTTGTTGATCTGCCAGTCGAGGCGTCCGATGCCTTCCACCTCGCGGAAGGGAGAGCTGTAACTGCCGACGAGCTCGGAAAACGGACCGCCCGGCAGGACTGGATTGAGTAGATCCTGCTTAGTCCGCTCGGCATCCAGGAAGAAAAACAGCTTGTCCTTGAGGATGGGTCCGCCAAAGTTCCCGCCATACTGATTGCGCTGGAAAGGATTGTCGCTGCCGCCGGGCAGATTGGCGTCGAGAGTCTGGTCGCGGAAAGCGTAGTATCCCTCGCCATGGTATTTATTCGTCCCCGATTTGGTGGTTACGTTCACCGAGCCGGAGGAGGTGAGTTCGGTGGAGAGATCGAGCGAGGACTGCTGAATCTGAAATTCCTGGATGCCGCTGGCGGGCACGTTTTGCGTGGTTGTGCCTACCGTTTCATCGCTAATGTCGAGCCCATCCACTTCGATGCGGGCGGTGCGTCCGTACCGGCCGCCGAATGAAATGGAAGAAAAACCATTTTTGGTGGGATCAAAGTTCCCGCCGTCCTGAATCTGCACTCCCGGCTCCAGTTGTGCGAGGTCCAGAAAGTTCCGGCCATTTATGGGGAGGTTTTCGATCTGTTCCGTGGTCAGCACCCCTTGCACTGTTGCCTGCTGCGTGTTGACGGCAATCTGAGCGCCCTGCACCTCGACGACCTGGGTGGCTTGTCCGAGTTGCAGTTTGACGTTCCCTGAAGCGGTCACACCCACTTGCACGGTCACCGCAATCTCCGACGTTTTGAATCCTTGAGCTTCGACTTGCAATGTGTAATCGCCCGGAGTCAACGCACCCGAGGTATATGCCCCCGCAGACGTGGATTTGGTGATAATCACACGGCCAGTAGCCTTATTGCTGATTGATATCTTTGCGCCACTCACTACAGCGCCCGAAGGATCGGTAACCAAACCTTGAATGCTGCCGGTGGAAATTGTCGTTTGAGCAAGCAACGGCAGAGAGCACAGCACGATACAAAACAGGGAAACAGACGCAACGCAAATCCGCGGCATGCGGCGGAGCAAAGGTCGGACCGACACCATGGGCACCATCCTTATTAGTTTGTCTGCCAACGATTTGATGCTAAGTCTAACTTTCGACTTCGGGCTTGAAAGCGGTAACCAATTGTAAACCGACTTTCGCCTGCTTGGACGTTGAAACGATTTCATCGAGCGCAACAACTTTTGGGTCGCGCCAGATTGAAGATGACTGAAAAGAGAAGCCTGTAACAACTCCATGCTCTGATTCCGTTCGTGCGTGAACTGTTGTATCGGACGGCGACACATGCAATGTCAAGATCCAAGCGAAAGAGCTACATCAAACTCCGAGAGCACGAGTTGATGGCTTTATGGGGCAGCTCGAAGTTGAGATTCGAAGCGTGGAGGGAGAGAGTGCGGTGGGAAACTGAAAGTCATACGACGGTAATAATAACTGAGAGCTGATTTCCTTAATCATCACTGAAATCATCGTTAAGAAACATCGCCCGTTCCGTCAGAAACGGATAAATGTTTGAAAGAATTGGTGAGCGCGGCAGGATTCGAACCTGCGACCCATGCCTTAAAAGAGCGGGCGATCTCGGACCTGCCGCGCATATTCAATAACCTACGGTTACCCAGAGCCTAGCAAATCGGGTAAAAAGGTCCTTGTTCGGGCCTTAATCGTCACGCTAATAAACATTCGTCTTCGGGAGACCTAGCGCAGCCGAGTTCGGCCGTTCTTCGGCTCATTTTATCAACACTCGCGTGAGCCGAGGTCTTGCCCGGTGTTCCGGGTTCGATATGACCGTGCCACAGCCGTCATTCGTTGACTGGCAGATGCCGCGTCCTTAAGATGAAGCGACTCGGAAGCCACACCTGCTGATGATCGGCCAGACCATCGAGCACAAGCTGAGCGTGCGCAAGATCAAGTTGGCATTTTGTTGTTTCAATACTTCACTATTTGGGGGTGTTAACGTGGGAAGATTGCAGGCGGTTGCAGTTTTCTGTGTTTTGGTGGCTCCCTTCGTGGTGCCTTCGAGGGCACAGACTACGCCAGCGAATCCGAACGCCGCCAAGCAGATTACGATCGTCCGTGCCGCACACCTGCTCGACGTGCGCGACGGGCGCGTGCTGGAGAACCAGGCGGTTTTGGTTGAGGGAGATCGCATTCGCCAGGTCGGACCTGCGGCCAGTATTACTAATGAGTTTGGCCACGGTGCCACAGTAATCGACCTAGGAAACTCCATGTTGTTGCCCGGTCTGGTCGACTGCCACAATCACATCCTCGGCAATCCCAAAGATCAATCTCCCACCGCAGATTTGCGGATGTCTTCTCCACTACAGACGCTCTGGGGATTGCACAACCTGCAGATCTGGCTGGCCCACGGATTCACCACCTTGCGCGACGCTGGCGAGTCCGACCTTGCCTATGGACAACTTGCACTTCGCAACGGCATTAACCAAGGACTGGTACAGGGACCGAGAATTGTCTCTGCCGGCAACTTTATCTCACTCACTGGCGGCCACGGTGATGCCGATCCGCTTGCCCCCGACCAGGCGTTGGCGCGCCGGCCCAACCTCGCCGACAATGTGAACGAAGTCGGTGACGCCGTCCGCCGCGATATCAAGTACGGCGCCGACTGGATCAAGCTGATGGCCACCGGTGGTGTCATGGACACGACGAGCGACTTCAACGTGCAGGAGCTTAGCGAGGAACAGATGGCTATGGCGGTCGAAATCGCGCACCGCGCTCGCAAGAAAGTCATGGCTCATGCGGAGGGTACTGAGGGCATTAAAGCGGCAGTGCGGGCCGGTGTCGATTCCATCGAGCACGGCACGATGCTCGATGAAGAAGGCGCCACGCGCATGCAGCAGAAAGGTACCTGGTTGGTGCCCACGCTCTACACGTTTCAGCACGGCGTCGCAGTTGGAGCGTCTCTCGGCGCCGACCCTGCATCCGTCGAAAAAGGGAAAAAGGTCCTCGGCTATCAGCAGACTGCGTTTGCCACCGCCTTGAAGCATCACCTGAAGATCGCCTATGGCGTGGACGACGATCCTGATTTCGTCTCGAAAGAGTTCGGCGCGCTGGTTCGGGGCGGCATGAAGCCGCTTGACGCCATCCAGGCTGCCACCGTGCGAGCATCTGAGCTTCTCGGCATGTCAGACCAGATCGGCACACTGGAGATGGGAAAGTATGCTGACGTGGTTGCCGTCACCGGTGACCCGCTGGTCGACATCCAGGCCATGGAAAGCGTTGTCTTCGTAATGAAAGGCGGCGTGGTGTTCAAAATGCCTGCCCAGAAATAAACCGCGAATGTAAGAATTGCCTTCCTGCATGGCACAAGGGATACCGCCAGGCGAACCAGGCACTCTGGTTCGACTCCCGTCACTTTTGTTGTCGAATGACAAGCAAACCTTCCCTAATCGGGTAAGGTAAGGGTTGCTGACCAACCGGGAGTGATCGTCTTGTGGCTCAAATTGAGATGCTGGATATGGCTACTTCTAGCTTGCTGTAGGTTCAGATACATTGTCGATAGGGCCGGGATGTCAAAGCCGGATTCGGGGACGATTAAGAGGAGGAACAAACATGGTCCAATCGGGTGTGCGCAAAAAAGAATGCCTGAGGATTCTGTTCTGGCGAATCGCCTGCGCCTTATTGTTCACCGCGGCTCCTCGCCTGCAGCGGCACAGTTCAAGGCCTGGGTCGTGGCCAAACTCCCCGACACGCCTGAGGGTCTCGGAATCGATTCGCATGGCAACCTCTACGCGACACTA
>Ga0187852_1002831_pt1 | contig 13475 bp, 10 predicted proteins | sample June2016WEW_6_40_FD_134511 | JGI IMG/M metagenome (GOLD analysis project Ga0187852, IMG submission 134511) | Peatland microbial communities from SPRUCE experiment site at the Marcell Experimental Forest, Minnesota, USA - June2016WEW_6_40 | ecosystem: Environmental > Terrestrial > Soil > Wetlands...
AGCGGAGCGAAGAATCTCGCTCTGCCGCTCAGGGTAAACTCCGCGAAGAGCCTGTCCTGAACGAAGTGAAGGAATCTCGCTCTGGGTGCTCAGGGTAAACTCCGCGAGGAATCTCGCTCTGAAGGTTCGCAAGGGCAGAGCGAGATTCCTCGTCGCCTGTGGCTCCTCGGAATGACACAAAAGCACAGACCCTGAAGCCCCGCCCTTCCAGTCCCGACGTGAAATCCACTATTGCAGCGCGGAATGAGTCCCCGCTCCTGCAGCTCTGCGGCTGTTCTGCGTTGAATTGTGCCGCGGCTGTGGGGGCGGTTCGCGATCCACCCCTACGGACTTACCGAACACCGCGGGGGCGCGAAGCTCCGCGGCCTCTGCTTGTTGCAGCTCTCCGTAACACAGGGCTTCGCATGGGGCCACCCGGCGTCTGCCTCAGGAGCACCACTCGTCGCCTGCAAATCTCGAGTTGCTGGAAGTTGAATCTTGGACAGGTAAGGCGTTGGTGCGGAAGGGGGGACTCGAACCCCCACGGTCTTACGACCGTCAGCCCCTCAAGCTGGTGCGTCTGCCAATTCCGCCACTTCCGCACGAAAGGCAGTTTTAAGTCGTCAGCTATCAGTTCTCAGTTTTCAGTCTAACTTAATTTGGCGTTCATCGGCCCGCATCACCGTCGCAACTTCACGGCGGGTTCTGACTGACAACCGATCGCTGACTACCGACGACTTCTTTCTACTTCTTTGCCGGCGCCGCCGGCGCAGGCGGCGGAGGCGCTGGGAACGCGGGAGTCATAGGCGCCGACTTGACCGGCGCGTGCTCCAGCACGGAACCCGACGAGTTTTTCGAGGCGTGAATCGCCAGGCTCACCGAAGTGACTATAAAAAGCACTGCCAAACCCCAGGTGATCTTTGCCAACAATGTCACGGAACCGCGCGGCCCGAACGCCGCCTGGCTTACGCCGCCGAAAGCCGCAGTGATATCAACGTTCTCGCCACCCTGAAGCAGCACCGTGCCGATCAACAGGATGCTCGATAGGATGTGAATAATCTGAAGAACCGCAAACATACTGGGAAATCTCTCTCCGGCCGCCTCAGCCGCGGGGGTAATTCACCAGGGCTCGAAAGGAATCGACCTTTAGACTTGCCCCACCGACCAGGGCTCCATCAATTTCTTCCTGCGCCATCAGCGTGCCTACATTGTCCGGCTTCACGCTGCCGCCGTACAAAATCCTGACGCCGTTCGCCTCTTGCTCTCCGAACTGCCGCCGCGCCAAACCGCGAAGCAGGCGGTCCGCGTCCGCCGCCATCTCGGGCGTGGCGGTTCGTCCGGTGCCGATGGCCCACACAGGTTCGTACGCAATCATAATACGGGAAAAGTCCCCCGGGGTCAATCCGGCCGTACCACCAACGAACTGGCTCTCGAGGACCTTCTCAGTCTCACCGCTTTCCCGTTCAGCCAGGGTCTCACCGACGCAGACGATCGGCGTCAGCCCGGCGGCGAGTGCAGCCTTCACCTTTTTGTTCACCTGCTCGTCGGTTTCGCCGCAGTTATGGCGCCGCTCCGAATGCCCAATGATCACGTGGGTGCATCCGGCGTCGCGGAGCATCCCCGTCGAGATGTCTCCGGTGTGCGCGCCTTCCTTGTCCCAGTGGCAGTTCTGGGCCGCAACCTGCACTTTGCTGCCCTTTGCCGCAGCAGCCGCCGCGGCGAGCGCCGTAAAGGGCGGCGCGACGATCACCTCACAATGGCTGGCCTCCGCCGCCACCGGCTTGATCTTCTCAATGAAATCCACCGCCTCGGCGATGGTCTTGTACATTTTCCAGTTACCAGCAATTACGGGTTTACGCATATGTGATTTCCTTGGTTAATAGTGGGCGATCAAAGGACCAGTTTAGAAACCCCTCACCCGTCACGCTCTGGCTGATGAAAGCGCCAGAGCGTGACACCCTCTCCCCAAGGGAGAGGGATATCCACTCGATCTTACGACCGCTTACTTGTCGTTTAGGGCTGCAACTCCGGGCAACGTGAGCCCGGAGAGGAACTCGAGCGAGGCGCCGCCGCCGGTGGAGATGTGGCTGATTTTATCCGCCACGCCCATCTTCTTTACGGCCGCCACGGAGTCGCCGCCGCCTACGATCGAGACGGCGGAAGAAGCGGCGACTGCCTTAGCGATGGCCAGGGTGCCCTCCGCGAACTGAGGCATCTCGAAGACGCCCATGGGACCGTTCCAGACAATGGTCTTTGCTCCGGCGATTTCCTGGGTGTACTGGGCGCGTGTGGCGGGTCCGATATCCATCCCGATTTTGCCCACGGGAATGTTGACATCGTTCACCACTTCCGCCGGTGCGCTGGCGTCGAATTTCTCCGCCACCACGTGATCTTTAGGGAGCAGGAACTTCTTACCACTGCTTTTGGCGGCCTTCAACAGTTCCCGAGCGCTTTCCAGCTTGTCATCTTCCACCTTCGACAGGCCCACTTCCACGCCCTCAGCCTTGAGGAACGTGTAAGCCATCGCTCCGCCGATGAGCACGGTGTCCGCAAGCTTCGCGAAGTTCTCGAGCAATTCGATCTTATCCGAGACTTTGGCACCGCCCACGATTGCGACATAGGGGCGCGCCGGGTTCTCGACTGCTTTGCTGAGGTATTCGAGTTCCTTCTCCATCAGCATGCCAGCCGCACAAGGAGAAAGGAAATGCGTGATGCCCTCGGTCGAAGCATGGGCGCGATGCGCGGTGCCGAAAGCGTCATTGACGTAGAGCTCGGCCAAGGCGGCGAGCTTCAAAGCGAAATCCGCCACATTCTTCTCCTCTTCCAGGTGGAAGCGCACGTTTTCAAGCAGCAGCACTTCCCCATCCTTCAGCGCCTGGGCCTGCTTCTCCACTTCCGGGCCCACGCAGTCAGCGGGGAAGACCACGGGCTTCCCGAGAAGTTCCGACAGCCGCGTGGCCACCGGCTTCAGGCTCATCTTCGGATTGGGTTTCCCCTTGGGCCTTCCCAGGTGCGAAGCCAGAATCAGCCGTGCGCCCTGGCCCAGAGCGTACTGGATGGTGGGAATAGAGGCGCGAATCCGGGTGTCGTCGGTGATCTGGGAAGCGTCGTTCAGCGGGACGTTGAAATCCACGCGCATGAAGACGCGTTTACCTTTCAGGTCAATATCGCGAATAGAGAGTTTTGCCATGGATAATTCCTTTTTTTAATGTCAGTTGTCCGTGGTCCGTCGCCGGTTGCTCGTGATAATTGGTTGTCCGCAATCCGCTGTCCGTTTCAGACTGAACGCCAGCCTTACCTTCGTCTGCAATCGGGCCCGTTGGGCGCAGGTAGGCCTTGGACCCGGGTCAGAGAGCATCGTTCAAAGGGTTGACTCAAATGGCGGTCCCTGCCCGCGAAATCCCACAGTTGCCCGTCGGCCAGTCGAGGTCCCAGATCAATTGAAATCCAAGGGTGAACGACGGACGACGGACAACTGACAACGGACCACGGACGTATTTTCTTACAGGGTCTTCGCCACGAAGTCGATCAGGTCGCGGACGCGGCACGAGTAACCCCACTCGTTGTCGTACCAGGCGACAACTTTCACCAGGTTTCCGTCAATCACTTTGGTGAAACCGGCGTCCACCATGGACGAGTGCGGGTTGCCGGTGAAGTCTTTGGAGACCAACTCCTCTTCGACGTATTGCAGGATGCCCTTCATGGGGCCTTCCGCGGCGGTCTTGAGGGCGGCGTTCACGGCTTCCGTGGTGGTCGGCTTCTCAACGAGCACGACCAGGTCAACCACCGAAACGTCCGGAGTGGGGACGCGCATCGCGTAGCCATCCAGCTTGCCCTTGAGTTCCGGGATCACCAGTCCGATGGCCTTGGCAGCACCGGTCGTGGTGGGAATCATGGAGAGGGCGGCGGCGCGGGCCCGGCGCAAGTCCTTGTGCGGCAGGTCCAGAATGCGCTGGTCGTTGGTATAAGCGTGGATGGTGGTCATCGAGCCTTTGAGGATCTTGAAATTGTCGTTAAGAACCTTGGCAGGGGGCGCCAGGCAATTGGTGGTGCAGGAAGCGTTCGAGAGGATGTTGTGCTTGGCCGGATCGTAGGCCTGCTCGTTGACACCCAGCACGATGGTGATGTCTTCACCTTTGGCAGGCGCCGTAATGATGACTTTCTTCACGGTGCCCTTCAGGTGCTTTTTTGCATCCTCCGCCTTGGTGAAAAGGCCGGTAGATTCCACCACAATCTCCGCACCCAGCGACGACCAGTCAAGCTCGGCGGGGTCCTTGGTCTTGAAGACATTGATCGACTTGCCATTCACGGTGATAAAGTCACCGGCGAAACTAACTTCGGCGCCAAAGATTCCAAAGATCGAGTCGTACTTCAATAAATGAGCAAGAGTCTTCGGGTCGGTGATGTCATTGACCGCCACAATGTCAATCCCCGGATCGTTGAGAGCGGCGCGAAACAGGTTTCGTCCGATGCGCCCAAAGCCATTAATTCCAACCTTAACAGACATAAATAGTCCTCCATTGTTCTTAGTTACAGAATCGAATTCGAACCGAAAATCTTACGCGGGTTGGCCCCGGTTGTCAAACGCTCTACAGTGGACTTCACATGCATAGCCGACATATCGTCAGAGGGTGCCTGTAGGGCTTATTGTGGGGCTCTTTGCGGCGGGTAGACAGCGCGTGGAACTAGCAGTTCATGTAGCCGACTTATAGTCACCTCAGCTCCAGCTTCGAAAGCTGAGAGTTTCGCTTAGATTGCGTCAAAAGGCGTAGATTCTTGACTGTTAAGCGTGCGAAATGAGCTCACTTGCGCTGCAAAAAAGCGAAAAGTGCGGGAGGGATTCGCCTCTGAAGTCGAACGGCGAGAACTGATTCGCGAAAGGAAATGCCGGTTTCACGCCAAGGCACAAAGTAGGCAAAGCCCGCGAAGAGCTTGCGGGTGCGATTAGGGGGATTTGTCACCGCGCGAGGGCGACCGGGGTCAGGCAGAGCAATGGGAATCGAGTTCACCGGACATTATGTACGTCGTCGGCGAGCCCACGCGTCGATAGCGGTCGATCATTTCGGATTCGTCCAGGTCGGCGCCCTGCGCATGCCTTGCTCGTCACTGCTTTGCGCCGCCCTGTTTCACCAGTTCCATATCGATCGTGATTGTGACATTCTCGGAGACCATGGCGGCGGGAATGGCGCCCACTCCGAAATCGCGCCGGTTGACGGTGGTGGTCGCGGAGGCGCCCATGTGCGAATTCCCCCGCGGATCTTTGAAGGGTTCGGAAGGACCCTCGACTTCCAGCGCCACTTCCTTGGTCACGCCGTGAATAGTAAGGTCACCCGTTATCCTCAGCTTACCCGGGCCGGCAGATTCGACCCGTTTGGATTTGAAGGTGATTGTAGGGAACTTCGCCACATCGAAGAATTTCGGGCTGCGCAGATCGTTATCGCGCATTTCAACGCGAGTATCCACGGACGCAGTGTCAATCGTGGCTTCAATGGACGATTTGGACGGGTCCGAGGGGTCGTACTGAACTGTGCCACCCAATTTGGTGAAATTGCCCCGAACGGTAGAGATTCCCATATGGCGCACCGCAAACTGTGCTGCACTGTGCGCGGGGTCAAGCTGCCAGGTTTCGGTCTGCGCCGCCACAGAGACCGCCAAACCCATTGCCAATACTAAGATCCATGCTTTCCGAGCCATCATAGCCCTCCGTTTTTGTTGCGTTCAGCTACTTTTCCACCCTCTCGCAGTGACCTGAAACCACCACCCTTCCGATTGTTGCAACGGATTTAGCAGGGTCGAGCCGCCTCGGCATCTAACGGGCATCCCCTAAAGCCGTTTGAAACAGACGCGGATGAGAGCCTAGTCAGTAGTCGATATGGCTATATTTTAACCTGTCGCGAGGACAAGTTCAACCCACTACCGCAACCCGCTATGCTATCGTGGGGATGAGAACACAGATTCCAGCGCCGCTACAGAAACTACAAGAAGAAACGTGTCATTCCGAGCGAAGCGAGGAATCTCGCTCTGCTTCGTGCCAATCGACGAACAAGGACCAGGGCGAGATTCCTCGCTTCGCTCGGAATGACAGGGCATCTTCAAACAGGGAGGGCCTTATGACAGATCTCAACCCGCAAAGGAAACAGATGGCCGACGATTCGATGGTGCGAAACCTGGACGCACAGGCGCGGGCGATCTGGCCGCAGGAAAGCGCGCTATTTGGCCGTTACGCGCTGCCTGTTAATCCACACATTCTCGATGCAGGGTGCGGCACGGGCGAGATTTCGTCACGGCTGGCGGAGCTATTTCCAAACGCTCGCGTACTGGGGGTCGACATTATCGACAAGCACCTGGACCTCGCTCGGTCGCGCTACCAAAGCCTTGCCGCGCGGTTGTCGTTCGAGCACCAAAGCGTGTTCGAGCTCGACGCAGCCGACCATTTTTTCGACCTCACGGTGTGCCGTCACTTGCTTCACTCAATTCCCTACCCCGATCGCGTGCTCGCCGAATTGGCGCGCGTCACGCGGCCTGGAGGTTACCTGCACCTTATTCCGGAAGACTACGGGATGGTTCATTTCCAGCGCGGCACGCCTGATCCGCGAGACTTCTGGCACGAGGTCCCGGCGCGCTTCGGAGCCATGACCGAGACCGACCTCTTCATCGGCCGGAACACCTATGGAATCCTCGCGGCGATGGGCCTGGAGGAAATAACAGTGGACTACGTTATCGTCGACACGGTTCGTGTGCCCAGGGAGACCTTCGCCGCAATTATCGAGGCTTGGCGCGACGGCTATACGGGGCCGATCGGAGAGCTGGTGCCTTCGGCGCGCGACTCGGCGTGGACGTGTTTCAATCAGATGATCTCCAACATCCGCGATCCGCACGGATATGCAGTGTGGATGGTGCCGGTGGTGAGTGCGCGATTGCCGCGGGGCCAGGCGGCTTCTTCGTAAGCCTTGACTCAATATTCCAAATCCAATAAGAAACACATACGCTCCTCTTTTTTGCCGACGCCGTGGCCTCTGTGGCGAGGCTTGTTGATTGCCGTTTTGAGTTTTCTGCGTTCAGTTAACCCCGAATTCCGAAGTTGCGAAGATCAGTGAGAAGAAACCCCTCACCCGGCTCGCTACTCTCGCCACCCTCTCCCCCCGGGAGAGGGCTGAAAACCATCGTCGTTGACGGCCCTCTCCCTCGGGGAGAGGGTGACCTGCTGCCGGCGCGTTCATCAGCCGGAGCGGGCCGGGTGAGGGGTTACTTCCGAGGAATCTGAACACCCGTTCCGTTCTCGAGGTCAACTTCGGAATTCAGGTTAACGGACTCTTCGGGCCGCGTTTCACCCCGCAGACAACCCTCTTGCCTCGGCCGGATGTGCTATCGTTGGAAACAATGATGCTGGCACTACAAGGCCAATGGCTCGCGATCCTGCTGGCACTGCAGCTCCCGGCGGCACCCTCAGGCGAAGTCACCAACGTCGAGCTCCAGCCGGCGACCGTTCAGGCCTTCAACCGATACGTGCAATTGACGGAAGCACGAATCAATGGCGAAGTGTCAACGCCTGACAAATTTCTTTATGTGGATGGATACCCGCCTGAGCGCCGGTCTCAAGCGCTTGCAGCCCTCCGGCGCGGCGAGCTGCTCATGGAGCAGCTTCAGACAACGGATCGTTCCGGCAAGGCAATCGAAGCGCCGGGCGGCCTGATCCACCACTGGCTGGGCGCGATTTTTGTTCCTGGAGCCACTCTTCAACAAACCTTGGCGTTTGTGGAAGACTACGATCACGTCCAGGACATTTATAAACCGGAGGTGGTTCGCTCGCGTCTGCTCAGCAGGCACGGCAATGACTTCAAGATCTACTACAGGCTGAGAAAAAAGAAGGTCATCACCGTTACACTCGACACGAATCATGACGTTCACTATTTCCAGGTGGATTCGAAACATTGGTACTGCCGCAGCTACTCGACCCGAATCGCAGAAGTGGTCGATGCCGGCACGGCGAATGAGCGCGAGAAACCCATTGGCCATGACCGAGGGTTCCTTTGGCGAATCAATTCTTATTGGAAGTTCGAAGAGAAAGACGGCGGCGTGTACATCGAGTGCGAGTCAATTTCACTGACGCGAGACATTCCCACAGGACTAGGTTGGCTGATTAAGCCCTTCGTAACCAGCATCCCCAAAGATTCCCTCCGCATGACCATGGATTCGACACGGGCGGCGCTGGAGGCGGGGAGGAAGGGAAGTTAGAAGCTGGAAAACGGAGAATAAAAGCAGTTTCAAAATTCCCTGTACCCGATCGCAACTGGGTTTTTCGAATACGCAGGAAGCCCGTGCTGCACCGACGGTGGGGCCTAGGCGCCGACCACCGCCGCTCCCCGGAGGGGAGCAAATTGAGTAGCCGGGGGAGAAACCCCCGGACCGGGCGCTACACCCCGCCTTCGGCACGCCTCTCCCCGCCGGCGGAGAGAGGGGAAAGGGGGTGAGGGGGGCACGTTTCCAGGGGCGTTGCCCCCGGCTACTCACCTTCAGCCACTGCAGGGCTAAGACTGGATCGAAGTTCTTCCGTGGGGCAACAGACAAGCCGCGGACCCCCACACCGGGATCCGCGCTACCTGACCGGTCGAATTTCGGAAGAGTAGCTGGAAATTAGAAACTGGAAAATGGAGAGCGTGGAACTGCTTGCCCGTCTCTCGACACTCTGGGGTTCGTGAGCGCGCGCCTGCGTTTCAGCGATCAATCCGCCTTTAGTTGCGTCAGCCCAGTGCGTCGCTGCTCTTTAGCCATCCAGATTTTGTTCAGTTCCTGCGCGGCATTGTCCGAAGCGGCCCGCGTGAGGAAAGAGTATTCGACGGCCGGCTGTTCGCTGGCTGGAGCCCACGAATCGATGACGTGAAACCAAGTACGGCCGTTGCGTTCCCAACAGATCACCTGATAGCGCACGTCGTCCATTAATTACCTCCCTCTTAAGATCCCAATCGAGCCGGCGCCGGCTGTGCCAGAACATGAAAACAAGATCGTAGGGGACGGCTTGCTGTCCGCTGTCCGGATCAATCTTGCAACATCCCGGGTAGGGCAAGCCCTACCCCTACACTTTTGCGGAGCGGCAAAGGATCTTAGCCATTTCCTAGTTCGCTCTCTTCTGCTCAAGCAATGAGTATAGCACAGGCATTACCAGCAAAGTGATGAAGGTCGAGATGGAGAGCCCGCCGATGACGGCCAGGGCCAGGGGTTTTTGCAATTCCGCTCCTGCCCCTAAACCCAGCGCCAGTGGAAGCAACCCGAACAGCGTGCACAGGGTCGTCATCAGAATCGGACGCACGCGGATCTTGCCGGCCTGCACCAGGGCTTCGCTGAGCGGCATTCCCTGCTCCTCCCACAACTTGTGCACATACTCAAACAGAATAATACCATTCTTGACAACCAGGCCCACCATCAGGATGATGCCCATGAATGACGAGACGTTGAGCGCCGTTCCGGTGGCCAGCAGCATCACGAAGACTCCGAGGAGTGAAAGCGGAGCCGCCGACATGATAATCAAGGCGGGTGCAAAGGCGCGAAACTGGATTACCAGCACAATGAATACCGCCGCGAGCGCCAGGCCCAGCACGGAAAGAAGGTCGTGGAAGGAGCTTTGCTGGCTTTCATAGAGACCGCCTATTTCGTAATTGGTCCCGACCGGAAACTGAATGGAACTCAGCAGATTTCTGACGTCGCCCACGGCGCTGCCCAGGCCACGGTTCTCAAGTCGGGCGGAAAGCGCCACCATCAAGCGCTGATTCTCGCGCGTCAATTCGCTCTCGCCCTGGCGGGTCTCGAACGAGGCCAAAGCGGATACGGGCACAATCTGCTTGTTCGGCGTGACGATGGGGAAATGCTCCACGTCCGGAAAGTTATAGCGGAACGAGTCAGGAAAGCGCACGCGAATCCCGATGGTGCGGTCGGTCTGGCGCAGGTCGGTTTCTGTCAGTCCCAGCAGGCCAGCCTGAATCTGCTGCGAGACTTGGTCGACGGTCATGCCCAGATGTCCCGCCTGAACGGAATCGACGTGCGCCACAATTTCCGGATTGCCTTTCAAAATACCCTGGAAATCCACGATGCCGGGAACCTTCTCCATCTTCGGCCCGATCTCGTCGGCGAGCTTTTCCAGTTCAGGCATGTTACTGCCGTAGATCTTTACTTCAATTGGATTCGGGCTCCCTTCCATGTCCCCGATCATGTCCTGGAGCACCTGGGTGAATTCAACGCGTACTCCGGGAATTGTGCTGAGAATCTTCTGGCGCAGATCATCCATAGTCTCGTCGATGCCGCGTTCACGCTCGGAACGCGGTTTCAGCTTGACCACGATCTCGCCGGTATTTTGCGTGGTCGCGAAAGGCCCCATCTCCGCCCCGGTGCGGCGCAGGAAGGCCTCAGTTTCAGGCGTCTTCTTAACTTCCTCCCCGACCAAATGGAAAATACGATCGGTTTCGGCCAGTGAAGTTCCTGGCGGGGTCCACATGTCGAGAACAAAGCCGCCCTCGTCCATTTCGGGGAGGAAGCCAGTCTCCGCTCGCGTGTAGATGAACAACGCCACGGCAACGGACACCGAAGTGACGGCAGCCACTACCCAACGCCTGCGAAGCGACCATCGAACCGCCCGTTCATAGGCCCGATTCACGGGCCCGATGAAACTCTCTGCGGTTTTGTGGTGCCGCTCCGGAGAAAGGAAGCGCTGGGAGAGAAGAGGTATCAGCGTGAGCGCAAAGACGAGCGAAAGAAGCACCGACACCGCGAGCGTGAGGCAGAGTGCGGAGAAGAACTCGCCCACCACGCCTTTGAGCAAGCTCAAGGGCGAGAAAACCACCACCGTCGTTGCCGTCGACCCGATCACTGCGCTCAGCAACTCCTGCGTACCTTTTTCGGCTGCTTCGGCGGGCGTCTCTCCCAATCCAAGATGGCGGTAGATGTTTTCAATGATCACCACCGCGTCGTCGATAATCAACCCGATGGCGACGGCGATTCCCCCCAGCGACATCAGGTTCAGCGTGCTGTGGAACAAATTCATGAAGAAGAATGTGCCGATGACCGTGATGGGAAGAGTAATGGCGGCGATTAGAGTGGTGCGGCCTTCGCGGAGAAAGAGAAAGAGGATGACAACGGCCAGGAAGCATCCGATCAGAACTGCATCGCGGATGCTGGCCACCGCCTCGCGAACGAATTCCGCCATGTCATAAACTACCGAGAGGTGAAGCGTCTTGGGAATCGCCGAGCCGAGGTTTTTCGCCAGCGCTTTGGCCTGGTCGGCCACTTGCAGAATGTTGCCGCCGATCTGGCGTGAGATGCTGATCAAGGCGCCCGGCTGGTTGTTTCCGTAAACCAGCATGCGGGGATCTTCGACTCCATCCCGCACTTCCCCGATGTCGCGCACTCGAATGGGCGTCTGGCCGTCCACGGCCACGACGGAATTCCGGATATCGTCAAGGTCGGTAAACTGGCCAGTGGCCAAAACGAGGTAGCGTGAATAGTCTTTGTCCAACCTTCCGACTGAGGTTATGTCATTCGTGGCTTTCAAGCGGTCCGCGATGTCAGGCAAAGTAAGGCGGTGGGCGAGCATCTTCTGCGGGTCAACGATGACCGATGCCTCGCGCGTATCGCTCGCTTCGACTTCCACCAGCGCCACGCCCGGCACTCGGTTGAAAAGCGGGCGCAGGTTGTAGTAGCCATAATCGCGCAGGTCGGAGTCCGGGACATTACCGTTCAAAACAAACATCAGGATAGGCCAGGCCGAGGGCGTGATGCGCTCGACCGAGACGTCGGTCCCCGCAGGCAGGTCAGATCTGACGTCGCTGACGCCTGCCTGCATGAGCTGAAGCGCGTACTGCATGTCCGTGTCGGGATTAAAAAGGACGGATATCTCTGTCGCGCCCCGGATGGTCCTCGAACGCACCCGCCACACACCCAGCACGGTTCGCGCCTCTTCTTCGAGCGGCCGTGTCACTGTCAGAAGCATGTTTTGAGGCGAGAGATCGCCGGAATGCGCGAGAACGACAATGCGCGGGAAGGAAAGCTCGGGATAAATGTTGCTGGGCAAGCGGAAAACCGAGATCAAGCCCGCCGCCAGCAACAAGACGGTCAGCAGGTAGACCGCGCGACTGTTCTGGCGAAAGAATCGGACCACGTTCATGATTTGACCTTGACTTTCGCGTGTTCGGGAAGGCCGTAGCCTCCGCCCAAGATGATGGTCTCTCCCTCTTCCGCCCCGGAGAGCAGTTCGACGCGGTCCTTGGTTTCGAGCCCGAGTTTAACCGGAACGGCCTCCGCCTTTTCTCCTTCCACTCGGTAAATCTCCGGGTTTCCGTCCTGGTCCCGGTAAACGGCCTGGAGAGCCGCAACCAGCGCCTTGCGGTGGGTTTCCAGGGGCACGGTGGCAGCGAGAAACATGCCCAGCCGCAGCAGCCCTGCACCGTTGGCGATCCGGATGCGAACCAGTCCTACGTTGGTGGTAGGATCAACCGCAGGAGAGATGGCCACAATGCGACCCTGAAGCACCTTGCCCGGAAAAGCGTCGGTCGAGATGCTCATCGCCTGCCCAATGCGAATCCTCTGCAAGTAAAGCGCCGGCACATTTCCATACAGTTCCACTTCCGAGGTGTTCGCAACTTCAAACAACGGCTGCGCCGCCGTGCCGTCAACTTGCTCACCGGCGCTCAGCAAGCGCTTGACCACCATTCCCGTGAGGGGAGAGCGCACGTCGGTGCGCGTGAGGTTCATTTGCGCCAGGGAAAAAGCGGCCTCCGCCTGGTTTAGAAGAGCTTTATTGACGGCCGCCTGGGTGCGCGCGTCCTCAAAATCCTTCTGCGCAGCGATGCCGCGGTCCAGCAGCTTCTGGTTGCGGGCCAGGCTCAGGTCTGAGTTCTCCACGTTTGCTTTGACTTGATCCACCGCCGCCTGAGCCTGGCGAACCTGGTCGTGAAATAGCCGGTCGTCAATATTCGCCAGCACTTGCCCCTCGGTGATGTGATCGCCCTCCGCCACCAGCATGTGAGCGACTCGGCCGGGAACGAGCGAACTGACGCGAACGTCCTGGTTGGGCAGCGCGGATATGGTCCCGGTGACGGATAGCGTGGATTCAATATCCGCGCGCTCCACACGCGTGACGGTGACTTCCGCAACGATGTTGGCCGCAGCTTCGTCGCCGCCCTCACCCTCATCTCCGGCGGATTTCTTCGAGCAAGAGGGCAAGAGCAAGGCAAGGGTCAGGATCATACAACCCATCACCGGTACCATTCCGCGCCCGTTGATTTTTCCGCCCAGTCTTCGCGCTGTCATCCTGAGGGAAGACTTCGTGCCCTTTGGGCTTTCCAACGTGCATGAAAATGGCCTATGTGGAGGCAGCCGCAGAGTCCGGGAAGGGCGGGGCTTTAGCCCAATACTGTTCACTTTATAATTCTGATGCATCGTTCGATCACAATCCGGTCCTTGCTTAGCCTCTGGCGCCGGCGCACGGGGAATTTGCTTTGCGGGCGCCG
>Ga0187852_1002833_pt1 | contig 13452 bp, 9 predicted proteins | sample June2016WEW_6_40_FD_134511 | JGI IMG/M metagenome (GOLD analysis project Ga0187852, IMG submission 134511) | Peatland microbial communities from SPRUCE experiment site at the Marcell Experimental Forest, Minnesota, USA - June2016WEW_6_40 | ecosystem: Environmental > Terrestrial > Soil > Wetlands...
GTTCGTCCCCAACGCCACCCTCTTGCCAGTTGCCGGGACCGACGTGGACGTGGACGTGGACGTGGATCTTCCACTGGCAAGAAAGTGCGCTTCGATCCGTGCCGGAGACAAGGCAGTTGGGTAGATCGCTACCTCATCCACATCCCCGATCATGCCCTGGTTGATGTAACTGTCAAGCCAGTACCCGATCCGGATCGGGCTCGCCAGCAGGTTGATTGCTGTGACAGGGGTGAGCTCACCCAGGTCGTGCCCGTCGACATAGCCGGTTACCTTGTCGGCCGCGGCGCTGTAGGTGATAGCGAGATAGTGCCATCGGCCGTCCCAGAGGTTCACGCCGACAGTTCTGGTGTCCCAGATGGGGAGGGTGCTCGCGTTCTCTACCCCAACGTAGAGGTCGAGAACCAATTGGCTGGGAGTGCCATTTCCAGTGTCGCTCGTCCAGGTCGACAACCCGGCAACGTTGCCCTCGCCTGCCTGGCCCATACTGACCAGCGATTGGTCCCGGACGGTTCCGGTGCTGCGGAACCACGCCTCCAGTGTGAAGCTGTGATCGCCGGTCAAGCCCGAGCCGGGACCTCCTGTACCGACCCCTGAGCTCGGTGAGACAGCAGCTACCGCTGAGTCACCGGCGATGGCCCCCGGCACACCGAAGTGCACCCCCGAAACGTAGGTGCCATTGTTCGCTGACGCCGACGAGTCGCACATCGTCGGCCCAGACGACTCGTCGAGCCGGAAGTACGCGATCGGCGAGTCAGACAGCACAGCCCGTGAATAGGAATCGGCCACGTGAGATCTACAGCCCGTGGATGCAGTTGTCGTGGTGGTCGAGGTTGGCGGGATCGTCGATGTCGACGTGGCCGCGGGAGGCGAGGTGCTGGAGCTGCATCCCGCCAATGCCACAACGCAGACCACTAGGGCGGCTGTGACCCCGAAACCCCAGGAACTACTGCGAAATCTCTGTGTCATGTCGCCTCCCGACGTGCCACAACACGCGCGGCTCAAACAAGCAGGCCACGGCGGTGACCAGCAATCGGCACTCGCAGACTGTGGCCACGCGAATTTTAGTCTTCGAGACTGTCACTCACCAGGGGCTTCACAACCCACTGAGACAACTCCACGGTCTCTGGCAGCAACACTGTCGACTCCGCGCGACCAGACGAAGGTCGGCGTCACCGTCAGACGGCGAGTCGCCCAGTCGTCGAAACGGTGACGCGCCAGAACGACACCCACCGCGCTGCTCGAAAGTGCTGGGGACCACGCACCGACTCGGCAGGGGCGACTCCCGGGGAGGGGGGTCTGGGCGACAAGCACGGTGAGTCGTCGGCACGATTCGGCTTACCCGACGTCGACACAAAGACGGGGGGGAAGGGAGCTGCCCCCTCCATTTCGGTCCGAGGTTGCCGGTCGGAGCGCCTCAGTACGCTCGGAAGTCGTGCAGGACTACGCCGAAGCCTGGACCTCCGAGCGAGGGCGCCGCCACCCGGCTGGTGTACGACCCCGACGGCAAGCCCACCGGTGCTGGTACCTCGTGGACGCCTGCGCCCGCACGCCGGCGAGCTGGAACGGCGGCCTTAGCCTTAGCCGCTCCACTCACTAGGCCCCGCACCGAGAGCCCCAAACCGCCCCGCCGGGGACCCTCGCTCGTCCCCGATACCTCGCCCCGCTGTGCCCGCAGTGGCACCTACTCGGGGCGGTACTCCCGTTCCCCGGTTGCTGGGTTGTACCAAACCCGCATCGGCTTGCCTGTCGAAGGGTCGGTGAAGACTTCGCTCGTCGGCTGAGAAGACTTGCTGGCAACCTTGCGGCTACTTCGGTAACGGTCCCAGCCGAAGAGCGCAAACACGACCCCGACGACCACGACCGCTAGGATCACCCATTCCACGACGCCCAATGGGGGCCTCTTACCTTTGCGTGCCGGTTGGGTCAGGGGGCGCGGGCAGCCACTCGACGACCCGGGCGGTACCGTAGGCGACGATCTCGCTCATGCTCCTCGACATCTCGGTGGAATCGAAGCGCATCATGGTCACTGCATTGGCCCCCATGGCGGCGGCGTTTTGCACCATGCGGTCGAGCGCCTGGCGCCGCGCGTCCTCGTTGAGTTTGACGTAGGACCTTATCTCGCCGCCAACGAGGCTTTTCAGGGCGGCGGCGATGTTGCCTCCCAGGCTGCGGGAGCGGACGGTGAGGCCGAACACCTGGCCGAGGGTCTTCACCACCTGGGCCTCGGGGATGTTCTCTGTCGTCGTGACGATCATGGGCCGCGAGGAAGGGGCACTCCCCCCTGCCGGCTGGCTCGGGTACTTGGGTAGATCGGCTGGGGCCTGCATGGCTGCCTCCTGTGACTTGAGGCGTCGGTGACTGTGGGCGCCTTCGAACATGATGTCACCACGGCCAGCCACCCGGGCTCGACCGCTCGGCTCGGCCGGTTCCGTGCCCCCGTCGAGCCCCGCAAGACGGCTTCGTTTCACGGTGACGGCTACGCCCACATCGCACGCGTACGCCTCCATGACCCCTAGCCAGTTCGCCGAAGCTCGGGGTCCCATAGATTGGGCTAATTGCGCCTCCCACGGACTCACTGGGCCTCTTCGTAGCTCGCGCCCGACTCGGCGATCAGGCGCACGCCGAGACCGTCGTTCGGACACCTCGAACGGCTCGGAGTAGGTTGGCAGTCGGTACGACATTCTGTGCGAAATCGAGCACTCAGCTCGAGTCGCTGCGGTGATCGAGCGACGGGGGTGCGGCGCGGGGGTCCTAGTCCTCTCGGCGCTCGTGGGCGGGAGGAGCTTCGATGGAGGGAACAAGGCATTCGGTGATAGGCGCCGATGACGTCAGCATCGGCCTGCTGACAGCGGGCACTGGGCCGGCGCTGCTGCTCGTGCACGGGGGAATGGGCCGGATCGAGCAGTGGGAGCCCGTATGGTCAGCTCTGGCCGAGCATCGGCAGGTAACTGCGATGAACCGTCGCGGAAGGGGCACCAGCGGCGACGCTGAGCCCTACTCACTCAGGAAGGAATTCGATGACATAGCGGCGGTCGCCAATCAGCTGGCAGAGGAACAAGACGCCCCCGTCGATGTCTTCGCCCACAGTTACGGAGCGACCTGCACACTCGGGGCAGCAGCTCAACGGGCGCCTTTCCGCCGTATCGCGCTATACGAACCGCCCGGGCCTCAGACAGTCCCAAGAGAATGGGTCGAGCGTGCCATCGGTTTGGTGTCCGATGGGAAACCGGGAAGAGCGATGTTCAGCTTCATCACCGAGATCGTCGGACTCACCCCTGAGCGGTTCGAGGAGTACAGGAGCGCCCCGGGGGCCTATGACCTCCTCCCAATCGTCACGGCAACGCTTCCGCGAGAGGCTGAGGCGCTCACGAGTGTCGACCTTCCTGGTCTCGCCGTGAAGGTCGCGGCTCCGGTGCTGTTGTTGCTCGGCACGAAGAGCCCCCCGTGGGCTGGTGAGATCACTCGCGAGCTCGCAGCGACACTGACGACCGCCGAACTCGTGAGCCTTCCCGACCAAGGACACGACGCCATCGATTCGGCGCCGGATCTCATCGTCACCGAGCTCCGGCGCTTCTTCGACAACGACTGATCAACCTCGCCGCCGTCGGATCGGACGCCTGTGCCGCAACTGCAAACGAATCTCCGTCGATCTGGCGCGCTAGGTCAGGTCCACCGGTTGGCGTTCGGAGTGGCCTTCTGTTTCGTGACCTGCCCCAGGGGGCGGCACTCGTGCTACTGCGCGTGGGCGAGTTGGGAGCTCAAAGGTGCTTGGGTGCTTCGTGGAGCGGAGCCAGGCGCCTGCTATGGCGATAGCGGCACTCGCCCGAAGCCGTACGTTCGAGCTCCTCCACCATCGCCGTCTATGAAGCCTTGACAGCAGCGGATGGCCACGAGCACGCCGACACCGAGGTCGATCCCGATCGCCTTGCCTGTCGGAGCGAGCTCGCCCCTGGGCACGCCGGTGCAGAACACCGTGGCCTCGAGTCCAGTACAAGCGGATGCCGTACAGCCACCGTGGACCCTTGTTGGCGGACTCAGCGGACGTGGCGCGACACCGGGTGATCCCAGGCGTCCTGGTGCAAACGTTGTCCCACCCTTCCGCTCGAAAATCTTCACGCTCGGTCTCCTTCGGGTTCACCGAAGGACCCTGACGTGGCTGTTAGTCAAGCATCTGTAGGTGGTCAGCCACAGTCCGCGTAGCCAGCACGTGCACACGACGGGTCAGGTAGCGCCTGACAGCATGCCGACGAGGAGTCCACGACGGCGCGTGAAGTAGGTCGCCCTGTACACGTTTCAGACGAGCTTCTTAGTGTCCGACCGGCGCTCGCGCCGGCTCACCACTGCCAGCTGTGGCGTCATTTCCGTGGGTGGGGGAAAGCGCTCCGCCACCGTTACGCTGTTCCACCACCGCGGCGACGGCCACAACTGACCTCTGCGAATAGGAGGCCACCGGCCCGGTGACGTTGACGACTGCCTCTTGGCGGATGTCAGACGATGAAGCGCCCACGGCGAAGCGGAAAAGGCCCGGCTCGACGACAAACCGCATGGCCTCGTCATAAAAGGCGAGGCGACTTGGGTGTACGTCGAAGCTCACCCGCGCGGCTTCGCCTGGGCCCACGCACAGCCGGGTGAAGCCAATCAGGGAGGCTTCCGGTCTGGCCACCGACGCCACCAAGTCCGACACGTAAAGCTGGACGACCTCCTCACCTTCGCGACCCCCCGTGTTGGTCACGGTCACCCCCACAGTGATGGTGGACGAAGTGTCACCGGCCTCGACCGTGATATCCGAGTAACCGAACGTTGTGTACCCGAGGCCATGGCCAAAACTGAACAGCGGGGTGCGGGCGCAGTCCGTGTAATCGCCGTAGAAGACCGAACGCGACCCCCCGGAACGATGGCTGCTGTACAGCGGGATCTGCCCGGTGGCCCGGGGAAGGGTCACTGCCAACCTGCCAGTGGGCTCCGCACGGCCCAACAGGACGTCAGCGAGAGCATTGCCTCCCTGTTCCCCAAGCGGCCAGGCGACGAGCAGAGCTTGCACCTGGCCGGCCACCTCGCTCAGCACGTGGGCCCTCCCGCTCATGACGACAAGCACAGTGGGGGTGCCCGTCGCTGCCACGGCGCTGGCCAGTTCTTCCTGGACGCCCGTCGGCCTGAGGTCCGTGGCGTCGCGAGCTTCTCCCACCGTCGAGCTCTCGTTCAGCCCGGAGCGGCCTCCGAGCACCACCACGGCTACGTCGGCTCGCTTGGCTGCAGCGACCGCAGCCGGGATACCTGAGCGATCGTCCCCCTGTAGCTCGCAACCCTTCTCATAGGCAACCTCAACCCGGGGACCCAGGGAGGCCCTGAGCCCAGCAAGGGGCGTAACGTGCTCGGTGTAGTAGTTACCGGGTTTGAGCGCCCCTTTTCCGCTCGGCAGGTCAACAATGTCAGAGATCTTGTTGTCCGAGCCGACGCCGGCGAACGCGCTTGGAGCAGGCTCCGAGGCGCTACCGACCTCTTTGTGGGTAGCTGCCAAAGACGGCCGGTCGAGCGTGGGCGCCCCCTCGGGATCGAGGAACAATGCCTGGTGAGCAGGGTAGTGATAATCACCTTGCAGTAAGCGCCGGTCATCGGCCGCCGGCCCGATGACTGCCACTTTCGACACGTGTCCTGCCAACGGCAGGACTCCGTCGTTGGTCAAGAGGACAATGCCCCGGGTGGCCGCCCGCCTGGCCAGGCTGGCGTTGGCCGTGTCGGCGAAGACGAGTCTGACTTGGCCCGAGTTCACGTACGGCGACTCGAACAGGCCTAGGCGCATCTTGGCCGTCAGAACTCGGCGGACGGCCCTGTCGACCACGGCCAAGGGAACCTTGCCGTTCGTCACCGCGGCCTTGAGCGGCGCCCCGAAACAATCCAGGGCGGGAAGCTCGAGGTCGAGGCCAGCCGTGATGGCCTTGACGGCCGCCTCAGACCGGTCGGTCGCCACCCGGTGGTAGCTCATCAAGAAGCTGACCGCGGAATAGTCGGCCACCACCATGCCTTCGAACCCGAGCTCGTCGCGGAGCAACCCGGTCAGGATCTCGCTCGACCCGCTGCCAGGGAGCCCGTCGATGCAGCTGTAAGAGCTCATTACGCACCCCAAGGCGGCGTCGCGGATGGCGGCGGCAAAAGGCTCCGCATAGACCTCGCGCAGCTCCCTCGGCCCAAGTTGCACCGGAGCGTGGTTGCGGCCACCTTCGGAGAGCCCGTGGGCCAAGAAGTGCTTCCCGGTGGCGAGGACGCCCCGGGACAAGTCGTCGGTCTGCATACCTCGGACGTAGGCCGTCCCCAACACGCCGGCCAGCACAGGATCCTCGCCGAAGGTTTCCTCCAAACGGCCCCACCGGGGATCTCGAGCCACGTCGAGCACGGGCGCCAAGCTGTGCCGCGCCCCCACAGCCAGCAACTGGCGCCGGGTCCTGTCCGCCACCTCCTGCACCAGCTCGGGATCCCAACTGCAGGCCAGAGCCAGTGCCTGAGGGAACACCGTCGCACCCCGGGCACAGTAGCCCGCCAGTGACTCTTCGTGCACCATCACGGGGATCCCGAGACGGGTGCGTTCAACAACGAGATGTTGGATCTGGTTCAACAGCTCGGCACTTTGCTCCGGCTCGAGGCCGGTCGTAGCACCTATACGCGTGACTTGACCAATGCCGTGGGGAACCACAGCCAGCGCCGCATCCTCATCGAAGCGTTCCTCTTTGATCAAGTCTGGAAACCCAATCGCCCCCAGCTGGGCCAACTTCTCGTCGAGATCCATGCGGTCGATCAGGTCACTGACCCGGTCTTCTATCGCCAGCGCGGCATCGGTGTATGCGGTGGTAGTCATCGGTTCACCTCGGTGCTGTTCTCAGGCAAGTCGGTCGGGCGTTCGAGGTTTGGCCAGGTGCGAGAGAGCTGTCCATGGTCAACGTAGGGCAAACCCGCCGATGCCCTTTACGAACTGGCGGCGCAGGACTATGTAGAGGACCAATATCGGCAGCATCGTGAAGAAGACAAACGCCATCACGACCGGCACGTTTACACCGTACTCCGAGTTCGTGGCAAAGCGGTACAACCCCAGAGGGAGCACCATGTCGTTATTGGACTGGGTGAGGATGAGGGGCAGGAGGAAGTTGTTCCAAGCCCCGAGGCCAGCGTAAATACTGACCACAGCCAGTACCGGACGAGCCATGGGGAAGACCAGGCGGGTGAAAGTCGTCCATTGCCCCGCCCCGTCGACGGCCATCGCATCGTACAGTTCTCGTGGTATCAGCCGCACGTAGTTGACCATCAGCAGCACAGCCACTGGGATGAGCGACGCCGCGATCACGAGGGTAAGGCCGTAAAGCTTGTCGTAGATATGGATCTTGGTCGTTATGAAGAACAGAGGTATTACGATCGCCTGGATGGGCACGGCGATGCCGAACAGTATGAGGCGGAACGAGACAGCCGCGTAACGAGACCCTCGCCGGACGATCCGGTAGGCGGCTCCGAGCGAGAGCACCGTGACCAGTGCGATCGTGCCCGCAGCGAGCTCGGCGCTGTTACGGAGCACCGTCGCTATACCGGATCCGTGGAACATGGTCGAGTACGACGAGAGAGTCAGACCGCCCGTCGGCAGCCAGGCGTTTGCCGTAAAGTACTGATTGCCGGACCGGAAACTGGCCAGGACCATGTAGTAAATGGGGCCGAGCACGATAACCAACCAGATCGTGCCCAAGAGGAAGCTGATGACGTGAAAGCCCTTCGAGCCACCCTTGATGCCGCTCAAAGCCTCCGAGCGGGCGCGTCGCCGTTGCCGGCGCGTGGTCCGGCCGGCGGGCGTGTCTGCAACGCGTTGTGGGGCTGTCGTCACGATATGCCCTCCTGGCCACCCTCCATCGAAGCGAACCCTGTCAGCCTGACGAGGGCGATGGCTACGAGAATCCCAAGTACGCCTAGGACAGTTGCTATGACGCTCGCGTAGCCGAACTCGGTCTCGACGAAACCGGTGTTGTACATGTCCATCGCCAGGACCCGGGTTGTGTCGCCCGGCCCGCCCAAAGTCAAGATATAGATGATGTCGAAATACGTCAGGGAACCGACGAGGACCAGTGTTGACGAGGTTACGATGCTGTAGCGCAGCTGAGGCAGTGTCACGTGCCAGAATGCTTGGCGCACGTTCGCACCGTCGACCGTAGCCGCATCATAAAGCGCCGTCGGTATGGCGCGCCTGCCCGCCTGGAAAATGAGCGTATGGAAGGGGATGAACTGCCAGGCGATGATGACCACGATGGTGAAGAGGGCAAAGCTGGGGCTCCCGATCCAGTTCTGGTTGAGGAAGTTCATGTGGAAGTGGATACCGAGCCAGGCGAGCCCGCCGAACTGAGGGAAAAGAACGTCCTCCCACATAAGGGACAGCCCTGCGGTGGAAAGCAGAAGAGGCACCAGATAGATCGCCGCGTAGACGGCGCGGTAACGCTGCCTCCCGGCGACGAATATACCGAGGGCCATCGCCAACGGGGTCTGTGCCAGCCAGCTGAGACCAGCAAGTTCGAAAGTCACGAGCAAGGAATGATGGGCCACCGGGTCGGAGAAGAAACGGCTCCAGTTTGAGAACCCCGCCCATGTCAGCGGGCCGATCACGTCCCAGTTCGTGAAGGAGAGGAACAGGGCAAAGCCCGTCGGGATCACGACAAAAGCTCCGTACAAGGCCAATGTTGGTGAGATCCCGAGCAGGTCGGCGAGGAAGTTGCGGCGGCGCGCCGTGACATTTCCGGAACCTGCACGACCTACTTGGGTCTCTCGGAGCAGCTCGGTACCAGCAGCCATCGGCTCACCTCATCTTATGAAAAGCCCGGCCCCACCGGTAGTGAAGCCGGGCTTTCCGTGCGCGTACAACAGTTTCCTAGCCGGGACCTCTACTGGAGCTTGTTCATAACCGCGGCGAACTGCTGCGGGGTCTCCAGGAGCTCGAACACCTTGGCGAGGTTGTCGAGCATGGGTTGAGCCTTGGTCGCCCCGAGAGCCTGGTCCCAGGAGTACTGGAAGTAGGGCGCCTTCAGGACGGCGTTGTAGATGGGGGTAAGGTACTGCTTCAACTTCGGGACGGCGTTGAAAGCGCTCGGCGAGACCTTGAGCGCAGGCACTGCGCCTTGGGCGATGAGCTCCTTCGCGTACGCCGGCGTGTCCCAGATCCACTTGGCGAACTGTTCAGCCACATAGGTCTGCGCCGTGCTGAGGTGGGCGGCCAGGCCGGCGTAGGTGGTCGTGTTGCCTTCGAGGTCGGCTGGGTTGCCCGTCCCGCCTGGCACCGCGGGGAAGGCCCCGATGCCAAGCTTGCCGGTGTTGACCCACGCCGGGGCGTCGGAGGTGAAGAAGCCGATGTCCCAGTCCCCCATGAGCTCCATGCCAGCCACGCCGTTGTAGATCATCGCTGTAGTGAACCCAGTTCCCCAGTCAATGGCGTCGTAGCCCTGTTCGAAAGCCTTGTCCTTGACCAGGGTCTGGATGTCGGTGAGGGCCTTGATGACAGCGGGGTTGGACCACGCCCCCGGCTTGTTGTCCTGGATGTTGAGGAACACTTGAGGGCCGCCCTCTCGGTCCGTGAAGTACTCCAGGTACATGAGGCCTTCCCACTCGCCGTTGTTGCCCAGGGCGATAGCGGTGACGTTGTGCTTGGCCAGCAGCGTGACGTCGGCAATGAGCTGGGTCGTCGTGGTGGGGAAGCTCAGGTGGTACTGAGCCAGCAAGGGCTTGTTATAGAAGAAGAAGACAGGCTGCGTACCCGTGAAGGGCATGCAGTAGAGGACCCCGCCGTAAGTGCAACTGCCGAGGGTCGATCCCAGAAAATCGCTTTCCCAGGTGGGGTGACCAGCATCGCTCTGGCCGGCATCGCCGAAGGGCTGGACGACCTTGGCGGTTATGTACTGCTGGAAGATGCCGCCGCCCCAGGTTTGGAACAGCGCCGGCGGGTTGTTGCCTTGGAGTTGGAGTAGGAGCTTTTGTTTGTAGACGTTGTTGGTGGGGACGACGTCCATGTTGACATGGTCACTGGGATTGGCCTTGTTGAAGGCCGCAGCCTGCGCCATGTAATAGTTGTCAAGGTTCGCGCCTTGGTCTTGGACCTCCACGCTGATGGTGGCTGTCGGCGCCGACGAAAGTCTGGCGCCGGACGAAGCTGTGGCGGGGACTGCGACGGCAACAGTGGCAGCAAAGCCTACCAACAGGCCGGCTCCCAAAAGGGCGGTTACCCCGCGACGCAGCCGTGGGTGCTCAAGCGATTCTCGAGACAATTCTTCTCCCCTTCTTACTCACCCCTTCCGGGGCGGAACCGAACTCTCATGATCGCCTCTGCCGGAGGGCAGAGCAGACCGAACCCCCTTTCTTGGACGGCTCAGTTCGGTTAACTCAGAACCGAAATATTTCGAGCCTTTTGCTCTGTTGTTACGAACAACACGATACACCGGGGTCTTTCGAGGGTCAAGGATTTAGATATCATTGTCTACCTGCGGTTATGTAAGGACGCCGCTGCCGGTTTCGAGCTTCGCAGATGACCGGGCTTCTAGCTCAGCTCCTTGAGCCTGCTCGAATTGGCAGCTTGTCAGACGAAATTCCGGACCACCGGCCTAAGTCATGAACCCGAAAGATTGAGGCAGGGAGGTACCGCTATCATCTCGGCTGAGATGACAGGACGTGACACGTACGCACACCGGTTGCCGCGCGAGGGTGCCCTGGCCGCGCCCGAGGCTGTGCAGGACCCGCCACCAGCACTGCAACATGGCGCCCGAGCCCGTCGGCCGGTCACGATGGCACAGATAGCGAAAGAGAGCGGCCTGTCGACGGCGACGGTGTCCAAGGTCCTCAACGGCAAGCCCGACGTCTCTCCCCGGACGCGCAAGCTGGTCCAAGACGTCCTCTTGAGCTCCGGCTACCGCAAGCGGGGGAGCGGCGATGCGCCGCCTATCATCGACATCGTATTCAATGACTTCGACAGCCCTTGGGCGATCGAGATTGTCCGCGGCGCTGCTGCGGCCGCTCAGGCACAGGGGCTCACTGTCGCCCTCACGGCGCTTTCGGAGGGAGATGAGCGCCGAATCTGGTTCAACCACATCACTTCCCGCGGCACCCGAGGGATCATCCTGCTGCTCTCTCAGCTTTCCGAGCGCCAGAGAGGAGAGCTCGCTGTGCGGGGTCTGCCGCTCGTCGTGATTGACCCGACTGCGGAGCCAGGTCCGGAGGTGAGCTCGGTCGGTGCCACCAACTGGTCGGGCGGGCTGGCCGCCACCAAGTACTTGGTGGACGTGGGGCACCGGCGGATTGGCATAATTACCGGGCCTCCCGAGTTGCTGTGCAGCCGAGCGCGCCTCGATGGTTACCGCGCCGCCCTCGAGAGGGCAGGGCTCTCGGTGAACGACCAGTTCGTGAGACCGGGCGACTTCCGCGTCAAAGCCGGGTATGAGCAGGCGAAGGTGCTGTTCAACCTGAGCGAGCGCCCGACCGCGATCTTTGCCGGGAACGATCTGTCTGCTCTGGGCGTCTTGCGTGCAGCGCGCGAAGCCGGTCTTCGTGTTCCCGAGGATCTGAGCGTCGTCGGTTTCGATGACATCCCGCTCGCGGAGTGGAGCACCCCCCCACTGACGACGGTGCGCCAACCGCTAGCGGAGATGGCTGCTGTGGCCGTACGCACGTTGCTCGAGGGCACCGAACGCGGCGAGTCGCCAAAGCGTCGTGTCGAGCTGGCCACCGATCTGATCGTGCGCGAGAGCACGGCACCACCCGGAGCGCTGACATAGGGTCTTCCGGCGTGGGCAAGAGCACAATCGCCGGGCCTCTGACGCGCCGAGACCGGTGGCGTCATCCTTTTTCGTGACGGAGCCCTTCGTAATCTTGGCAACGCGCTGGCGGCGTGACCCTACACGTCCGCCCGCAACCTATAGGTCCCAGGGACAGGAGCATCGAGGGCCGCCAATCCCGCCTCGTCGGTGGGCGAGAACCTGGCATCCTCCGGTTGATCTGCAGCGAGCCGGAGCACGTTATGGCAACGTAGCTTCACCACCCGGGCGCTCGGCACGTCGAGGCGGACCTCAGTCACGTGCCTTTCCTTCCATGTGATGCCCACGGCCAGCCCCCCTCGGGCCCGGAGGCCAGAGACTTGGCCTTCCGGCCATGCGGTCGGCAAGGCAGGCAACAAGTCGAGGCTGCCCGCATGGCTCTGGAGCAACATCTCGGCGATGGCGGCCGTAGCCCCGAAAATCCCGTCTATTTGGAACCAACCCGGGGGCTGGAGGCCGAAAAAGTTGTTGCACGCAGAGTCCCTGAGGAGCTCCCGCAGGTGCTTCCAGGCCAGGTGCCCCTCAAGCAGCCTCGCCCATAGCGCGACCACCCACGCTCGGCTCCAACCTTCTCGCCCGCCGCCGTTTGCCAGCCGGTGCTCGAGGGAGCGCCGGGCCGCCACCACCAGTGCAGGGGCCGACCTCGGCGTCACCTCGTCACCCGGGTAGAGGCAGAACAAGTGCGACAGGTGACGGTGCCCCGGCTCTGGTTCGTCGAAATCCTCCCACCATTCCTGCAAGCGGCCGTCGCTGGCCACTTGAGGCACATGAAGCTTCTCCAGGGCGCTCGCCAGTCTTGCTCTCAGCTCCTCGTCCGTACCGAGGATCTCCGAGGCGGCAATGCAGTGCCCGAAAAGGTCCACGGTCAACCAAATGTCCAGCGTGGACGCCGCGCTGACGGCGGCTTCCCTGCCGTCGGGGCCCAGGAAAGTATTCTCCGGGGAAGTCGATGGGCAGGTGACCAGTTTCCCGCTGGGTCCCTCGACCAGGTAGTCCAACAAGAACAGGGCCGCCTCGCGCATGGCCGGGTAGGCCCGCTCCAAGAACGTGCTGTCCTCGGAGAAGGCGTAATGCTCCCACAGGTGCTGGCACAGCCAGGCCCCGCCCATCTGCCAGTTCACCCAAAACGGGTGCGCCTCCTGGTTGCCGACAGGCCAAGTCGAGCGCCAGAGATCCACGTTGTGGTGCGACGTCCAACCCCCGCAGCCATAAAACTCGCGGGCCGTGCTGACACCGGCTCGTGAGAGGTCGGCCACCAGCCCCATGAGCGGCTCATGGCACTCGGCCAGGTTGGTCGTCTCCGCGTGCCAGTAGTTCATCTCGGCGTTGATGTTGGTCGTCCAGTTGCAGCTCCAAGGGGGGCGCACCTGGTCGTTCCATATGCCCTGCAGGTTGGCCGGCTGGCTGCCCGGTCGTGAGCTCGCCATCAGCAAGTAGCGGCCATAGTGGAACAACAGCGCGAACAGGCCCTCGTCAGCGGCGCCATCGCGCAGAGCCTCAAGCCGTTCGTCAGTCGGCACCCCGCTGGCGCCGCCCTTCCCCAGCTGCAGCCAGCATCGGTTGAAAAGCACCTGATGCTCTCGCACATGCCGCGCCCGTATGGCCGCGTACGGTTCGGCGAGCAAGGGGGTGAGCA
>Ga0187852_1002834_pt1 | contig 13451 bp, 10 predicted proteins | sample June2016WEW_6_40_FD_134511 | JGI IMG/M metagenome (GOLD analysis project Ga0187852, IMG submission 134511) | Peatland microbial communities from SPRUCE experiment site at the Marcell Experimental Forest, Minnesota, USA - June2016WEW_6_40 | ecosystem: Environmental > Terrestrial > Soil > Wetlands...
CTTCAGCACCCCTCGCCGCTGGGCGGGAGAGGGGACGGGGGCGAGGGTGGGCTGTCGGAACCCACGGCTTACGCCGCGGGCTATGGGCTGCCGCCCGCACGGCGGGCTGAATTCCTAAACGAACTTCTGACTCAGGACACTGGACAAGAGTAACGGTATGGCTCGGCTGCTATCGGTGAACGTCGGGCTTCCGCGCGATATCGCGTGGAAGGGGCGCACGGTACACACCGGGGTTTGGAAGAGTCCGGTGCATGGTCGCTGTCGCGTCGCCCGGTTGAATCTCGAGGGAGATGGGCAAGGCGACCTGGCCGGACACGGCGGCGAACACCGAGCCGTCTTCGTTTATCAGATTGAATCTTATCGCTATTGGCAGGAGCAGTTGAAGAGGACCGATTTCGTCTACGGACAATTCGGCGAGAACTTCACAGTCGAAGGTTTGCCTGACGATGCCGTCTGCATCGGCGACCGTTATCAAATTGGGACCGCACTTTTCGAGGTCACTCAACCTCGCGTCACATGCTTTCGGGTCGGCGTTCGGATGAACGAACCCCAGATGGCGGCATTTCTGACATCCAGCGGCCGGCCGGGCTTCTACTTCCGCGTTCTACGCGAGGGCGAGGTGGGTGAGGGCGACGAAATCGTGAAGGTGGGAGAGGCGGCGGAGCGCATGACCGTCACTGAGATCAACGCACTCCTCTATTTGCCCAATCATGCACGCGATCGTCTGGAGCGCGCGTTGCGGATCGAGGCCCTTTCGCCCGGATGGCGTGGCTCGTTTGAGGCGCTGCTCCAGAGTCAAAAAAATGCGGGGGCAACGGGGAACGCGGGCCTGGCGCCTGCCGCGGCGGCCCATCCGGCCTCGCCAGGATTTCAGTCGCTCGTGGTGACCTCAATTGATCGCGAGTCCGCGGACGTCCTCTCGTTCACAGTCGAGAGCGTCGACGGTCATCCGCTTCCAACGGCTCTGCCGGGTCAGTACGTGGTTGTGCGTCTTAAGCCCACCGTTGGCGGCCCGACGCTTTTTCGCAGCTACTCGCTCTCGGGTCCACTCTCAGCGGAACGCTATCGAATTAGTGTGAAGATCGAACCGAATGGAGCGGCTGGAAACTACTTGCAAGAGCATCTCCGTGTGGATGATCGCCTCGACGTCAGCTCGCCGCGCGGAAGTTTCGTTCTGCAATCGGGAGAAAGACCGATCGTACTGCTCAGTGCCGGGATCGGCGCGACACCTGTTCTGGCAATGCTGCACGCACTCGCGGCGGCACATTCGACAAGCCAGGTCATGTGGTTGCACACGGCGCGGGATGGGCAGCATCATCCGTTTGCCGGCGAAGTCCGTCGCCTCATGGGCGTGTTAACGAATGGCCGCAGCTACGTTTCTTACACGAAGCCGAACCCAACGGACAAGACGGGTGAGGATTTCAACGCGACGGGTCGTTTCTCGCAGTCGGTTTTCAAGGAACTCGGACTGCCACGAGATGCGGATGTCTACCTTTGTGGGCCAACCCGATTCATGGCGGACATGAGAGAGGCGCTCACGGCCTTAGGTGTGGCGCCGGAGCGCATTCACATCGAGATCTTCAACGGTGGCGAGTCCATGACCCCTGGAGTGGTCGGTGCCGTGGCGCGAGCTCCGCATCCGCCTAGCGACGAGGCAAGCACGGGTCTGCTGGTATCGTTCGCGCGCAGTAGCATTTCCGCACACTGGAACGCGTCGCGGTACGGGAGCATCCTGGAAATGGCCGAGGCGTGCGACGTCCCGGTCCGTTGGGCGTGCCGGACCGGTGTTTGTCACAATTGCGAGAGTGGCTTGGTTTCGGGGACGGTCGTCTACGGACCGGAGCCGCTCGACATGCCGGCCGATGGAAACCTTCTCATCTGCTGTTCACAGCCGGCGAGCGATGTCGTCATCGATTTGTAAAGCTACAGCGTCCGGATTCAAAACGAGGATGGTCAGCCGATCATGAAAAAAGACTTTGATGCTATCGTCATTGGAACTGGGCAGTCAGGACCCTTCCTGGCTGTCCGGATGGCTGCTGCCGGGCAACGAGTGGCCATAATCGAACGGCACCTCTTCGGCGGAACGTGCGTGAATACAGGTTGCATCCCAACAAAGACGCTGGTCGCCTCCGCTTACAACGCGCATATGGTACGCCGCGCGGCGGACTTTGGGGTCCAAGTGGCTGGGACAGTGAGCGTTGACATGAAGCGAGTCAAAGCACGCAAGGATGAAATCGTCGGGAAATCCCGAAGCGGCTTGGAGTCGTGGCTCAAGAACACGCCCAACTGCACGGTCTATCAGGGCCACGCCCGATTTGAATCGGCGAAGGAAGTTATCGTCGGTGAGGAGTTACTTACGGCGCCGCAGATTTTCATTAACGTGGGAGGACGCGCAACCATACCGTCCTTGCCCGGAGTAGCGAACACGCCGTATCTAACCAATTCCACGTTATTGGACCTCGACGTCCTGCCACGACATCTCATTATTGTCGGCGGCGGCTATGTAGGTCTGGAATTCGGTCAGATTTTCCGGCGCTTTGGCAGCGACGTAACAATCATAGAAAGGGCATCGCGCCTGATTGCTCACGAAGACGAGGACGTATCCGCTGAAGTAAAGGCCATCCTCGAGCGTGAGGGCATTGAGGTGCGGCTCAACGCGACATGCATCGAGCTCGCGAGGCTCGGGAATGAAGAAGTCGGCGTGCGTGTGGATTGCACTGAAGGCACGCCAAACGTCGCTGGTTCCCACGTGTTGCTGGCGATGGGCCGCACGCAGAATACTGACGACCTTGGTCTCGAAAAGTCCGGAGTGGCGCGTAATGACCGCGGATACATTCTTGTGGACAATCAACTGCGTACCAACGTCCCGGGCATCTGGGCGCTTGGCGACTGTAATGGACGCGGGGGATTTACTCACACTTCTTACAATGATTTCGAGATCGTTGCAGCCAACCTCCTGGACCACGAGTCGCGAAGCGTCACCGACCGTATCACCGCGTACAACCTCTACGTCGATCCGCCACTCGGGCGCGCGGGCATGACAGCGCGTGACGCCCGCGGATCCGGCCGGCGTGTGCTGAAGGGCTCGCGGCCCATGACGCGTGTCGGGCGGGCTGTGGAGAAAGGCGAAAGCCAGGGATTTATGAAAGTGCTGGTCGATGCAGACTCAAAAGAGATCCTGGGAGCGGCCATTCTCGGTACCGGCGGCGATGAGGCGATCCACTGTGTTCTGGACATGATGTATGCGCGTGCTCCGTACACAGTGCTGCAGCGTGCCATGCACATTCATCCGACGGTGTGTGAATTGATTCCCACCATCCTCGGCGAATTGCAGCCTCTCTAAGATGACTTGGATGCGCCTGCGAGTTCCAGCACGCTTGGCCGGACATGCTAGGATGCTGCACCCGCCCGCGGCCACTACTGCCCGAAAGAACACCAGCACCCACCCCAAGTTTTCAATTCTCCAGCCTCAACGTTTTCGGGCTCGAGCAACCCTCGGGCCACGCTCGTTTCCGGCGCTTGCCTACCGCCACGTGCTCACAAAAGGACAACAGTACTAGGCGAGCATTCAGTTCGCGACTTGTCGAGTCAAGAGTACGAGAAAAGTGGAGGGGCTCTCCCGATTCTCGCCGCACGCCGGTGAAGACCGGGAACCGGTTCGTGGAGCACGCCGTTATTTCCGGCTGCCGCCAGCGGAGAGACCTTTGACCCGGCAACTGGTCGACTCCTCGAGCGCTATTGAGCCAATCCAGAGGCTCGCACGGCTCCGACCGCCGCTTGGGAGGTGGAGGCGAAAGGGGACAAAAACGCCAAGAATGTTAACAATATGTTGCGTAATTGTTAAAGGAATGTTAACTTGAACCATCCTTGGACTCTCGAGGTTCTACAACTTGACTATGTCTACAAACTGCATCGAGGCGGGGTTGTTCCTTGAGGTTGACCGCGCAGCTTCGCAGGGCCAGGTCTACTGGATTACCGGGCTATCCGGCGCAGGCAAGACTACTTTGGGTCGGGAATTGTGGACTCGGCTGCGCGCTCGCGGGCGTCGAGTCATCTTCCTCGATGGCGACGCGTTACGTGGTGCGATCGCGGACGACCTTGGCCACGGAGCGAGTGATCGCCGGCAATCCGCCATGCGCAATGCGCGGCTGTGTCGGCTGTTGGCGGCGCAGGGTTTCGATGTCGTCTGTGCCACCATCTCCTTGTTTCACGAGGTGCAGCGCTGGAACCGCGATAACATCCCCCGGTATCGTGAGATTTACCTCCGGGTTCCGATCGACGAACTGCGCCGCCGGGATAGCAAGGGAATCTACGCGGAGTCTGAACGGGCCGAGATGAGCGAGGTGGTTGGCATCGACGTTCCGGCGGAGCCGCCCGAGACGCCGGACCTGGTTCTCGACAATTACGGCGGGCTCGACGTTGCCACGGCAGTCGACCGCATCCTGACGGCATGTGAGAGGCAGAACGGCGAAAATGCGCCAAAGACGGCAGGCGCAGTCGCCTTCACTACCAAGGCCGAATCTCTCGAAGCTGTGGCGCCGCTGCTGCGGCATGCGCGCGTGCTGCCCCAAGTTCGTTTTTCGGTTGGCCGATGGTTGTCCGACCCCGCTCGGGTACTCTCCACCCTCGCGTCCGAGTCGTGGGGCTCAGGCCGGGTCATCGTGCGCAGCAGTGCTCAGAGTGAAGACGGCGCGCTTAGTAGCCAGGCCGGAAAGTACGATTCCGTGCTCGGCGTGACCGGCAGCACAGCGGTGGCGCGGGCGGTCGAGCAGGTGATTGCTTCCTTCGGCAGTGAGCGTCGCGACGACGACCAGATCTTCCTGCAGCCCATGCTTGAACACGTGGCGATGGCAGGAGTGGCATTCTCACGCAGCCCCAGCGGCGGCCCTTATTTCATTATCAATTACGACGATCGTTCGGGCAGAACCGATCGAGTGACCGGTGGTGCGGGCGACGATCTCAAAACCTTTTATTGTCTTAAGTCGCGCCCTGAGGCCTGCCCGGCATCCCTGGCTCCGGTCATCGCCCTGCTTAGCGAACTCGAGGCTCTGCTGGCATGTGATGCGATCGACGTGGAATTCGCCATCAGCGAGAGCGGGCAACTCTACCTCCTGCAAGTCCGTCCGCTTGCGGTCGATCGGACAGGCGCAGCCATGGACGCGAAGATTGACGACGCACTGGCGGAGATCGCCTGCAAAGTCGAGCTGCTCAGCCGTCGGCATCCTTATCTGCACGGCAACCGTGCTATTTTCGGGGTGATGCCCGACTGGAACCCTGCAGAAATGATCGGCCTACGGCCCTGGCCGCTCTCCTTATCGCTCTATCGCGAGCTCATCACCGATACGATCTGGGCCTATCAGAGGGACAATTACGGGTACAAGAACCTGCGCAGCTTTCCGCTTTTGGTCAGTTTTCACGGCTTGCCTTACATCGACGTGCGTGTAGACTTTAACTCCTTCATCCCGCGCGACGTATCCGATGATCTTGCCGGGCGGCTGGTGAATTACTACATCGATCGCCTGCTGGCAGAGCCGCATCTCCATGACAAGGTCGAGTTTGAGATAATCTTTTCTTGCTACACCCTTGATCTGCCCAAGCGAATGGTCAGGCTGGCCGAGAATGGGTTTTCCCAAGAGGACGTGGCCGAGCTTTCCAGCGCTCTGCGGGGCCTCACCAATCGCATCATGTACGGCGAAACCGCACTATGGCGGCGCGATCGCGAGAAGATCGACCGCTTGGCGCGGCGCTTGCCCGTCATTTGGGACGCGCGGATCGACAAGATCAGCCGCATTTATTGGCTGCTGGAGGACTGCAAGCGGTACGGCACGCTGCCCTTCGCCGGTCTGGCGCGCGCGGGGTTTATCGCAGTCCAGATGCTCCAGTCACTGGTGGAAGTTGGCGTTCTGACGCTCGAAGAGAAGGCAACGTTCATGGCGAGCGTTGATGCCATCGGGTCGCGTATCGGCAGAGATTTTTCTGAACTCTCCAAGGACGAGTTTTTGGCGCTTTACGGTCATCTCAGGCCAGGGACTTATGACATTCTTTCGCCGCGCTACGATGAGGCCCCCGATCTCTATTTCGATTGGTCGGCCCCTCGGCGGCCGTCCGCCCCGCCACCGCGCTTCGCGCTCTCGATCGAGCAGTTGCGCCACATTGAGCGGCTGCTCAAAGCGCATGAGCTCGGCATCGACGCGATCAGTTTGATAGAGTTTATCAAGGCAGGTATTGAGGGCCGCGAATACGCCAAGTTCGTGTTCACGCGAAGCCTCAGCGACGCTCTGACGCTCGTCAGGCAGTTGGGAGAAGAACACGGTCTCTCCGCCGAGGATTGTGCATTTCTAGACTGCCAGGCGATTCGCAAGCTCCATAGCGAGAGCGGGTCGGTGCGAGAGGTATTGGGGGAGAGCGTAGCGCAGGGCAGGGAACGTCATGGGCTCACACGGCATCTCGTGCTTCCACCTGTTATCGTGTCGCCCGACGAGGCTTTTGCTTTTCACGTTCCAACCAGCCGGCCGAATTTCGTCACCCACAAGAGTGTAACCGCGCCGGTTGCCTCCGTCGACGAGCCGCCGGAAAGTTTTGCCGGCCGGATTCTATTCGTTCCCAGCGCAGACCCCGGGTTTGACTGGATATTCAGCCGGAATATCAGCGGGTTCGTGACTCAGTTCGGCGGCGCCAATTCGCACATGGCAATCCGGGCCGGCGAACTCGGCATACCTGCAGTCATCGGGGCCGGCGAAGATCTGTACCGGCGATGGCGGACGGCGCGCAAGCTCTGCCTGGATTGCTCGAACCAGAAAGTCTTGATCATCGCATGAAACTTGTCGCTGTTACCCAGCGGGTATCGGTAATTCCAGCCTATGGCGAGCGCCGTGACTGTTTGGATCAGGCATGGACTAAGTTCTTAGCGGCTTGCGGCTTACTACCCGTTTTACTGCCCAACGTCAACGAACCGGCTATAGCCTTGTGCGAGGGGACGGGCGTCGCCGGATTGGTGTTGACCGGCGGCAACGATCTGGCGGAGTGCGGCGGCGATGCCCCGGAACGCGACGCTTTGGAATTTGCCCTGCTCGATTGGGCGGAGCGGCGCGGGCTTCCGGTGCTGGGCGTTTGCCGCGGCATGCAAGTCGTTCAACGACGCTTCGCGATTGGGCTGCACCGCGTCGAGGGCCATGTGGCCGAGCGCCAGATCATTCGCATCGAGGGCGAGCCGCGCGAGGTCAACAGCTTTCATCATTTTGCCAGCTGCGAATCGCGACCGCCCCTGGATGTCTGGGCGGTCGCGGAAGACGGCGTCGTCAAGGCCATTCGCCACTCGACTCAGCCCATCACGGGGATAATGTGGCATCCCGAGCGGCGATCCCCGTTTTCACCTGCTGACGTGGAACTATTCCAGCGGGTCTTCAAGGTGGAATGATGCGCGCAATTATTCTTGCCGCCGGGCGCGGCAGCCGCCTCGGGCATCTTGGGGCGGACCGGCCGAAATGCCTGGTCAAACTTGCAGGGAAGCCGCTCCTCGAGCTTCAGGTCGCGGCGCTGCGGCGTGGCGGGATGGAAGAGATCGGGGTCGTCCGCGGATATCGCGCTGAGATGATCGACCTTCCTGGCCTCGCCTATTTCAACAATCCGCGTTGGTCCGAAACCAATATGGTGATGTCGCTCGGGACGGCGGCGGCCTGGCTTCGGGAAGGACCAGTCATCGTCAGCTATGGCGACATCTTTTACCGCAGCGAGCTGGTGCGCGGATTGGCCGGCTCTCCAGGCCAGTTGGTCATCAGCTACGACAGGGATTGGCGCCGGCTTTGGACCCGCCGGTTTGCCGACCCTTTGGTTGACGCGGAAACTTTCAGGATCGGCAACGCCGGCCAATTGCTGGAGATCGGCGGCCGGACGACGCGTATCGAAGACATCCAGGGGCAGTATATAGGCCTCTTCAAATTCATGCCCCCAGCCTGGAGCGTGGTCGAAGCGCTACTCGCGAAGCTCGACGCGCCGACCCGCGATCGCCTCGATGTGACCGGTTTGCTGCGCCTTTTGTTGATCCGAAATGAGCTTTCCATCGCCACTTTCTCGACGGATGGCCAATGGGGTGAAGTCGACAATCCGGAGGATGTGGCGTTGTACCAGGCTATGGTAACAGAGGGAGAACTCCGGCTCGAGGATGACCTATGATGAAACACGGAGACTTCACAGCGCTGGCTGGCGACTACACCCGGTTTCGACCGGGCTACGCACCGCAAGTCGCGACTGCCATCCTTCGCTATGTGGGAATCGACACGGCCAGCCTTGATGCCGCAGACGTCGGCGCCGGCACCGGTATTTGGACACGCATGCTGGCCGCTCACGGCTTGCGTTCGCTGATCGCCATCGAACCTAATGACGCCATGCGCGCGCAGGGAATGGAGGCTTCCCAAGGGACCAATATTGTTTGGTGCAAAGGCTCGGCCGAGGCTACGGGATTGCCGGACGAATCCGCCGACCTCGTTAGCATGGCCTCCTCCCTGCACTGGGCCGACTTCGATCAGGCGAGCACCGAGTTTCTCCGCGTGCTGCGTCGCGGCGGCGCCTTCGCGGCGTTGTGGAACCCGCGTCTCATTGAGGCGAGCCCGCTTCTGGTCGAAATCGAGGCGCAAATCACGCGCCTCAAACCCGACATCCAGCGCGTATCGTCCGGCCGCTCCGGCCTTGCCGAGCGCCTAACCGAACTGCTGAGCGCCAACCCGCGATTTACCGAAGTGCTCTACCTGGAAGGCAGGCACTCGCAGTGTCAATCGCCGGAGCAATATATCGGCGCGTGGCGCTCGGTGAACGATCTGCAGGTGCAATTGGGCGCGGAGCTTTTCCGGCAGTTCCTGGATTTTGTGGAGAAGCGGGTTGCGGGGCTGCTCGCGATTGAAACGACCTACTTAACGCGCGCCTGGGTGGCCCGCCGCGCTAGTTAAGAGCACTTCACTAGTCGCTCTCATCCCGTCCCGCGCTCATTCTAAAGCATAACCGATTCTTTCGATCCGGCTTCTGGTCTCTCGATCCAGCTCATTGACAAACTGTTTGAACTGAGGGACTTTTTCCTGAACAGCCAAATAGCGATAAGGCTTGGTCTTCGGAGGGGGTACTTGTAAACGGTTTACATCAAGATCAACTGACATCAGCCTGACAATCTTGGAAAACTCCTTAACCGGATCGCTCATGAAGTCTTCGAGCCGCACGGCGAGCGAGGCAGCTTGGAGAAAAAGCCCAGTTTCCTCAACGAATTCCGGGAAAGACAAGAATCGCCCGCGTTCTGGATCGGGGAAGAAGCGAGGGTCACCGTCGGCAAAGGCCTTGAATTCACTAAAATTCTCCTCCAGGATGGCGCATAGTGCGTCTGTGTTTGTGTAAAGCTGCGAGGTAAAAATCATGGTGTGTTCGCGAACAAATGTCCGCCACCAGACCCAATTGCTCACCAGCGAATCGAGGGGATGACGATAGATGAAGATCAAATCGGCAAATCCCAATCTCACCGTTTTCGATATACGACTCGTAACCGCTGGCGGCTTCTGCCCGCGAGAAACATACTTCATTGTGGCATGGCAACTGTGGATCATAGATGTCGGACCTGAATCGACGTGGAATTTTGCCCGGTTCTCTTCCCTAAAATATTTCGCCCTCTCCGGAAAGTTCTGCAGGATCAGTCCATTGATATACAAACGTCCGCTGCCGAAGAGCCCGATAATATAAGCTGTTCTGTCCTTCCCAGGGCTGTGGATTTTCCAATACAAATCAGTTTCCGCCAAGTGGTAGCAGAGGCTCCGCCATTGTTCGAGGGGGGACTTGCGTGCGAATTTGATGAGCCTGTGAACTGCCTCCATCTGGCTCCGCCGATCCAATTCTGAAACAATTTAGTGCTCTAGCCTGGTTTGCTGTTTCGTTTGGTTTCTCCGCGAGAATCGTAGGAACGGCTCGCAACAATCACGAGTTCTCGCCAGCAAATACCTCGAGCCGCACCGGAGCGACACCTTCCCCGGCCGTCTGAGGAATGCAAGGTTTGTTCGAAGCTACTTTCGGGATTCACAGTCCCTGGCCTACATTAGCACCAGGCCAAAGTCTTTACAAAGCCATCAAATTACGCATTAACTGCTCACGTCAGTATAGCACGGTCAAGAAGCTTGCGAACCGCAAGTGGCGGCAGCCGTGGCCGGGCGGCCGCTTACCATCATCGCGCCCCGCGGACCTATGAATCAGGAGGTCGAAATTTCAGCGGCGCGCGACGCTTACCGGTGGACGAGCAGCGTCTATCGAAACCTCGGCGTCCCTGAACGCTTTCGGGTTTCCCCCAAAAGCTTGGAAGTGAACTTGGCGAATCAATACCTCAAGGCGCTCGAGTCGACGCAAAGCAATGCTTAGTGTCCAGCGTCCAACACTTCTTTACATTTAACCAGGCTGGCGCAGAGCGAAGCTCTGCGTTTTGGCATCATTGGATTCAATGGAAACCGCAGAGCTTCGCTCTGCGCCAGCCGACGCCCTTCCAGGCTGTCATCCTGAGCAGAGCGAAGGATCCCCACAGTTCGTTATGCCTCAGCGGCTTACCAACCACTGCAGAGATCCTTCGCTTCGCTCAGGATGACACGTTAGGCGACACTAGTACGGGTAGAACAGATACAATTTGGAAATCCGCTCACTTTCTCCGATGTAGATTGTGTCGTCGAGCCCCACTGCCATCGCGTGAACCACGTAGGCCTGCCAGGAGTAATAAGGACGGCGGTTAACGTCCACGAAACCAAAGATCTGATAAGTTGCGGTTTGCGGGTCGTAGGAAAACAAGCGAGCCATGTCGTCTTCGTCCCCGCCCACGCCAAACAACTTTCCGTTCGAAGCACGGACCAAGCCGGTGATGCGATATTCGAGCAGCGGCTTGCCGAGATTGCTGACCATCATGCTTTCGGGATCGAAGCGGAACAGGTATCCGTCAGAGGTTCCGCCGAAAATAAGGCCCGAGGGGTCCAACAGAAAAGTGTCCACACGAGTCCAGGGCTCGCGTCCGGGGATTGACGGTGCCTGAACCGGCAGTTTCTCGAGGGCTTGTTTCTCGTTGTCGAATTTGAAGAGGAAGCCATCCTCTCCCGAGGCATAAACGTTGCCCTTGAGGTCCAGGACGAGCATTCGCGAGACCATCTTCGTGGTTTCAAACTTCTCCCCTTCAGGAGCGCGGCGTGCTACAACGCCCAGGTCCGCGCTAGTTCCTGTCGTTAGTGTGAACTTGAAGAAGTGTGCGTTGGGGAACGTTAGCCCGTAAATGACGCCCGCCCGCCGATCGATAGCCAGCGTCTGAATACTCTCCCCCCGAACGGCCGGGCCAAGGTCAGTTACCTCGCAGGGTTCTTTGACGCGCAGAGGCTGCTCGTCTTCCCGCTGGGGAGTGTACTTGAGAAGATGTCCCGCCGGCGCGCTGCCGATATAAACGTCGCCCCAGTCTGAGACGGCCAGCGCGTTCGTGACGGCGGTCGCGCCCGGAATGAATCCCAGAGGCTGAACGTAACCGTGGCGCGGGTTCAGCACAAACAGGTGTGAACGTTTGCCGCTGGTAGCTCCATACAGATTGCCATTGGGAGCCACCGCGAGCGCGGTAATCGCTGATTCTCCGTCAGGGATAACATCGATGGGCGGGTAACCGAGGTCGCGGGCGTCGATCCGGTTTTGCGGAACGACCACGCTGTCGTAGTCAGGTGTGCGCTGGCTTTTTGCGAGCGGCGCGGCCACCATGAGAAGCGCGCAACAGAAGAATATTTTTCTCATCATCTTTTGCTACCAGGGTAGTCGTGCAGTTTGATGTCGTAGCGGCGAGTTCACCTCGCCAAATGGCGGCGTAAAGCCGCCTCTACATCAAACCGCTAACGTGGCTTTGGGCGGTAGATGACCAACGCCAGACGGTAGGGAACATTCCCGATTTTCCCTGCGGACTCGTTTTGCTCGCCCGGGGCGTCGCGAACCTCGATGGCACCGACAAAGTAGATTGTGCCGTCCGGAGCGGTATCGGCGGAATTGAGTCCAATGACGCGCCGGCCGTCCGCCAGGCGCATTTCTCCGCGGTCTTCAGTCCGGCCGCCTTCGAGGTCATACACGATCAGGTGAGACACGCCGATGCCCGAACTGCCCGCGTAATCGAATTCCTTGGCCGGAGGCGCGTAATACAGCTTGCGATCGCGACCCAAAGCCAAGGTGAGCGTGGCGTAGGGGATGTCGCGCCGGTCGTTCATCCCCTCCACGCACAATTGCCCCAGCGGCTTGACTTCTCCGTACTGGCCCGCGTGGGGATCGAACGAAAACAACAGGCTGGCGCTTTCGTCGACGCCGTAGAACTTCTTCTCCTGAGAATCCCAAACGACTGTGCGCCAGTGCGTTTCTGACTTGTTGTAGTCGCGCCCGAGCGACACCCCTTTCGGCTGGATGGGGATATGCAAGGGCAGTTCGATAATTTCGTCCGTGCGCGGGTCATACTTGTAGATCTGGCCCGCGCCGAAGTTGCCGTACACATTCCCTTCGTCATCGATCCCGAGGGTTCGGCAAATTGAATCGAAATTGTTGATTCGCCCCTTGTCCACGGCCTTCCGTGAGGCAACATCGTAATATACGAAGTGGCCGCGCGGATGGGTCAGTCCGTAAATGCGATTGAACTTCGGATCGTAAGCGCCGGTATTGATCCCTCCGTATCTCGGTCCGATGCCAAAATCTTCGACCTTCCCGGTTTTCGGGTCGTACGCCATCCAGTGAGCTCCGGGATATCCTTCCTTGGTCCCCACGCGCGCGTAGTTGAACCATAGTCCGGCATGCGTGCCGAAGTAAATCCGGCCGTCCGGTCCCTCTCCGAACTTGGCGTGGATCTTGGATTGAGGCCCGATCCGCAAACTGGCTTCGCCTGCCAGGCGGGTCAGGTTGCCCAGGTCCGAGACGCGGTCGAGGGCGGGGTCATACATCACCAGGTGGCCATCGCACCCGTGGCAGGCGAGTCCCGCGTACACCTTGCCGTCATGCGCCACCGTCAGCGCCGCCCAGTTACCGTCCATTTCAGCCAGGCCAGGGAAGATACGATAGTCCAAGGCGATGATCTTCTCCGCGCAAGAAGCGCACGGCGGCATGGCGAGGCACAAACCGGCGAGAATCAGCACAACAGCTATTCGGCGGCCTGCGGGTCTTCGATTCATCTACTAACTCCGATCAGCTTGAGTAAGGGCGACCCTCGCTGGGTGACGCACACGTGCCGTCCTGTGGCATGTCTGCGCCTCTCTGATGCTGAAGAGGCGCATACATCCCGACAACAAGCGTCGGGACGTATGCGCCACCCTCGAATCGTCGGGGTAGGGCTTGCCCCATAAGCGTTCACTTAACGCCTCAACTGGTCAAGTGGTGGCAATTTGGGTCTCGTTCGCCACTAAATTCAGGCCCGGAGGGCCGACAGGGAGTAGCCCACGGCGTGA
>Ga0187852_1002836_pt1 | contig 13447 bp, 9 predicted proteins | sample June2016WEW_6_40_FD_134511 | JGI IMG/M metagenome (GOLD analysis project Ga0187852, IMG submission 134511) | Peatland microbial communities from SPRUCE experiment site at the Marcell Experimental Forest, Minnesota, USA - June2016WEW_6_40 | ecosystem: Environmental > Terrestrial > Soil > Wetlands...
ACGCAGGAAGTTGATTGATCAGAAACTGCAGCGCATTTACGACTTGGCGAACCGGCGGCTCAGTCCGAAAGTGACAGCGGAGAACCGCGGTGCGCAGGTGAAGGAAAAGGAAAAAACACAACACGGCCGGCGAAACGGCTGTGGAAGAGCCGCTCCGTGGAAAAGTCCAAAACCAGACTTTTCCACCGAGCTTGCCAATCGCGCAAAAAGCGCGCGATTCGCACTTTCCCACAGCTGCGACGACGGCGGGTCTTCGGTTACATTTCCAATGTCTTGACGGTCGAACCCAGGGTTACATCTTTAAATGGCTTGACGCGTCAATAGCGCGGACCGCTTTTTCTTGGGCTTCGACCGCTTGCCCACGATGCAGGGGGGAGCGGCTAATCATCGGCCACATGGTATTACGACGCGTCCACCTTCTACGGCCACTCCCTCTTCAAAGCTTCCCCATGCTTCGGCGCGAATGCAGCCTTTTCATCTTCTGTCAACAATGCAATCAGTCGCACACAGAGCAGAGAACACCAGCACCCAAAAGCTACGAGAACGGTGAAGATAATCTCAACCGAGAGCGCATACAATAACGGCGCCACGACACACTTCAGCCTCAACAAAGGTGCTACATCCATATACCCGTAAGTTGTCGCTTTGTGCCAAGGTGTGAGTTGACCTAGTGGGATGGAGAGGAATTGTGGGCGAAGCCGGGCAGTAGCGGACGACGACACAGACATCCGGTCGATCGCCATTCCTGGCCAATGAGCCTTACTCCACTCCCAATGTTGAAAGGTGTTAAAAGTCCAGATCGACTCTTCTTTCCTAGGTAAGCGTCCGGTTGTGCACTTCGAACGCTTACTTTCTTGGGGATACATCCTCCTTCTCCCTCCCATTCCTGTGCGGCTAAGTTCAAACGGTTCCAAACTGCTGCAAGCCTGCCGTTCAGTGGAGTCCTACGCTACCGCACGCTGCTTCGATCAGCTTGGCGGAATCGTAGCCCACCCCGTCCTTGAAGACCGTCTCCACTTGTTCGACTTCGTTGATGTTACGGGATGGGTCACCCTTGATGAGCACCAGGTCGGCTTGTTTACCTACTTCGATGGTACCGATGCGATTCAACTCGCCCAGCCACTGTGCCCCGTCAGCGGTGGCGATCCGAATGGCCTCGATGGGGGTAAAGCCGGCCTCTACCAGCAGCTCCACCTCGCGTTGGTCTCCGAACCCGGGTACTATGCCGCCGTAGCCGGTAGGGTCCGGACCCGCCAGCAGTAGCCCGCCGGCCTTGGCGAAGGCATACTCGAACTGCATTTCTTTGTCGAGGAGTTCAGGCCATGGCGAGTCTTTGCTCTCGCTGATGCGAGCGCGCCGAGAAAGATAGTCCACACGCGCCTCTGGCAGCATGGCATCCAGCACCGCCTGGCGTAACGGTGGGCGATTTGGTACGAGAGTCTCAAAAACAGGCAACGTCGAGGTCACTGCCACCTTGTGTGCGACAAGTTCGCGGATGGTCTGCTGCACCGGCTCACTGGCCACATCGAGCTTGGTCAAGGCCTCGCGAGAGGCCTGGCTCGGAGGGCAGACGTCCTGCGCTTTGCCGGGCACGAACTCGGTATCTACGACCAGACCGTGTTCGAGGCCATCGATGCCTAACTGCGCAGCTTCACGGAAGCCGATGGAGCACAGGTGTCCGGTAACTTTAAGCCCGCGCTTGTGCGCCTCTTCAATCACCGCAGCCAGTTCGCTGTGCGTGATGTTCATGTACACCTTGAATGAAGTCACACCCTGCTCAGCCCAGAAGGCGACGGTCTTGCGCGCGTCGTCAGGACCGGTGAGCTCGTGCATTTGCGGTGTAAAGGCGCCCTCACCCTCTAGGTACGGTCCGGTGACGTGAATCTTGGGGCCGGGGATCTGTCCCTCGTCGATGGCTTTCTTGAGGCCGAGGTCGGTGTAGGGCTCGATGCTGCCAGTGGTGCGGATGGTAGTCACGCCGCCGGCGAGATAAAGACGCGGCGCGCTGTAGCCCAGAGTGTTGTACAACGGAACGCCGCCGGAGGGGTAGAAGAGGTGGTCATGCATGCCCACCAAGCCGGGGATCACGGTGTAGCCAGTCAGGCCCATGACCCTGCTATTTGGGGGAGGCTGGATGCTGCTGCTCGGGCCGACGGCTTGAATCTTGCCGTCAGCGATGACGATAACTTGGTCCTCGCGTGCAGGTGCGCCAGTGCCGTCAATCACGCGCACATGGGTTAGGGCGATGAGGGGCGCATCCACGCTGATGAAATTCTTTACGGCCGGTGCGAACGTTTGGGCGGCGACTGTGCCGGTCAGAAGAAGAAAGAAGCAGCACCAGCATCTGATTTTGAGCATTGGTTGCTCCGCATCGTAGGCGGCAAACTGTGAACTAACAATAGAGGTACGTCGGGTGTGGCCGATTTGTGCCACCCCACGTCAAAAATTTTTCCGTATCAACTCCTCCTAGACTGTGGCACTCCCCCCTAAAGTTCATCAGACACGACTTCGCACTTTTGAGCCGCTAGCTGCTAGAACCTCAGTTTCAAGCCAAGTTGAATCGTGCGGGGCGGGTTGGCAACTGAGGTCGCATAACCGAAAGTTGAAGCAGGCGTCAACAAACTGTTTGTGTTGCCAGGCACGCTAAAATTCGGGTGGTTGAATAGGTTGAAGAACTCGGCACGAAATTGTAGGGTTAAACTCTCCTTTACGCGAGTTTCCTTGAACAATCCAGAATCCAGATCGTAGAAGCCTGCTCCCCGAAACGTATTGCGCCCGAGGTCGCCGAATTTAAGGGGAGGAGGGACCGAGAACGCAGCTTCGTTGAGGCGGTAATCTGGTCCTCTGCGGGGACCCAATATCTCCGGTTGACCAGGGACGATGTTGGGCCGTTCCGAATCGAATTGGTTTGCGCCGTATCCTGAGTTGTCAAAGCCAACAAGCACGGTGTACGGGAGGCCAGTGTGGGCGCTGAAAATCCCGGAAAGCTGCCACCCATCTAGAAGCCGAGCTGCACCTCTTCCTCCTAAAAGCCGTCGTATTGGAAGCGTATAGAAGTAGCCCATCACATAGTTCTGCCGGATGTCCGTGCTGGAACTAGCCCTTTCGGCTGCTAAGTTAAAAGGATCGCTTGCTACGCAGGGTGAGCCATAATAGAAAGCAAAGCCGCAAGAGTCGTCGATAGAGTGGCTGTATGTATACGAAGCATGCAAATACGAGCCTCCTCTAAAAGGACGATCTACAGTCATTTGCATGCCGTTATAATTGGAGGCAGCTTCATCCTGCGAAATAGTAATTTGGCTAAAGTTCGGGTTGGTTAGCTGTCCAGTCGCAGGGTTAATTAGGTCAGCATTAAGCAGGCGGTACATCTTCCTACCTTGCTCGCCGACATAGGAGAGGGTCAGAGCGAAGCTTGCGGGAAGACTACGCTGATAGGTGAGGTTGTACTGCATCGAATACGCGTTTGGGGTGTTGGGCGGAACGGCAGTGACTGATGAAGGCAGGCCATTGCCCGCAACCAGGAGACTTGGATCAACTGGGTAAGCGGCCTGAGGCCCTGTTATAAAGGGCGTGAAGAGAAACGGGGGGTTCTGGACTAGGGCCATAGGGCCCCAAAAGCCGGGCCCTACATCGTAATAGACTCCGAAAGCTGCCCGCAGAACATTCTTCTGATGCCCCTGAATGTCCCAAGCAAAACCAACTCGGGGAGCGAAGTTGTTGTGGTCTCCGTTATAACGCGCTCCGACCACGGCTGTGGCATTGGCGATATCGTTAAAAGGAACTAGGTTAGATATATGTCCATGGGCTTCGGAGAGGACAGTATTCAGCTCATACCGCAACCCTAGGTTTACCGTGAGATTTGGACGAAACTTGAAGTCGTCCTGCCCGTAGAAGGAGTAATTCGTCATCCGCGGATACTGGGTAAGGATTCCGCGTTCCGTAACAAAGTATCCTGCTTGATCTTGCTCAAAGGAGGTGACGGTCGGGAAAAAATATGAGCCATTATAAGATTCATAACTCGATTGATTTACTTGGGTCCGGCGGATGTCAAACCCTGTCGCCAGGCTATGCCGCCCGTGCATGATCCTTAGCGTGTCGGTAGGTTGAAAGACATTTACGTACTGGCCTGCCGGACCGATGCCATTATATTGCATGAGCGTGGTATCGCCAATGCTGAAACTGGGGTCCACCGGTATTCCCTGAGAATTGAACTGCATGACAGTGGGTCCCACATTCGCCGATCCATATGGCGTAGCCTGGCGGTTCCACCCAAACCGAAATTCGTTTAGGACATTTTGGGAAAACGCATGAGTTTCGGACAGCGTCCCGCTCATCAGCCGATAGTCGAATAGGATTGCCAAGTAATAAGGCGTAAAGTAGGGATATGATCCATTCGAAAGTTGGTGCCCGCGACTCACGGTCTGCCGATAAAAAAGACTGTCCTTACTGGTCAGGTGAAAGTCAACCTTGGCCTGATAGTCGTTCTCAGTCTCGTCGTTATAGGTCGGCATACCCAGATACGCGGTGCCTGTCGGATTTCCCGAAGGATCCAGAAGCTCTGGCCCATTTGGTGCCGGAAGATACTTCAGAAGTGGGGCCATTACGGGGAGAGCGTTTGCTGAGACCGACGAGTCAGGCACAACTGCCTTGAAGAAGCCAGAAGAATTGTCGCGCTGACCTTCGTAGAGGAAGAAGAAAAAGATCTTGTTTCGCTTGATCGGTCCACCGAGCGTCCCCCCGAAATTGTTGAAACGCAAAGGTGGGATTTTCTGGCCCGCCTGCTTGGCGAACCAGTCGTTGGCGTCCAGAATGTCATTGCGCCAAAATTCGAAGACGTCGCCGTGAAAACTGTTCGTCCCGGACTTGGTGACGACGGTTACTGTTGCGCCAGACGTACGCCCGTATTCAGCAGAAGCATTGTTAGTCTGGATGCGGAGTTCGGCAATCCCATCCAGCGCGGCAAAAGCTGTTCCGGTGCCGAGTGCTCCCCCTTGCAGGACATTCCAGTACGGGTTATTCACATCGGTCCCATCCACGGTGAAAGTGTTCGTCGTACTCCGCTGCCCATTCGAGACAAATTGACCTTCACCACCTTGAGCTTCGGTTCCAGCTCCTGGGGCTAGCAGTGGGAGCGTACCGAAATTCCGGTCAATCACTGGAAGTTCTTCAACTGCGTTCTCCGACAATGATGTGCTGAGATCCGAAGTAGTCGTTTCAATAACCGGAGTGGTGGCTGAAACCGTAATTGTCAGCTCTACCGAACCGACAACTAAATCCATGTTAACGAGCGTCGTCTCTCCGGAGCGAACAACGATATCTGTCTTAACAAGTGTCCTGAAGCCTTGTACAACTCCGGTTAGGGTATAAGCACCAGCCGGGAGATCAACGAAGCGGTACCTCCCACCTTCGTCGGATAAACCGGCTTGTTGGATGTTGGTCGCCTGATTTTTCAGCGTAACCTTCACTTGGGGAACAACTGCTTGGCTCGCGTCTCTAGTGGTACCTTCAATGGCGCCAAAAGTACTCTGGGCCCTTACGGGAACCGAAAAAGCACAGATTGCCGCCCCCGCTACCAAAGCTAGCACCAGCGTCAGGGATTCTCTTTTCACAGCATGCCTCCTCCGAGTCAACTCCCGTCAAAATCCAGCAACAGGCTTCCGGGACCACCACCCGTAGCTGCATTCACCGGCCAAGCTGCAAACAGCAAAACCAGCAGCGCGAGGCAACGCAATCTGCTTTTTCATGCCCTCATCATGACGGGTCGCAGCCTCGGACCCTGGTAAAACAATAAAATTGTTACCTCCCAGACAATATTCAACGAAGTTTTGAATCCGGTACAAAAAGGTCGGCTGTTTGCAACGCCGGTCACCCTTATAGTCAAAAAACATTTGAGTGTCAAGAAGAATCTTAAAAAAAATTTGACATTCTGAAGGGTACCCACTAACCTGATCTGCCAAGGAGAATTTCGTGGACGAGGCCGAAAAGGAGCGCATGCTGGAGTTCTCGGCAAGACTTACAAAGGGGTTTGCCGCAGCCATTGGCAATCACTGCGAAGTGGTGCTGCACGACTTCAGGGATCCGCAAAGATCGATTATCGCAATCGCGAATGGCCAAGTTACCGGTCGCAAGGTTGGTGATCCGGTGGACGTCCTCGGTCTTCAACTCCTGCGGCACCCACCCAGCCAAGATCTCATCAACTATCGGACGGAAACCAAAAACGGCAAGGTGCTCCGTTCTTCGTCGATCTTCCTTCGAACGGAAACTGGGGAGATCTTCGCAGCGCTCTGCGTAAACGAGGACATCTCCGTATTGGTCAATTTGCAACAGTGGTTACAGGATGCGGTCAGTCCTCTAGAAGCTGGTGTCCACGAGGAATTCGAGCACAGTGTGGAGGACGTACTGGACCGTCTCATGCGCGATGCTGTCCGCGGCACGGGCAAAGACCCTTCCGAATTGACCCGGGAAGACAAGATCACAGTTATCTCCTACTTGGAAAACAAGGGGGCATTCCTCATTCGTTACTCGGTGGACCGAGTGGCTGAGCTACTGAACCTCTCAAAATACACAATCTACAACTACTTCGAAGAGGTTAAGGCAAGACAGGCAAGTGCGGTGGAGTCGAGAGCTAGATCTGAAGCCGTAAAGGAATGACCAACCGGCCGACACGACGAGGAGATTGACGTGACCGGCGTTTTTTGTTGACAGCGGAAGAGGAGCAGGCACCCACGCATCGATTTATGGGCACTTGCTGCAAGCTGCAGTCTGTCTGTGTGGTATATAGTTTGCGGATATTCGGGAGGATTGTATGACACGTTGGTTACTCTGTTCCCGTTTTGTAGCGGTGATTTGCGCCGCATTTTGCCTCGCTTTCACCGGTCTCACATATGGCCAGAACATAGCGGGCCCACAGCCTGTGCCTTTGCCTGCGCCGGTTGGCGCACCGGTGGACAAGCCTTATGCTGGGACGATTTCGCTGAGTGTCGATCTCACGAACGTCAATGACCGCATGTTGATGGTGCGTGAGACGATTCCTGTGAAGTCGGGCGAGATTACGCTGCTGTATCCGCAGTGGATCCCCGGCACACACGCGCCCTCGAATCTGGTGGCAAACCTGGCCGGGCTCGTGGTCGTGGCAGATGGCAAACGAGTTTCGTGGATGCGCGACCGCGTCGACATGTGGGCGTTCCACGTCGATGTGCCCAAGGGCGCAAGTACGCTGGAACTGAACTTTCAATATTTGGCTCCGCTGAACCGCATCCCGACCAAGATCGTCGATTTAACGTGGAATAGAGTCCTTCTCTATCCGGCGGGATACTTTGCGCGGCGGATTCAATTCGCCCCTGAGTTGCACTTGCCGAAGGGCTGGAAGTTTGCGACTTCGCTGGATGTGAAATCGCAGAACGGAAACGTGGTCCAGTTCAAGGACACTCCACTGGACACACTCATCGATTCGCCGGTGTACGCGGGGGTTAATTATAGGTGCGTGGACATTTCGTCTGGGCCGGACAATCTGGTTTACCTGGATCTCTTCGCTGATAGACCCGAGCAACTGGAGATCACGCCGGACGAACTGGAATTTCATAAGAATCTTGTGATTCAGGCGCAGAAGCTTTTCAATTCCCGGCACTATGATCACTACGATTTCTTGTTTTCGCTCAGTGACACGATTGGCGGCAAGGGGTTGGAACACCACCAGTCGAGTGAGGATGGTACGCGTGCCAAATATTTTACGGATTGGCTCGCAGGTGTTGACTTCCGGCCGCTGTTGCCGCACGAATACGCGCATTCATGGAATGGCAAATTTCGCCGGCCCGCGGACCTTTGGACGGCGAATTTCAACGAGCCCATGCAGAACGATCTGCTGTGGGTCTACGAAGGGTTGACGGATTATTACGGGGAAGTGCTGACGGCGCGTTCGGGAATGCGTACGCTGGAGCAGGAACGCGATGTGATCGCGCAGAGTGCGGCGAATTTCGAGATCAGCCCGGGACGCACATGGCGCTCGTTGGAGGACACTACCAACCAACCCATCATCCAGTCTAATGGCGGGATGCCACTGAGTTGGCCGAGTTGGGAGCGTTCGGAGGATTATTACCCGGAAGCGACCCTCGTCTGGCTTGATGCCGATACGATAATCCGCGAGCGCAGCAACGGACAGAAGTCCCTTGATGATTTCGCCAAACTCTTTTTCGGAATCGACAATGGAAGCTACGTTACTGTGACCTACACGTTTGAAGACCTCGTAAAGGCCTTGAATACGGTGCAGCCCTATGACTGGGCCGAGTTCTTCCGCACCCGAGTTTACGAAGTCGCGCCGCAGGTTCCCATGAACGGCATTACGCGAGCTGGGTATCGGTTGGTTTACAGCGATGTCGAGCCAGAGTGGATGAAGCACATGGACCCGCCGCGCGAAACGAGCTTCGCTACCTCGCTCGGGTTTGCGTTGAATGGCGACGGCAGTGATAAGAGTGGAAACACCGTTGCAAGCGTGTGGTGGGATAGTCCGGCGTTCAAAGCGGGTATGACTCCCGGCATGCAATTGCAAGCGGTGAATGACCAGGCTTCCAGCGTGTCCAGCCTCTGCGAAGCCATCCTAGCAGCCGAAAAGAGCAACGCGCCTATCAAGCTTCTGGTGAAACGCGACGGAGAGTTTCTTACTTTGAATGTGGATTATCACGGCGGACTACGCTACCCGCACCTGGAAAGAGTCGAATCGACCCCAGACCGCCTCGATGCAATACTCGCGCCGGTGAAATAGACCGAATGCGAGAGTAATAGAATTGTTTGCCGGGTGCTCGGCGATCCGGTAATCATGACCAAAGTCCTTCCATGAGAAGGCCGGTTCCAGAAGGAGTCCGTCTATGAAAAAGTTATTTGTGGCCCTGGTCCTCTTTCTGTTTTTGTTGTCCTCCGCAATTCACGCTCTTCCTCCTCAGAAACCCGACACCGGCGAGAAACCTCAATCCGCTGACGGCCAAAAACCTGAGGTGCCAAAGGAAAAAACTTTCGACGAAATCATTAAGGATGCTAAGCCGATTAAAGGTCTGTTCACGTTGTATCAGACCGACGAAAAAGTGTTCTTGGAGATTCAGCCCGATCAGTTCGACAAAATGTACATGCTTTCTCTTACCTGCGAATCCGGCCTTGGCGAAGGTGGTTTCTACGCTGCGCAAATGTGCGGCGAGACACCCATCGTTTTCCATAAAGAAGGGAAAAACATTCAACTAATCGCAAAGAACACCCGCTTCGTGGCAAACGAGGACCTGAGCATCCGGCGCGCGGTTGACCGTTCCTTCAGCGATTCCATCTTGGGTTCCTCCAAGCGCGCCAGCCTGCCACAAACGCAGAACCAAAGCGTGCTCATCGATCTGGGCGATTTTTTCCTCACCGATTTGCCTATGCTTTCATACAAGCTGGAACTGTCTTTTCGCATTCCTTATCGCTTCGACCCAAAGAACAGCTCGTTCGGCTCTCTCAAGTCGTATGAGCGCAACGTTGAGATCGAGACCGTGTGCCATTACGCAACAGAAAGCCTGCCAGTTCCTCCGCTGCTTCCTCCGGGAGCACCTGCCCCGCCAATGCCGCCTCCTCCTCGCGATCTGCCAGACGTGCGGAGCATGCTCATGCATTTTCGTTACAGCATTTCTGAGCTACCTCCCCCTGGTTTCCGCCCGAGACTCGCTGATGACCGTGTTGGCCATTTCTTTACGCAAGTCGAGGACTACAGCACCGACACGAACTTTGAAACCAGCAAACGCTATATCAATCGTTGGCGCCTGGAAAAGCAGGACCCCTCCGCCGCGCTCTCCCGCCCGAAGCAGCCAATCGTTTACTGGCTGGAGAATACCATTCCGGTTGAATACCGCGCTGCGATACGCGAAGGCATCCTGCTTTGGAACAAGGCTTTCGAGCGCATCGGTTTTCAGGATGCCATTGAAGTCAAACAACAACCCGACAACGCGGATTGGGATGCGGCGGACGTCCGCTACAGCGCGATTCGCTGGTTCACCACCTATCCGGAACCCAGCTTCGCCCAAGGCCCTTCCGCCGTCAATCCTCTCACTGGTGAAATCTACCACGCAGACATTCGCTTCGACGCCGGGCTGACCCGCCTTTTCCGCAGAGAGAAAAACGAATACATTAACCCGGCAGGAGAGACGCTGCTGGATCTCCTCAAGCCGCCACGCCCATTTTTGGTCCCCTGGCACAATGGCTCAACGCAATTTTGCGATCTGGTGCAGGGAGCCGCTCTCGATGCCGAGTTTTCCTTTGACCTGCTGGTCGCCCGCGGCATGGATCCCGAAGGACCCGACGCACAGAAATTTCTTCATGATTACTTGGTGGAAATCGCAGCCCATGAATTCGGCCACACGTTGGGCTTGCGCCACAATTTCCGCGCCAGCACCATCCACACGCTGGCTCAGGCCAGCGACACCAGTTTGATGGAGAAGGAAGGTCTCACCGGCTCGGTGATGGATTACATCCCCACAAACATCGCTCCTCAGGGTGTGACGCAAGGTCCTTATCAGCAGACGACCTTGGGTCCTTACGATTACTGGGCCATCGAATACGCCTACAAACCCATCGATGCGTCTTCCCCTGAAGGTGAACTTCCCGAGCTCGAGAAGATCGCCTCTCGCGCCGCGGAGCCGGACCTTGCCTTTGATACCGACGAGGACGCCGGATTCGGTCCCGACGCGTATGACATGGACCCGCTCGTGAATCGTTTTGATTTCGGTACGGACCCTCTGCAGTTTTATGCCCGCCGTGTGGTGCTGGCCCATGAAGTGTGGGGCAACATGGAGAAGAAGCTGGAAAAGCAGGGCGAGGGCTATCAAATTCTACGCCGCAGTTTCAATGTAGCCTTCGACCAGGCCAGCTACGCTCTGTACCTTTCTTCTAAGTACGTCGGGGGGGTATATCATTACCGCGGGCACGTCGGCGACCCAGGCAATCGTTTACCCTTCGAACCAGTTCCCGCCGCAAAGCAAAGAGAGGCGCTCGAGCTGATCCGCAAGGAGCTTCTTTCTCCAAACTCATTCCAATTTTCCCCCGAATTGCTTAATAAACTGGCCAGCCCGCGTTTTAGCGATATCATTAACTTTGAATCAATGCGTACGCGGTTTGACTTTCCGATCCACGAGATGGTCCTCCAGCTGCAAAACCGCGTCCTCGACCGGCTCTATGATCCAGTCGTCCTTAGCCGGATTCTGGATTCCGAAGTAAAAGTTCCATCCTCCAGTGACGCGTTTAATATTGGCCTGGTGTTCACCGAATTGCAGGACTCCATTTGGCAAGAACTCAAGAATCCCGGAACAGCTCTTGAGATCAACACCTATCGCCGCTCGCTGCAGCGTGCGCATCTGCGCAAGCTGGTCGCCATTGCCTTGCATACGGACTCCGTACCGGAGGACGCGCAGACTATGGCTCGTCAGAACCTCACGCTTTTACGCTCTCAGATCAATGTGGCGGTCAATAAGCCCGGCCTCAAAATGTCAATTGAAACTCGGGCTCACCTCACAGAATCACTTGCCCGGATTGTCGAGACGCTAAAGGCAAATATGCAGCGCACTGCATTCTGACGTTTGGTCCCCTGCCTGGGCAGCATAAGGACATCTGTATATCGACCTCCGGCGAGAAGTTGCTCCACAAGCACTCACTTCTGTCTTCCTGCACTTGTTTCATGCGGACGCCGAGCAACTGCATGTCTCGCGTCCAGATCGGCTTACCGAGGCGGTGCAGAACCGCGTGCGGATAGCCGCATAAAACCCACTTAAACTTCGCTCGCAAGAGCGTGTCCACTAGGTGCTCGTAATCCACGGTCGAATCCGAGTACGGTGTCACTCGGGCGTTGGGATACGGTGGATCGAGAACGACGACATCATCTTCCGTCAGCTTCTCCAGACCCAACTGTCGCCAGTCGAGTGCTGTAATTCTCGGGCGTGTGCGTGTGAGAATTTTGTGGCACTCAGCCAACGTTCGCTGGTAGCCAGTGGAAGAAACGCCGCCATCATCATCCCCGGATTAAACAAGGGAATGGTGGTACTTTGTGTCCTTTCGGCAGAGCTGCGTGACTTGAGCTGATCGAGGCTGGTAGCGTCAGTCTTTACCTGTGTGAGCAGAGGAGGGCTGGCGATGGCGAACGGGCGGTCTGAGATTCCCCACGGCATGAAGAGGATTTACCAGCGCTTTGCGCGTTGGCGGAGCGCACATCCTGGAGTGCGCTTGCCGATCCCGCCGCGATTGTGGAAAGCGGCGGCGAAGGTGGCGCACGAACATGGGGTTTGTCGCACCGCGCAGGTTCTGCGTTTGGAGTACGGCAAGCTGAAGCGGATGGTGGAATCGGACGGGATTCCCGCAACGCCCGATTCCCGCAAGGGCCGCGCGATCCGCGGTGCGTTGGCCTTCCTGCCTGCAGGAGCGGCAAGGTCAACCCAGAAGGGGCGTCGCACTCGGTCGGCGGCTTCGCTGCCGTCCTTCCTGGAAGTGGTTGGATCATCGGCCATCGCCGGATCGGAGTGTGTGATCGAGTTGGAAGGGGTGCAGGGCAAGATGCGGATTCAGTGGAAAGGGATGGGCGCGCCGGATCTAGCCGCTCTGGGCCGCGTGTTATTGGAGCCAGGAACCAGGTGAGGCGGTGATCCAGATTACTCCGCAGATGCGGATTCTGGTGGCGATCGAGGCCGTGGATGGACGCAAGGGCATCGACTCGCTGGCCCAGTTATGTCAGGAGAAACTGCAGGCCGATCCTTTCTCGGGCTGCCTGTTTGTGTTCCGAAGCCGGCGAGGAACATCGATCCGCATTCTGGTGTATGACGGGCAAGGATTCTGGCTGGCGCAGAAGCGGTTGTCCAAGGGACGTTTCGTGTGGTGGCCGAGTGGGGACCAACCCACGCGCGTGCTGGAAGCTCATCAGGCGCAGTTGCTGCTGGCCGCCGGGAACCCGGATGCGGTGGCCGCGCCGGTATGGCGGCGGGTGAGCGGGTAACCGCACTTTGCACTTGCGTTCCATTTTTTCTTCTGCCACACTGCAGGCATGCCCACGCCGTGGAGATATCGTGGCCGAGAGATTCGTGCGGAAGAGATTCTCTTCATTCGACAGTTGATTGCGCAACATCCGGGACTCAGCCGGCGGAGGCTGTCGCAGAAGCTGTGCGAGGCATGGCAGTGGAAGCAGGCCAACGGTGCGCTGTGCGACATGATGTGCCGCGGCCTTCTCTTGCTGCTGCATCGCGGGGGCGAGATCGAGTTGCCGCCGGTTCGCTACACGCCGCCGAATCCACTGGCGAAACGTGAGCCGCCAGCGCCGATGTTGATCGACACCACGCCTATCCGCGCTTCGCTCCGTCAGCTCCAGCCGATCGAGATCCAGGCAGTGCGGCGCACGCCGGAGGAAGTGCTGTTCAACAGTCTGATGGAACAGCATCACTATCTGGGTTACGAACAA
>Ga0187852_1002839_pt1 | contig 13434 bp, 3 predicted proteins | sample June2016WEW_6_40_FD_134511 | JGI IMG/M metagenome (GOLD analysis project Ga0187852, IMG submission 134511) | Peatland microbial communities from SPRUCE experiment site at the Marcell Experimental Forest, Minnesota, USA - June2016WEW_6_40 | ecosystem: Environmental > Terrestrial > Soil > Wetlands...
ACGCTTTCTGACTCTGGCCGCCCGGGAAAGGACGGCTCGATTGCTCAAAAAGGTATCAGCCTCCAATCCCGAAAGGTATCAAATTATTCGCCGCAGCTTCCGTGTTCTGAATCTGCTGATTTGCGAAAGCGACTACGGCTACATCCGGCGGATTCGATTCCAGAGAATCCCGCCCCCCGATTAAGCGCGCAGCCTGCGTATTTTCATGCCCGCGAGGCCGGAGCGCCGGCATATTGCCGGCTTATGCGGCGCGGAAGGTCGAAGCCCGCAACATGCCGGCGCTCAAGCCCGGGCGATGCAGCGACGCGAACGGTGGAGAGTCCCGGAGGTTCACAGGCATTGTAGCCAGGAGAACCCTGGAGCCGGAGCGGCAGACCCGATCATAAGGACACACTTTGCCGCCTCATCACGAAATCGGCCCCTGTTCCAAACGACCGAATCGCACTTTGCATCAACGGTTGCAGACCCGTTCCACTACGGGGACCGGCTCTTATTGACACCGCGCTTAAGAAGGCTCTAAAGACCCGGGCTTGCGCCCGGGTCCATCAGCGGTAGGGGGCCACAAGCAGGCCCCGTTGATCCTTCAGCCAAGCTGTCGAACTACTGGACCCTGACGCGATAGAACTTCTGGGCCGCGGTGGGATTCACCACGTAGGGCGAGGTGTTCAGGTTGGTGGTCCATGGGCCAGTGAGGGCGGGCGCCTCCAATAGTGTGCCTTGCGACCACTTCAACTGGAAGCTCCCCGCCACAAGCGGAGTGTAATTAAGAGTCACCGCGACGGGCGCAGGCCCCACGTATCGGAGTTGGGCCCCATTGAAACTGCCGTAGCCTTTGCCGTCGGTCGGGCCCCAGGTTCCGGCCAGCGTTGTGTTGTTAACCACCACTTGGTTGAAGACCACATAATTGTTGCCTTCCACAAAACTGGTGTCCTGTGTCGGCACCGCGACGTTGGTCACCCCATTGATAATGAATAGAGCCGCCGCGTCGGCGGTGAGGGACTCGGTGCCGTTGCAAGAGAACAGCACGATGTTGTAAAGGCCGTTTGGGAGGCTGAACGTGAAGGGTTGAGTACCGTAAGCGCTGGCCGCCGAATCCAGCAATGCGATCGTCGGCGTACTCGTCCAGTCCCAACTCCCGCCGGTAGTCAGAGTCAAGGCGATGCTGGTCTCGGCAGAGCCGTCATCGAGAAGACCGCCCGAACTGGAATACGTGCCCGGGTTCCAGGCGTTTGGGCCGGGAACCTGGTTCCAGGTCATGCCAGTGCCAAAGCCGGGGATGCCGGTGCCCGAGTAATTGCCAACATCATTGCCACCCTCGGTTGAGTGCCATTGGAAGTTCACCGTGAACGGCGTGCTGGGCACTTGCCAGACGGAAAGTGTGAGCGTCGAAGTATTGTTCGTACCCAACGAATTATAGGCGATCAGCTCGTATATGCCGGCGTCCGACACCTGAAGATTAGTCAGCACGAGGGTGGCATTAGTTTGGCTCGGGAGGTTGGTAAAACCGGTGCCTTTGTCCACTTCCCATTGGTAAGCAATCGGAAGCGAGCCGACCAACGACGGGCGCAAGGTCAACGAACCGTCAGAGAAGACGGTGACCGCATTGGTGAGGTCGGTGAACACGATGGGGGCACTGGCGGGCAGGACAGTCAAGGGGGACGCCTCGCTAGTGGTCGAACCGGCGCCGTTGGACACCACGACGTCGTAGTTGACTGTCAGGCCGTCCATCCCGGTCGTGTCCGCGACGAAGCTGGGGTTGGTCGCGTTGAGGATGTTCGTGAGGGGACCTCCGGCGTTACCGCCGTCGGTTTGCCATTGGTAGGTGAACGGCCCGGTTCCGGTCACGGTCGCGCTGAGGGTCACGCGCGTTTGGGCATACACCGTGTATGAAGGCGAAACGACGGGGGGCGCGACGCAAGGATAGCCTGGCAGAGCCAAGCCGATCACGAACGTGCCGTCATAATCGTGGCTGCTGCCGAACGTAATCGTCCCGCCGTTCGGTGGGATCAGCGCTACCTCGCCCCCGGAAAACGGATTGCCGGCGACATTGGCGAGGTTCTCCCATCCCGAGCCGGTCGGACTTCTCGCGAGGGTGTAGGCCATGGTCGCGTTGGCGGGCAATGGGAGCAGAAAGCCGGACCACTGCAACCAGTCCAAGCTGGTATAGGTGAAGTTGTTCTGCGAGGTATAGGTCGCGTATAACGTAGCCTTGGTACCTGACACGGAGTAGATGCGGAGCAAATAATTCTGGCCGGCGGCGGGCAGCGAGTTGCCGTTGTTGTCCGCCAGCTTGATGGCGAGGGACGTCAGGTTATATCCGGCTGGATTGCTCCCGGTGGTGAACGTTTGGCCTGGAGGCGAGCTGTTGTCGAAGTAATAGTTCAAGCCGTCCGGACTGTTGGCCCCAGCCGGGATACTTGTCTGGGCGAGATCGGTCGGCACTGGCGTCAGGGTTTCATTGCCGATATCCGTGATAACCGCCGTGGTATTGGTATAAATGACCAGCAAGGTGGCTACCGCCCCCGTCGAAGAGCCAAAACTGTTGGTGACCATGAAGTCGAACAGGTACGTCCCCGAGACCCAGCCGGTCGTATTTACCACGAGGTTCGTTCTGGTGGCCCCCGGGATGTTGGTGAGCGTGCCGCTGCCGCCGTCGGTCTGCCACTGGAAGTACAATGGCGTTGCGCCCGTCGCGGCCTGGCCGAACGTCACCTGGGTTCCGGCTGAGACGGTGGAGGATGGGGTGATGCTGATCACGCCGGCAAAAGGAGAGGGGCTCGGCCCGACCCCGATCGGCAGCAACCGTACGTCGAACACGGCATCCGACATCCCAGAGGTGCCGAAACTAACGGGTCCGCCTTCGGCCGGGGTCGTGCATATCTGACCGCCCGGATAGAGGTCGGTGTTGGTCGGGCTGACGGCCAGGCCATCCCAGCCGATGCCGCCTGCTGCTGTCGGAACCCGGCCAAAGCCATAAGCGTAGGTGGTGTTGGGCTGGAGAGTCAGGTTGAATCCACTCCACTGCAACCAATCGCCATCAGCGAAGGAGAAGCTGACATTGGTATATTGCGCCATTGGAGCAGCGCTATTGCCGTTCATAAGGAATAGGTACAACTCGTAACCTTGGAGGGTGGTGGTGCTGCCGCTGGTGCCGCCGCCAGTCTTAATGGCGAGGGCGGTGAAATAATACCCTTGCGAGTTAGTGCCGGTGGTAAAGGTTTGGCCTGCCCAGCCATCATGGTTGGCTCCGTTGTCGTCGTAATAATTCAAGCCGTCGCCAGCGGTTCCAGGATCGCCGCCGCCCACGAACTGGGTGATGTCATACGGTTGCGGGGAAGGCGTTGCGCCCAGGTCCGTCAGTGAGGCGGCGGCCGGGGGAAGCGTGATCCCCAGAACGACGACTGCGCTAGTGACGGACGTGGAACCGCTGGTTACCACCACATCATAGCGGTAGAAGCCGACCGCATAGCCAGTCGTATCGAGCGCCAGGCTGGCGCTGGTCGCGGCGGGGATGTTCGTCCGGGCGCCCCCGCTGCGGCCGTCAGTTTGCCACTGATATTGCAACGTGCCGGGGCCTGCGGCCACCTCGTTCAAGGTGATCGCGGTACCGGCGGCGCCGCCGTACGGCGTGGCCGTGGGAGTGGATACTGTCAGGGTGGTCACCGGGGTCAGCCCCACCACGAACGTCGCGTCATACGAGTCACTCGAGCCGAACGTCATCGTCCCACCGGTGGGCGGGATGAGAGCGACTTCACCGCCGGCGTACGTGTTGCCGCCGACATTGGACAGATTCTCCCAACCTGAGCCAGATGAGGTCCTGCCGAAGGAATATGCAAATTGCGCATTGGGCGTCATGATCGTGCTGAGGCCCGTCCATTGCAGCCAATCCAGGTCGGTGAAAGTAAAGTTGTTGGCCGAAATGTAAGTGGCGATCAATGTAGCGGTGGTGCCGGATACAGAGTAGATGCGCAGGTAATAGGCTTGGCCTCCCGCTGGAAGCCCTCCGCTGTTGCCTGCTGTCAGGATGGACACTGAGCCAAGAGTGTACCCGCTGGGATTGCTCCCGGTGGTGAACGTTTGGCCTGGAGGCGAGCTGTTGTCGAAGTAATAGTTCAAGCCATCGGGAGAGCTGGCACCCGTGGCTGGCACCAACTGGGCGATGTCGTTGGGGCCTGGCGTCGGGGCGGTGGCCCCGATATCCGTCAAGGTCACTTGGGCCTGGGTTGCGGTTGTCCACAGCAGCACTGCGGCCGCCGCCATCACTAACGTTCGCGATTTAGTATTCATAGACAGAGGAGTGGATTTAGAGACGAGTAGTGTTGTCTTTTGCATGGTCGAGCCTGACACGTCATCTTCTTTTCACCGCATCCGGATTGCAAGAAGAATCCGCCTTGCATTGTCGTCAATAATGACTACACGTCGTCACATGGCGTATGGGTCCCCTTGGCATGTTATATGCGCAACGACTTAAATCGTTCGGACAGCACGGGGTCCGGGAAGAGTTCGGAAAGGGGTCCTAGAAACATGAAAGCAATGATGGTTTAAGCGCGGGAGGAAGCAGAGCCCCTCCATGCAGCTAGAAACTTTGCTCGCGGCCATTCCACTGCCGGCATTATCCACCTGCTGTTGAACGGCTCCAGCGGATTCACCCACAACGGCGACGGCGCCTTCTTCTATAATCCATCCATCCCGAAAATCAGCGAAGGCCGATCTGTCACCATGGATTACGACGGCAATCTGCTGCTTTGCGAAAGCGACTACGGCTACGTCCGGCGGATTCGATTCCGACGAATCCTGCCCCCAGACTGATCGGTCAAGGTCGAGCCGGGCGCTGACCTTTCGCCAGTTGCAAGGCCCGTTCCAGCGCGGATTTCGCCGCAGAGTGATCGGGTTGCCGTTGGAGTGTTTCCTGGAATTGGTGTGCCGCCTCGGCGTAACGGTGCTGCTGGGCCAGGGCGACTCCGTAGTTAAATCGGGCACTAACGAAGTCGGGCTGTAGCCGCACCACTTCAGCAAATTGCGCGAGGGCCTCGGTCAGGTTTCCGACCCGCGCGCATTCCATCGCGAGGTTGAACCGCGCGTCGGCGAAGTCGGGCTTCGCCCGGATTGCGGCCTGGTAATGGGGAACGGCCTCGGCCGGCCGGCCTTGCGCCACCAGCGCATTGGCAAGGTCGAAGTTGGCCACCGGCTCGTAGGGCGTCAATGCCAGTGCTTCCTTGAACAGGAGGATGGCTTGGTCGGTGTTGCCCTGGCGGGCCAGCAGCTTCGCCAGGTTAATGCGCGCCGCCACGTTGTTGGTCTCCAGTTGCAGGGCGGTGCGATATTCAGCCATCGCTGCCGGGATTTCGCCGCGGTTGGCAAGTGCGACCGCCAGGTTCACCCGCGCCGCGCCGAAAAACCGGTCTAGCCGCAGCGCCGCTTTGAACTCTCGAATCGCCTCCCCGGCTTGACCCCGGGCTGCCAGTGCAAGCCCGAGCCCATTCAACGCCTCCAGACAATCCGGTTTGCGTTTAATTGCTTCCCGGAAAAGACCCTGGGCTTGGGCAAATGAACGCGCACTATAAGCCAGATTCCCAAGCTGGAACCAGGGGTCTGCTTCGTAAGGCAGCAACCGCGCGACCGCTTGCCATTGCAGGGTGGCCGCCGGCGCATCACCCGCCGCTTCCAGCAGCCGGCCATAATTGGCGCGGAGCACCCAATCCTCCGGCGCGAGCCCCACTGCGGCCTGATATTCCCCGATAAACCGCGCTGGGGGCGCTTCCAGCCGGGCGAGCGTTGCCTGCCACTGTTCGTCGCGGGTCCGCGAGTTGAGTTGGGAGGCAAAGGGCGGCTGCCGCAGACGCAACCTCATCTCTTCGCCAATGCGCCGCCGGTCAAAATCCGTTAGCGCAAGCTGGCGGGCGACGTCGGCTTCCGCCGGAACTGGGGCGCCCGAGGAAGAGGCGGCGCCAGTCAGCTTCTTCTCGATCTCCGCAGCGAATAACGCGGCGACCAGGTAATTCCCCTTAAAGTTCAGGTGCACGTGATCGTAAAAAAGGGCCTCGCCGGGGATTCCGTCAGTCGAGCGCCGGCCGCATTCCTGCTCGGCGTCTATCAAGGTGATGCCCTGCTCGGCGGCCACCCGGCGAATTGTTTGGTTGAGACGCGAATCGGCGCGGAACCGGAGCGTGTCCAGGTCGCGGGCGAGGAGGAAATCGGAGGGAGCGGCATTGGTTTGACCGAGCGCCAGCTCGCAAACAGCCCGCCGGAAAGCCAGCTCGGCAAACTCCGCGTCAATTTGGCCGGCCTCTTGGTAGGCGGCCCGGGCCTCAGCGAACCGGCCCGCATCCTGGGCCTGTCGTCCGCGCCCAAAGCATTTATCCCATTCGCCGAGTTGCCCGGCGCTTAGGCCCGGGCGATGCTGCGACGCGAACGGTGGAGAGTCCTGGAGATTCACCGGCACCGTAGCCAGGAGCACCGTAGAGCCGGAGCGGCGGCCCAGCTCGAGGATGGCCGCAAGGTTGCGGGCGAAATGCTCATACACGACGCGCAAGCCCGGGGCGTCGCTGCGGACCTGGTTCCGCAAAAACATCTCCATTCCCTGCCACTCACTCCGGCCGGCTGAACGCGCGCGCAACGCGCCCAACCACTGGCCCAGCCGCGTGGACTTCACCAGCAGGCTGGCTCGCACAAAGGCCAAGCCGGGCGTCTGACGGCCAAAGATCGTTCCCGCTCCAAACGGCCCCACCACCTCGTTGTTGCCCATGTAAACCACCCAGAAATCACCCTGCCGCGGCGCGCAGTCCCGGGCGATGTCCCGGATCACATGGGAATTAATTGCCGTCATCGCCGTATTGACCACCTCGAACTTATGGTTCGGGTCGCGCGCCCGCAGCATCCGCTCGAGCTGGCGGGGAAAGCCATACGCCGGCTCCGGGTCCCCCATGGCCGCCGACTCCCCTAAAACAAAAATGCGGATGGTGCCCGGCGCTTTGGCGGCGGCCAGGGATAGCGGCTGGGGAGAGCGCGCCAGCGACGGCGGAAAGAAGCGCCAGCCGAATTTGGGGTTTTCGATCAGCAGCATGCGACCCTCGTGACGTCTCTCCAAAAAGAAGGAGGTCGCGCAGCCGTAACCAGCCAGGCGCAAACCCAGTTCTCCCAGCCCCAGAACAAGAATCGGCGAGAGCAGAGCGAGGGCTCGAAACCACCAGCGCCGGCTCTGCGGCGCGGACATTCGCTCAATGGGGGGCGGTGTTCCCTCCTTGGGAGGCGATCCGCCCGCGCCAGGGAAGCGCTGCGATCGAGTTCGCCCGGGCTTCATCACGGCCAAATTAGCAAGGAAAAGGGACCGCCGGGAAGCCCAAATCTTCCTGCCAATCTTCTTTTGACCTCCGGCGCGCGCCCGGTTTACACTGGGGCGTTGGAACGGAAGCGGAACAATACGAGGCGCAGCCGCCGACCCCTGACCCCGAACCTGTCGGCGGGAGGCGCACCGGTTGAACCGCGCGTGCAATCGCTTTCAACTGGCCGCAAATGGATGTTCCGGCTGGCGGCAGCCATGCTGCCGTTGCCTCTGCTGGCGGGGGTCGAACTGCTTTTGCGCGTCGGCGGCTATGGTTATTCCACGGATTTCTTCAAGCAGGCAACCATCGCCGGCCAGGATTATTTCGTCCAGAACGACCAATTCGGTTTGAGGTTCTTCCCCGCTTCACTCGCGCGAATCGCGTCGCCGGTGCTTATGACCGTGAAGAAAGCGCCCGGCGCCATTCGCATCTTTATCCTCGGCGAATCGGCGGCGCTGGGAGATCCACGGCCAAACTATGCGGCCGGCCGTTACCTCGAAACTCTGTTGCGCGCGCGCTTTCCGGAAGCCAAGTTCGAGGTGATCAACACGGCGGTAACGGCGATCAACTCGCACGCGATCCTGCCCATCGCCCGCGAATGCGCCCGGCACGAAGGTGATGTTTGGATCGTCTATATGGGCAACAACGAGATGGTCGGCCCCTTCGGCGCCGCGACCGTTTTCGGACTGCAAGCGCCGCCACTCCGACTGGTGCGGCTTACCCTGATGCTCAAAGCGACGCGGCTAGGCCAACTGCTGGGCGCCTTGGGTCACAAACTCCAGCCCAGCTCGTCGGGGCCTTCGGCATGGCATGGCATGAAGATGTTCCTCCAAAACCAAGTGCCCCCAAACGATGCCCGGAAGGCAGTGGTTTACCGGAGCTTTCACCGGAACCTGGAAGACTTGTTGCGCGCCGGCCTCGACTCGGGCGCCAGGATTGTGCTCAGCACGGTCGCCGTTAACCTAAAGGACTGCCCGCCGTTTGGCTCCTGGCCAGCCACTAACCTGCCTCCGGCTGACGGGGCGGCGTTCGAGAAACTCTGCCAGGAGGCTGCCGCCGCCCGGGAAAGCGGGAACCTTGCCGAAGCCGCCAGCCGTTACGGGCAGGCCGCCGGACTTGGTCCGCAATCCGCAGACCTGCAGTATCACCTCGGCGAATGCCTGCTACTCCTGACCAACGTGCCGGCCGCCCGGCGACATCTTGAACTTGCAGTAGATACGGATACCCTCCCGTTCCGGGCCGACTCGCGCATTAACGATTCGCTCAAGGCCGCCGGGCGCCAGTTCGCCGGCCCGAACCTGGTCTTGTGCGATGCCGTCGCGGCGTTCGCCTCCGCCGCCCCAGCCGGGGTCCCCGGCCAGGAGTCGTTCTTCGAGCACGTGCACTTGAATTTCGCGGGAAATTATCTTCTGGGGCGGGCGTGGGCGGAGCAAATACAGCAGCAATTGGCGGCTCGGCTACCGCCGGCGGCGGCAGCAGGTTGGTTGTCGCAGGAGCAATGTGAACGGCGGCTGGGGCTTACCGACTGGAACCGGGTCTCGGTTCTGGAAGAGATTGACCGGCGCATGCAGGAACCCCCATTCCAGCACCAACTCGACAACGGCCAGCGCCTGGCCGCGCTGAGCAATCAAATCAGCCAATGCCGGGCCAGGATTGCGTCCACCCCGCCGGCAGAGGCGGCCCGGGTTTATGAAACCGCGCTGGCGGGCGCGCCGGAAGACTACCGGCTGCATGAGAACTACGCCGAATTCCTCGAGGCCACGCACGACCGGCGGGCCACGACCGAACGCCAGAAGGTCTGCGAGCTTATTCCGCATTTCTATTTCCCCCATTACCGGCTCGGCCTCGACCTGAAAGAGCAGGGCCGGCTCGCCGAAGCCCTTCAGGCGTTCCAGCAAGCGGCCGAAGCCCTTCCGGCATTCCAGCAAGCGGCCGTGCTCAGCCCCGCGCAAAGCGAGATCAGACTGGAATTGGGCATAGTCTATGCCCGCCAGGGCCAATGGCAGACCGCCCTGCGAGAGCTGGAGCGCGCCCGCCAACTCAGCCCGGAAGATCCCCGCGCCTGCCTTTACGCCGGTGAAGTGCTCTGGAAACTGAAGCGCCCCATCCAAGCCATCGCAAGCTTGCGTGAGGCGGTCCGCCTGCGGGGGGGTTACTGGGAGGCGCACTACCGCCTTGGCGAATACCTGGCCCAATCGGACGACGTGCCGGGCGCGGCGGCGGAATTTGAGCAAGTGCTGCGCTTGCAGCCGGGCTATGTAAGGGCGCACCTGAATCTCGGCGTCGCGCTCCACAAGCTGGGCCGCGCCCAGGAAGCGATGGAGCAGTTCGATGAAGTCTTGCGCCTGGACCCGCAGAACCGGCAGGCCCTGGAATTCAAGCGGCAGGCCCTAAACTACAAGGGCCCGCAGAAGCCGTAGTGGGCGCAAGTAATGGGCAGTTAACGCAAAGACGCCAAGCGGCAAGGACGCAAGGGGCAGGGAGTCGGGGAGGGAAAGGCACGCTTCAATCACTCACCCATCGGGTGTGATGGCACCCAGCAGCCGAGATCCTTGCCCCGGAATAGGCCAACTTGTGCGCAAGCTGCGAGGGTTTCGTGGGCAAACCCGGGAGACCGACAGAATCATGGCCGGACAGAATCATGCGGAGCAAAAACAGAATTCTTGCTGGCAGGACCATAAGAGGCGGGGCCATGATTCTGTCTTTTTCCATTTGGTTGCGGCTTGGCCGCGCTGCGTCCTTTGCGCCTTTGCGACTTTGCGTTGGTTCAACTGCGTTTTTCAGGGTCTTCCGCGCTGGGAGCCCTGGACCGGGCTGGCGTCAGAGTAGGATGGTGCGTCTCGCCTGCGCCGCCCCGGGGATTCCCAGCCGAAAAATGGGCAGGCGGGACGCACTGCCCTGCGTTGAGGTCAGGGAGAGAACCCCCCGACATTTTGACGCGCTTTGCGCCCCTGAACCCCAGAGCCAAAACGGACCCCTCTCCCCAACCCTCTCCCCTTCGGAAGGGGAGAGGGGGATTCGTCGGCTGGTCTCTGGCGAACCGACGTTCAGGGGCAGAGCACTTCCGCCTCCGAGTGACCCGGGCTAGAAAGAAGAGAGCCGCGGCACCTGCCGCGGCTCTCTCTGAATCTAGCTAGTCGCAGTCCTTATGGGCTAATGACCCGGAAGAACTGGCCTGTGCCCGTGATGGGGACACTGACCGACCCGCCGGTGCCGATCTGCTGCCAATCCACGCCCGGTCCGGTGAGGGCTGGGCTGGCCCACAGATGACCCACGGCCGGCGTCCAGGTGATGACGATGTTGTTGCCGACCCGCTGTGGGGCGCTGATTGTGATAACCGTCGGCGGCGGCGGCGGCACCGCGCCGAAGCTGTCGAAGTCCATGTAGGCCATGTACTTCAACTGACTCGCGGGTGTGCCAACGGCATCATTGTTATGAGCCGTGCAGCAGATGCCGACGTAAACGGTCGCGGGCAAGTCACCCAAGCCCAGGGTGCTCCGCGCAGCCGGACTATTGGTTGCCGCCAGCGTCCAAGTCGCGGCGTTGTTCGTGGACCAGTAGGCGGACAGGAGCTGGCCTACGCGCGTGAGGCGCACCCAGGCGTTCGGGTAAGCAGGGACAGCCGAGACGGGCGAGTAACCCGGGACGTCGTTGGTCCAGGCAGCACTGGTTCCGGACGTGTCAACCCGCGCGTTGCATTCGATCGCATTGGCTCCGTAGCCGCTGCCGTCGGGCGCCATAATGCCATCCGCAGACGCCGGATCGTTGACAATGTTCCAGTCTCTGCTGTTGTTATCCAGGGTCTCGCGGACCATGAGCCCGCCCTTAGCCCAGTTGGACGTGTGCGTGGTGTCCTTCTGGCGGACGCAGACATCGAAGTCGCCGGTCTTCATTTCGTAGGCGAAGTTGAACCCATCGGCGGCGTTCCAGATATCGCTGCCCTCGCACTCGACGGTGAACGCGTTGGTGCCACTTGGGTAAAGCACGCCGGGCACGCCCGGATCGTTGGGCGGTGTGCCGATATCGGCGTCGGTAAGCAGCACCCGGTTGACGGCGGTGGTAGGGCTGCCGCTCAAGGCCAGGCCGCCGCCCAAGGCAACGGTGTTGTTGACCGTGACAGTGAACGGGTAGCTCGGCGTGCCCGTGACGGTCAACACGACGTTTTTATAATTGTTGCTGTTGACCATAATGCTTTGGATGGACAGGCCGCCGCCCAATACATAATTGAGCTGATTGTTCAACGCGACCGGATCCATCGGGGTGCTGAAATCCAGCGTCACGTACGTCACTGGGTTGCCGAGCGTGTTGTTGGTATAGATGGCCGCGTAGAGCAGTTGCGGCGGCGCCCCGGTGATGACGGTCAGCACGGCGGCCGTGCTGTTGGTCCAGAGGGCGTTGCCGGAGTTGTCGGCATAGCCCAGAGCCCGCATGGCGGCGTAGATAGTTGAATTGTTGTCGCTGGGCAAGACCTCCTTGATGGTGTAAGTCGGACCGTTGGCGCCGGTGACGGCCTGGCCGTTCTTGTACCACTGGAAGAAGAGGAAGTTGTTGAAGTACGGTCTCCAGTCACCCTCGGGTCCCACCGGAACGGTGGAATCGGTCGCAGCGCCGGCTGTGAAGGTGGCACTGGCGTAATTGTTCACCGTAACGGGTTGCGGGTTGGTGGTCACGTTCACATAGCTGCACTTGGGCACGTAAGTCCCCACCTGGCTGCCCCGGATGGCGCTCACCGTGCCGCTCGCCGGAGGATTCGGATAATTAGAATCGCTGGTCAACTCGTAGTTGACGCCGTTCCAAGTGCCGCCACCGCCCTGATGATGGACTTGCTGCATGAAGTATTTCTGGCCGGCAATCAAGGGGATGCCGTTGGAATACAGCGTGATCCCCGTGGTCGGATCAACAAACGTGTCGGATCGGGTCTGGGGGGCGTTTGCCGAATCGGTGCCCCAAGCCAAGCCGCCGCTCCAATTTAATTCCTGGGCAATCAGGCGTCGGCTGCTCGCGGAGGTGTCAGTGCTCAGGAACAGGTCGTTGTTGTCATCTGAATTGCCGAAGAACACGTAGTTGCCGCTGGTCGGTGGGATGAAGAAGCCGACCAACTCATCGCAGAAGTTGTCCGCGATCTCAATGGCACCGGTGTCAACCTCGAAGGCCGGCGAAGCCATGAGCCAGTCTGGACTGCCAGCCGCGCCGCTCTCGATGGCGGCGACTCCAGGGTTCAGGCCCCAGTATTCGTGGAGGGCGAACCCGGGCTCGTACACGGCGGTGCCGGACACCACAACGTTTGCGACGGTGCTGGTTGCCCAGAGGGGATTACCGCCGCTGTCCGTATAACCCAGTGCCCGAATCGTGCAGGCGAAGTTTATCGAGCTGTCCTGCGGAGAGACCGGTCCGAACGAGTAGCTGCTGCTGACGGCGCCCGGGATTGGGACCCCGTTCTTCGTCCACTGATACACGACATAGTTCGTTAACTCTGGAATCGGGTTGTATTCGTCGCCGATGGCGCTCTTGGAGTCGGTGGCGCCCACGGCGGTAAGGGTCGCGAGGCCGCCGAGAGGAGCGGTCACCGTGCCGGGTTGCTGCGGGAAGGACATCGAGAAGCAGCGCGGCGCGTAAGAGGAAATCAGGCTGCCCTTCATCATGCTGTAAGAGCCGAGCGCGGGATCCGGGGCGCTAAGGCTCTTGAAGGTCGCTTCGCAATTGTTGCCGCCGCCGGTGTCCTGGTGGATAAGCGCGACATAGTATTGCTTGCCTTTGATCATGTGGTAGCCGAACTGCCCGGGCACGTTGCCGGCGAGGTCCGTCCACTGGTCCGATCGTTTCTGGGCGGCCGAACCGCCGTTGGCGGTCGTCCACTGCCACGAGGCGCTCCAGCCTTGTTCCTGGGCCACCATCATCGCGTTGGTGGGGCTGGAATCCGTGCTGACAAACAGGTTGCCCGGGTCGTCGCTGTTCACAAAGAAGACATAGTCGTCGGTCGCGGGCGGGTAGAAGTAGGCGCTGAGCCTGCTGGTATAAATGGACGGAGCTTGTGCCTTGGAATTGCCCTCGAAGATGGGCTCGAAGATGGTGTCATCGGGGGCCGCCGTGGCGTAATTGGCGAGGATGTTGG
>Ga0187852_1002843_pt1 | contig 13428 bp, 9 predicted proteins | sample June2016WEW_6_40_FD_134511 | JGI IMG/M metagenome (GOLD analysis project Ga0187852, IMG submission 134511) | Peatland microbial communities from SPRUCE experiment site at the Marcell Experimental Forest, Minnesota, USA - June2016WEW_6_40 | ecosystem: Environmental > Terrestrial > Soil > Wetlands...
AAGCAACCCGCCCCACCACACCGGCGTATGCAGTTGTGTGAGCTGCACGCCCGCGGCGTAGTTTCCCGTGCTCCACTCCACGACGCCGTAGCCAAAAATCATCACACCGTAGACCGTCAAAAGCACGCCGATGAAAAACCAGATGGGAATTCCCGATTTATTCATTCGTCTCTATTCCTTCCCTCTTCCTTTTCGCGCTTGCCGTTTGCGCTGTGTCCGAATTCCCTTACCAGAAAATGATGTTGAGCGCGACAAAGATCACAATCACGATCGACGCCCAGAACCACTCCCGCTTGTAGTACGGCACGGCCTCTTCCACCGGCAGCTTGGTCACGCCGTAAACCAGCCCGTCCAGCTCGGCCACCGGCCGCGGCTTGGTCAGCAGGCTGACAACGATGACCAGGAGCGCCGTAAAGAGAAACGCCCACAACGCGCGGAAGACGTTCTCGGCCATCGGTTTGGCGGCTTCCGAAAGCGCCACGTATCGCAGATTCGAAGGCGTCAGGTGGACCCACTCGAACAGGCTGGCCGAAAACACGATTCCGAGCAGCAGCCCGAGGAATCCTGACAGCCGGGTCGCGCGCTTCCAGAACATGCCGAACAGGATCACGGCCAGAAGCGGAGCGATAAAGATCGAGAACAGCGCCTGCACGTAGTCCATGATGCCGTGAGCGTTTTGCACCAGGTAGCCGGCCCCGATGGAGATAGCTACACCGATGACGATCGACAGCCGGCCCACCGCGACATAGTGGCTGTCGGAGCCTCGCTTGTTGATGAGCGGCTTGTAGATGTCGTAGGTCCACACCGTCGAAAAGGCGCTCACGTTGCCGGCCATGCCGCTCATAAAGCCGGCAATCAGCGCGGTGATCCCCAGTCCCAGCAGACCGGGGCCGAGGTAGCGAACCATCATCAGCGGCAGGACTTCGTTATAGCTGTGCAAGTCCGACTGCGGCCCCTCCTTCTGCGCGAGCACGTCCTTTTGAACCGCCGGCGATAGCGAGGTTTGCTTCAAGAGCGGGGCACAGTTGGGAGACATCGGAACGCAGGCCGACCACGTGTCCTGGGGAACCAGTTGCGTCCGGCTGCCGTCGGAGTTTTGCAGCAGCACCAGGCCCAGCAGCCCGGGCAGAATCACGATGAACGGCACCGCCATCTTGAAGAACGAGCCGATGATCGGCGCCATGCGGGCGGCGCGCAGGTTGTGCGCGGCCAGCACGCGCTGCACCACCAGGAAGTCGGTCGTCCAGTAGCCGAAGCTGATCGCGAATCCCAGTCCGAAGACGATACCTGTCCAGTGCACGCCCATGGGGTTTGCGGCAAAGCTGCCGGTGTCGCGCCACAGGTGGAAGTAGCTGTCGGAATGCAGATTGGCGATGATCTTGGTCTTGAGTCCGCCCACGCCGCCGGCCTGAACCATTCCCAGGATCGGCACCAGCAACGCGCCGCCCCAGATCAGCACAAATTGCAGCACCTCGTTGAAGATGGCCGAGCGCAACCCGCCCAGAGCGACGTAGAGCGTTACCGCCGCAGCCGAAACCACGATGCTGAAGGTCAGGCTCCAGCCCAACACCACCTTCATCACCACGGCCATGGCGAACATGTTCACGCCGCTCATCAGGATCATCTCCATGGCGAAGGCGATGGCGGCCACGCTGCGCGCATGTTCGCCGTAGCGCAGGTTCAGGTAGCCGGGCACCGAGTGCGTCTTCGACACGTAGTAGAAGGGCATCATCACCAGGCCCAGGAAGAGCATGGCGGGGATGGCGCCGATCCAGTACCAATGCGTGGCCAGAATGCCGTATTGATACGCCGACCCGGCCCAGCCCATCAGTTCCAGCGAGCCGAGGTTGGCGCTCACAAAGCTCAGGCCGGCGATCCACGCGGTCATTTCGCGGCCTGCCATGAAGAACTCTTCGCTGGTGTTGGAACGGCCCTTTAGGTAGAAGCCGATCCAGAGGACCATCGCGAAGTAGAGACAGATCACCACCACGTCGAGCGTGCGCAGATGCGCCAGGGGCTTTGTGCTGAAGAGGAACAGGGTGGGCAGGAAGCCCGGCAAACCAGCGGCAGTACTTGAGAGCAAACCGAACATGAGCGTCACCTTGAAAGGCGAGAATGCGTCCGCGGAGGCATCAGACGTTCGCCCTTAAGTAAATTGCTTTACTAGCGTACTTGTCAAGCGGGCACAAACAACCTCGCGGGAGAGAATCATCTGTTTCCCGCGGTCCCTTGGCCGAGGCTCAAGAAGGCGGCAGAATCCAACCCGCGAACGCTGCGGAAGCGTTTACCTGACGAAGTTTATCACGGCGCACGGAATCCACCTGTGATCTGTTACCGGGCCTTTTCCCTCGCGGTCCGCGGGATCAACCTGCGCATGGAACCGCACCCAGGGATCGGCATTTCATTGTGGTTCTATAATCAGGCGATCTCACTTTGAAGGCCATGGAAAGCACGGAGGCCGGATTTGGCTGCCTTGCCGCACTTCTCTCTCGTCAAGTGGTACCTGGATTGCGTGAGCGACGCGGGCGAAGTGGCGATTCTTTATAGCGCTCGCGTGCGCTGGCGCGGCATCCGCCTGAGCTATAGCAATCTGATCCTGTCAGACGGCGTCAGCGGCAAATCCGCGTCCGCGATGCATGGCGCAAAGATTCATCGTGATGGCCGACAGATCTTCCTCGCGTCGCCGCAGCTTGGCGTCGAAGGAGAGTGGACCGCGCGCGCCGCGCCAGTTGAGCGCACGGTCTATGCATGCGATACGGGCTCTGTGGCCTGGAACTGTCTGCAGCCGGCCTCCTGGGTTGCCGTGAGCATCGGCGAGAAGCGCCTCTGCGGCGCGGGATATGCCGAATGCCTGACGCTGACCATGCCCCCCTGGCAATTGCCATTGCGGCATTTGAGTTGGGGCCGATTTATTTCGGAGCGCGATGCGCTGACCTGGATTCACTGGATTGGCTCTCACACGCTGAGCTTCGTTGTTCACAATGGCGCAAGTGACGAAAACACATCGATCGCAGAGACCGGGGTCGCATGGGCCGGAGGAAGATTACAAATCGAAGAGCCGATGGCGCTCCGCGCCGGCCGGCTGGGGTCGACGATTCTTCCCGCGGTGCCCGCATTGCGCAGGATCTTCCCGCAATCCCTCTTCAACATCGAAGAAAAGAAGTGGAGAAGCCGTGGAATCCTGGAGACTCCGGATGGCGAAAGCCGCGGTTGGGTGATCCACGAAACGGTCGATTGGGGCAGTTGATGCGCTCATTGCTGGCGAAGGCACTTTACGGATTCTTTTTCGTGGTTGCGGTTCCTGCGGCGCTTGTGGCGTGGGCGCACGCATCGCGCAATGCGGTGTATCTGGCCCCGCTGCACTCTCCCGGTTTGGGGGCGAGCCTTACGGGAATCGGCATTGCCATGACGCTCGCCGGAATGTTCGCGCTGTGGCGCAACGGCGGCGGGCTGCCGATGAACGCGTTCCCCCCTCCGCGATTCGTCGACCGTAGCATTTATGCCGTCGTTCCGCATCCCATTTACGCCGGATTCACGATCGCCTGCGCGGGTATTGCCATCTTTTTGGGATCGGCGAGCGGCCTCTGGCTGGTGACGCCCGCCGTGGCGCTGGGCTCGAGTGCGCTTGTGCTTGGCTACGAGTTGCCGGACCTGCGCAAACGGTTTGGCGCTCCTGCCGCTTCCTGCTGGCTGCCGCGAGGAGTAGGCGGGAGGCCGTCGCTTCTCGAGATCATGCGTGTTTATCTTGTGATCCTGTTGCCCTGGCTCGCGATCTTCGAGTTGTTTGGCGTGCTGGGAAGGCCGCTGGGCGCGGCGAGCACCTATCTGCCTTTCGAGATGCGGTTGCCGGTGATCGAGCAGACAGAGATTGTTTACGCCAGCACTTATCTCGTTGTGCTGCTGACGCCGCTGCTCGCCGCATCCGGCGTGGCGCTCAGGCGCTTTGCCCTGCGCGGCCTGACGGCGATGGCCGTCATCTTTCCCTTGTATCTGCTGCTACCGGTCTTTGTGCCTCCGCGCCCATTTCAGCCATCCGGCGCCATGGGAGCGATGCTTGCAATGGAGAGAACGCCGTTTTCGGGGATCGGCGCGTTTCCCTCGTTTCACGTGGTTTGGGCGCTGATTGCGGCGTCGGCGCTTGCTGAGGGCGGCAAGTGGAAGAAGGCTTTTTGGTGGACCTGGGCCGTGCTCGTGAGCCTGAGCTGCATTGCCGCCGGCATGCATTCCGTGCTCGACGTGGTTGCAGGCGCGCTTGCCTTCCTCGCGATTGCGCGCATCGACCGCATCTGGGCTGTCATCTTGAAATGCGCCGAGCGCATTGCGAACTCGTGGCGAGAGTGGCGCATTGGCCCGGTGCGCGTCATCAATCACGGCAGCTACGCGGGCCTGGGTGTGCTCATCGGCGCGGTGATGATCGATTCTCAGGTGGGACGTGGCGGAGCCGTGGTTGCAGCCAGCGTGTTCCTTTGCTCGGTGATCGGCGCGGTACTTTGGGCGCAATGGGTGGAGGGATCGCCAGCACTGCTGCGGCCGATGGGGTTCTACGGAGGATTGATCGGCGCGGTCGTTGGCGCCGTTCCCGCCGTCTTTCTCGGCATCAACCTGTGGATGGCGCTCGCCGCGGTTGCCGTGGCCGCGCCATGGATTCAAGCGGCGGGAAGATTGCGTTGCCTGGTGCAGGGCTGTTGCCACGGCCGCCCCACCGTTGAAGCGCCGGGAATCCGCTACACGCATCCGCGCTCGCGCGTCTGCCGGCTCGCACAACTTGCAGGAGTTCAGGTTCATGCCACGCCGGTCTACTCGATTCTCTGGAACTACGTGGTCGGCGCGGCGCTCCTGCGCCTGCTGGCGGTGCACGCGCCGTGCACCATGATCTGCGGAGTCTATCTGTTGCTTTCCGGGGCGGGACGTTTCGTGGAGGAGGCATATCGCGGCGAGCCGCAAACACTGGTGTGGTGCGGCCTGCACATCTACCAGTGGATTGCCGCCTTCACGTTTGTTGTTGGCGCCGTATTTACCGCTATTCCAAGCCCGGCGGCGCATGCATTCACCCCGGTCACCGCGAGTTCGGCGCTGGTTGCCGTCGCCTGCGGGGCGGTTTGCTGGTTCGTCAGCGGCGTCGATTTTCCAGAGGTCTCGCGCCGCTTTGCGCGATTGACGTAGCGATTCTTCGCGCTGCATTCTTCGCCGCCGGCGCTTCAGGTTGGTATGGCGGCGTGGTGGTGGACAACAGCATGATTGTGGTGGTGCGGCTTGTCGCGCATGAAGCCTTCGCCCTTGGTCAGCCAAGCTACGCCGAAGGCGCAAAGCGCCAGCGATTCGCACCAGAAGAGCCAAGGGCTGGGATGACGCCGCTCGACCAGCGAGCGGATGGTAAGACCGACCATGGCGATCATGCAGGCAATCATGATGAGGCCGCTGGACGCGTAGATTTGATTTCTGTCCCGCTTGCGGCGCGTAAAGGGTCTTTCCGGAGAGGTTTTGCGAAAGAGAAAGATACAAGTGTAGGCCAAGACGAGAAACATGAGCGCGGCAAATGCGGTGTGAATGAAACCGAATACGAGGTCCAACTGCGTGTAGTAGCTGCCGCGGGGATTGAATACAGGGCAAAGCGCCACGCCCAGGGCACAGGCTCCGGCCAGGTAGCCGGCGATTTCGTCGCGCAGATCGTATCCGCGCGAGCAGGCGAGGAATCCGCCGATGGCGCAGAGGCTGCCCACGTAGTAGTCGCGCATGGGTGTGAAGTAGTAGTCGCTGATGGAGCGCTGCAGGAGGGGATGCGGGATGTGGTGGCCGGGGCCAAGAAGAGCCGCGAGGATGGAACCGGCGGCGAGAGCGAAGGGAAGAAGGATTGCGATCAGACCCACCATGCGGCGCATGGTGTAGTACGAGAGGACCACAGGATTCTTCGACGTGCTGCGCGGCAACATGAGGCATTTCTCCTTCAAGCCCAGCCCTCTCAAGGGGCGTGCAAGGTCGCGATTTCTTGAGGAAATCGCAACTTGAAGGTTGCGGTCCCGGGACACATCGGAAGGAGAAATGCTTTGGCGCCCTCCGCGGAGGAGTTCCCCGGAAAGAAGAAGCATAGCGCAGATGAGGCGCGGAGGATGTGACGCCGGCCTCGATTATTCGTTTGCAGCCACTTCGTGAAGCCAGTTGGGGGCCTTCAGCAGCTCGCGGGGACGCGGGCCGTCGGCCGCGCCCACCAGGCCGTCGCGCTCCATCATGTCGATGAGATGCGCGGCGCGGCCGTAGCCGATGCGCAGCCGCCGCTGCAGGAGCGACGTGGAAGCCTTGCCGAATTCGAAGACGAGACGCACGGCGTCGTCGAACATGGGATCGTCGTCCGAGCTCTCCCCGCTCTCGCCTTCCATCGCGGTGCGTTCGTCCTTGGGCGAATCGAGGAAGCCCTCGACGTACTCGGCGGTGCCCTGGTTTTTCCAGAACTCGACCACAGCCGTTGTCTCTTTCTCGCTCACATACGGCGCGTGCAGGCGCATCAGGCGGCTGGTGCCTGGCGGCAGGAAGAGCAGGTCGCCGCGGCCCAACAGCGCTTCAGCTCCGTTGGTGTCGAGAATGGTGCGCGAGTCGACTTTCGTGGCCAGGCGGAAGCTGATGCGCGTGGGAATGTTGGCTTTGATGAGGCCGGTGATCACGTCCACACTCGGCCGCTGCGTGGCCAGGATGAGATGAATGCCCACGGCGCGCGACATCTGCGCCAGGCGCGTTACCGACTCTTCGACGTTCGCGCGGTCGAGCATCATCAGGTCGGCCAGCTCGTCGATGATGATGATGATGTAGGGCAGCGGGCTCTCTTCCGTTTCGCTGGATTCCGGTCCAAAGAGCGAAAGAGTGGAACTCTCGAAGAGTTTGTTGTATTGGTCGATGTTGCGCACGCTGCGCGAAGCCAGCAGTTTCAGGCGCCGCTCCATCTCTCGAACCGCGTTGCGCAGCGCGTTGGCGGCGAGCTTGGGCTCGGTGATGATGGGCGTGAAGAGGTGCGGAATGCCCTCGTACATGCCCAGCTCTACGCGCTTGGGATCGACGAGGATGAGCCGCACCTGCTGCGGCGTGGTGCGGTAAAGCAGGCTCATGATCATGGCGTTGATGGCGACGGATTTGCCCGACCCCGTTGATCCCGCGATGAGCAAGTGCGGCATTCCCGCCAGATCGGCGGTCACGATGCGGCCATTGATGTCCTTGCCCATGGAGAGCGTGAGGCGAGAACGCGCGCGGGCGAAAGTCTCGCTTTCGATCACGTCGCGCAGGTGAATGGTCTCTTTCTCATGGTTGGGCACCTGAATGCCGACCGTGCTTTTGCCAGGCATGCGCTCGATCAAGATGCTTTCAGCGCGCATGGCCAGGCACAGGTCGTCGGCCAGGCCGGTGACACGCGAGTATTTCACGCCAGCTTCGGGCTTGAACTCGAAGGTAGTCACCATGGGCCCGGGGTTGATCTGCACCACCTGGCCGCGCACATCGAACTCGGCGCATTTCTCCACGAGGATTTTGGCTTCTTCGCGCAACTCGTCCTCGCGCACCGATTGCGGACCCTCGCCCACGCTCAGCAGCGTGCTCGGAGGCAGCTTGAAGCCGCTCACGTGTTTGGGCGCGACGGTCACGGACTGCGTCTGGGCATCGGCGCGGCTGTGAATCGCGATTTCTCCGGGGTGCTGAGGCGTTGCGGGCGCGGAAACCGGACGCTCGGTTGCCCCGCGCTCGTTGGCCCATGGATCGACAGGGGCCTTGGGCTCGGCTCGCATCTGGATGGATTCAACCGGCGCCGGCGCCATCTCCGTTGCGGAAGCTTCGTGGATTGCTTGGCCACGCTCCCAAATGCTGTTGCGGCGCGGCGTGATATTGAGATTCGCGGCCGCAGTTCGCTCAATGGGCACCCGCTCCGCGGTGCTTGGTTGCAAGTCGGCGCGTTGGTAGGCGGGAATCGCGTCGATGGGATCTTCTTCGGGCGCGCGCCTGCGCATGAAGAAGGCGAGGAAACGGTTGGGCTTCTTGGACGGCGTCTCCGCGTCGACTTCCGGATTGGGCTCCGGATGGGTCGCGGCATCAAATTGAATGGACGCTTTCTTTTCCGCGCGCAGAACGTCCTGCCGAGCCTCGAGTTCCTCGGCTTCTTCGCGCATATCGCGGCGGCGGTCGCGCCACTCGGCATAGCGCGTCCAGCGCTCGGCAAGGCTCTCGCGAATCGCCGAGAAGCTGATGTCGGAGGCAAAGTAGAGTCCGGCAGCGGCCAACACAGCGGCCACGACCCAGGCGCCTTGCAGATTCAGATAGAGCACAAGCAGGCCCGCCATGAGCCGGCCCACAACGCCTTCAATGGGAACTACATGCATCCAGCGCCAGTGCCACGGCAGCAGGCCTAGGACCGCGGGAAGGAAGGCGAGCGCCAGCAGCGAGCCGATGCCGCGTAGAATCGCCGATCCGCCGGGCCGCGAGCGCATCCACGTCCAGCCCACGCCGCCCATCCAAAGGGGGATCAAAAATGCCGCAATTCCCAGCGCCTGCAGCAGCAGGTCGCTCAGGTAAGCGCCGAAGAGGCCGGTCCAGTTGCGCGGCGCAGCCATGCCCGTGGCCGTGTTCAGCGAAGGGTCGGAGGCGTGATAGGTGGCCAGCGCGAGGAAAAGAAGCAGCGAGACGAGCAACAGCACCATCCCCAGAAAGATATTCGCGGGGCGGCTGCGCGTGGGCGCAAGAACAATGCGGATGGACTTCATGATGAGGGCGGTCCCGCTCGCCGGCTGCCACAAGGGACAAAGCAGGCAACCGATGGAGCAGGGAAGACGTCCCAGAGCAACTTTCATTATCGGCGTTCGCAGGGCGGGTTCAGGGCAAAACCGGGCAGGGGGGAACCACGGGGATTAACCGCAAAACGTCGATCGAACGCGGAAGATGGCTATGACTCTTGTGCCGAGGCACAGAAAGGCCCGGACTTTCAAATCCGGGCCTTTCAATTTGTGTAGCCTGAGTTGATCCGCCGGAGACGGCGCCTGCGATTCAGGCCACTGGCAGACGGGCCGGACGCAGTTTCCAGGCGGCGGCGGCGGCGAGAATCAGGCTCATCAGCGCCGCGTAGTTGGGTTCTGGGACCGGTGTCGTCACTGGAATGTCTTCTACTTCTACGAACGAGGCATAATTCTGCGGAATGTTCAGCGATCCAGCATAGACGCTGTTATTGTCGTTCTCAAATCCGGAGGAGGCGTCGTTCGTCAAGACGATCTCATTGAAGGTAAATCCAGTGGCTACCAGGTTCACATAGGCAAAGGCCTCTGCTGAGTCATCTCCGTGGAAGGAGCCTGAATTGGGGTTTCCGTAGTAGTCCCTGCTGACGTACTGCGTTCCATTAAGCGCTGTAACTGTGGGCGTTGACAGAAACGAGGTAAGGGCGTCTGTGGTAAAGGTCGCAACCAGGGTGCCGTTCGAATAGACCTGCGCCTCATTCGCCGGATCGCCTGCCGACCACCAGAAGCCGAAGTAATCGGCCGGGGAGTTGAGAGTGAGCGTGACCACGGTGGAATCGCCGCTCTGGCGGGTTCCCACATACATATATTGGCTGTTGTTGGCTCCGCCGTACTGATCGGCCAGAATGATGGGAATTCTGGTGCCATTGCCAACGTAAGTGCCGATCGCCGATGCCAGCGTATTGCTGTTGTACTGGTCGCTGTTCAGAGTGACCTCGTTGAAGGTCTCTGTTGTGGCTCCTGTGACTTCAGTGGCCATTTCGCCAGGAGGCGAAAGGTATGCAGTCAGTGTCGAAGCCCGGGCAGCTCCAAGGCCAAAAAGAGTGACAAAGACGGCACATGCCAATAGGTGACGAGTCGAGCGGTTCATGTGGTGTTCTCCTCTTTCTATGGGGACGGATATTGATTCAGAGATTCTTGGGGGGTTATTCGGAGTTTACATTGGCTGGACGCGTTTTTTGGGGCGGCTCTACTGCAACGAAAGTGCTAGTAATGCTGTGCCCTTGCCGTCGCAACTTCGCCGAACTCTATGGGACAGGACAGAAGCCTTCGCTACCTGAGGCCGCTCAGGGCTCAACGGCACATCTCCTTCAAATGTGGCCTTTTCAAAAGAGGCATGTTATGAAACAGGCTCGAGCGGGGCACAAAGAATCGCTGAAGCGATGAGTTTACGCGCCGATATACTTCGCTCCCCAGATTAGGAGCGCAGTGCCGAGCAGGATGCGGTAGATGGCGAAGAGCGTAAAGCCGTGCTTGCGCACCCAGGCCAGGAACCACTCCACCACGCCGAAGGCCACGATGAAGGAGACCACGGTGCCGATGAGGAGTACGAGCCAGCGTTCCGGATTCATGACCACATGCGCGGCCACTGCGCCGGCAGCCTTGCTGTGGTGCACCTCTTTGACCAAGTCCCAGCCGGTGGCGGCGATCATGGTGGGAATGGAGAGGAGAAAACTGAACTCGAGCGCCGAGGGGCGGTCGAGGCCGGCAAGCTGGCCGGCGGCGATGGTCGACATGGAGCGCGAAGTGCCGGGAAAAACTGCCGAGAGCGTTTGGCAGAGACCGATCCAGATGGCCTGAGCAAGGGTCATCTCTTCCACGTGGGTGGTGTTGGGCTCAACACGATTGCTCCAGGCGTCGACAATCCACATGACAATGCCGCCCAGGAGCAGCGCAATCGCAATGGCTTTCAGGCTGCCCAGGTTTTTCTCGCTCCACTTGCGCAGCACGAGGGCTGGCACGGAGGTGCAGGCAAAGGCAACCAGCGTGAGCGAGATGGGATGCGTGAGCCAGTTACGATCGCCGTTTTCGCCTTTGGGAAAAGTTCGGAGGAAGTTCACGATCCGCTCCGTGAACAAAAAACAAAGCGCGAGGATGGCCCCCACCTGGATGACGATGGTGTACATGTCCCAGTAGGCGACATCCTGGAAGCACGCCGCGTTCCCGGAACAGGCGGCGTTATCCAGCGGGATCTTCATCAGCGCTTCGGTAATGCGCAGGTGCGCTGTCGAACTGACCGGTAAAAACTCGGTCAAGCCTTCCACAATTCCCAAAAGAATGGACAAAATATACGGGCTCACGCGAACTCCAGGTGACTGGCAATTTGAGTCAGGCAGCGCGTGCCTCGCGCAGCCGTGAGGAAACTCGTGCAGGGCTCGGGAGAAACTATGCCGGATTCCTTGAGAGTCGACTGTACAATCAGCCGCCCTTGCATCCTCTGCAGGGGCTAATCTTCAGGAATCTCGCGCATCACCCCGGGGCTCGCGCCTGGGGGCTACCTCCTGCCGCCCGCTCGGCGGGCTCCTCGCCGGCGAGACAAGCAAAAACCGGCGCAACAAGAGGCGTACTACACTCGATACTCAGTCCCGGTCGATGCCGTAGACAGGAACGCCCTCATCCAATTTGTACACCAGCGTGCCGGCCCGGTAGGCATAGTCGGAGTCGGGAAAATGCGCCTTCAGTTGCGCGGCCACGTTGCGCGCCTGGTTGCGTGCGTCGGTGCTTTTCCGGTCGTCCCGGTCGGCGACATACATGTCAGTGAGCACGGCCAGGCGATAAACGGCCTCGTAGAGGGCACGCGCCGTGCGTGGACCGTCGGGATATTCGTCCGCATACTTAATGTACAGTTCCGATTCCTTGGCCGGGCATTGTTCCGAGCCCTGCCAGTCGCCGCAGAGCTTGTTGTCGATCATGTCGAAGGCCGCCAGCGCCGCCCATTTGGTCTTGGGATAGTATTTGATGACCTTGCGCAGTGCGCTTTCATCCATCTGCTGGCGGAAATCGGGGCTCTTCTCGTGCGCCGAGGGCAGTGTCGCGGAGTCGGCGCGCTCGATTTGCCATTGGATGTCGGCCGCGCGCCACATGGCTTCCGGCGCGAGCGGCGAGTTGGGAAACATTTCGACGAGCCGGCGGTAGAGCAGCCGCGCGCTCTGGGCGGCATTGGCCGGGCCGCGCGGGTCCGAAGCCAGCGCCTCCTGGTTGGCCGCCGCTCCCATCAGAATCTGGTCGCCGCCGGGCGTGGTCTCTTCCACCACGCCTTTGGCCTCGATCCAGCCGGAGATGGGCGGTGTGGTCTCGTCGCTACCCACCAGGGGTTCGTCCTGATCGCTGTGTTGCTCTTCGATGTCGGTGTTGGCGTAGACACGCATCCACGCGCCGCTTTTCTCCGCCGCCACCATCTCGCGGCCGATCTGCACCTTGGCCACTTTTTGCGCGCCGGTTGAGGGCGTGATGTAGAGCCAGGTGACGCGCAGGGCCGTGGCGCGCGGTCCGGCCATGGGCTTGACCTGCTGCTGCGGCTTCTTGTCGGCGCTCGCCGGAGCTGCGGCGCAGGCAAGCGCCACGCCGAGGGCGAGAATACGAATCGTTAAGATGCGGCGCTTCATCACAACCAAATCATAGTTCACGGCATCAATCCACGCTGATTCCGAGCCGAGAGGCGACCCGTTTCGCAGTAATTAGACGAGCTTCGGTCATGGGCCGGTACCAGGCGCGGGCCGCTTCAACCAATTCAGCGGGAGCGGTCCGCGGCGAGCCACTTCGGAAGGGCGGCTCCGGCTCGTATTCCATGGCAAGCTGAATCATTTGCGCCACGCGATCGCTGCGCAGCAGTGCCGCGGCCCGCAGTGCGCCGTCGATGCCAGCCGTGACTCCGGCGGCGCTAATCAGGTTGCCATCCACTACCACGCGGGCATCCACGGGAATCGCTCCGAAGTAGGGAAGAATGGAATGCGCCGACCAATGCGTGGTGGCCCTTTTTCCCTTGAGGAGCCCGGCAGCACCGCACAGCAGCGCCCCTGAGCATACCGAAAGAACGTACTTGGCGCTTGCAGCCTGCTCCCTGATAAATGCAAGCACGGTTTCGTCGTCCATCAGCTCCTCCTGCCCCTTTCCGCCCGGAACTACGAGCAAGTCGAGTGCCGGAGCTTCGGCAAAAGTGGTGTCCGGCGTCAGAATCAATCCCCGGACGTCGCGGACCGGCATGGTGTCTTTCCACAAAAGATGGAACGTGGAGTTGGGCAGATTGGCGAGAACCTCGAATGGGCCAGTCAGGTCGGCCTGATCCACATTCGGAAACACAACGGCGCCTATTTGCAAGGGTTCGAATTGCGGGGTCATCGCGTTTACGGCGTTTTCGGAAATACTGTGAACTTTTGGAAGCCGTGCATGTGGATTTTTCTTGAGGAAAAATCCACTCAGCAGTTGCGGCTTCTATCTGCACCATTTCCGAAAACGCGTCAGGCTCCCTTCTCGATCAGCACTTCGGCCAGCAGCGCTGGGTCCACGTTGCCGCCGCTGACTACGGCCACGGCCTTGCGGTAGGGCGGCAACTCATGCGCGTGGAAGAGCAGCGCCGCCGTTGAAACCGCACCGCTGGGCTCGGGCACGAGGCGCGTGGCCGCGACAATGGCCCGCATGGCCGAGCGAATCTCGGCTTCGGTGACGGTGACGA
>Ga0187852_1002844_pt1 | contig 13426 bp, 8 predicted proteins | sample June2016WEW_6_40_FD_134511 | JGI IMG/M metagenome (GOLD analysis project Ga0187852, IMG submission 134511) | Peatland microbial communities from SPRUCE experiment site at the Marcell Experimental Forest, Minnesota, USA - June2016WEW_6_40 | ecosystem: Environmental > Terrestrial > Soil > Wetlands...
GGCCCAAAATCGCATTGTCGTGTTTACCGGTGGAGAATTCGAACCGGGAGACATCGGAAAGTTCATCGGAGAATCGATCAAATCCGACCAGCGCCTGCCGGAGAATCCGGCCGGCCACGCTCGCTTGGCGGCAGCGGTCAGCGCCGCTGCTCGGCCCCCGGAAGCGCCGGCGACTCCAATGTCCAAAGTTATCTCCGGCAGGAAGTACGTGGTTGAAGCCAATCCTCGGGGACTGAAATCGTTCTCGCTCACCTTTTCAGGACCGAGCGAAGCGGTCGCACATCTGGAATCAACCGACGGCCGGGTTGAACAGCGGCCGGTCGGTCTTGATGGGATCCCTCGACTTTCCCCCGGCGGTCGGTTTGGGCTACCCGTAGCATTGCAAGGCCGGTGGGAAACCAATAACACGTTTATTTTTGACTATGATGAAGTTGCCAACATCAATTCCTACCGCTTCCGGCTCACGTTTGTCCACGACGACGTCAGCATCGAGCTGAGCGAAAAAACCGGCTTGGTGGAAGCCAAGTTCCATGGGAAATCAGTCGGTAACTGACGCCTGTACGACGTGACTTGGAAGGGAGCGCTATTCTCGTGAATACAATACCTGTGGTGACCATGACCGCTGCTGAGTTTCCCTTGCGCAAATACCGGGCACGAATTTGGGCCCTAGCAGGTTTTCTGTGTGTCTTCTTGGCTGCGTGCAATGGGATTGCGCAAGCGGCGCCTGATACGGAATGTCCGTCATTCGTAGAGCATAACCCCATTGCCTGTCATTCTGAGCGAAGCGAAGAATCCCGGCATTTTTTCGCACTGGTTGAGCTTTCAAATGCGGGGATTCTTCGCTTCGCTCAGAATGACAGGCGGTGGCCTTTTCTTCTGCGAATGACGAACAACCCGTATGAGGCCACAGATAACATCCGCAGACTCACACGACCTCTGGTCCTGGACGGCAAAATGGGGGACCCGGGGTGGAAGTCGGCGACCAGGTACGCGGATTTTAAGATGCGCCACCCCGAGGCCGGCCAATCGCCCTCGGAGCGCACCGAGGTATATCTGGCATACGATGCGGCAACTCTCTACGTGGCCATTCGAAGCTTCGGCGATGAGCCCAAAAAGATACGGGCGATAGCCACCACCGGGGACGATGCGTGGAAAGATGATTGGGCCGTCCTCTGCCTCAATACCTACGACGACGCCCTCAATAGCTTGTTCTTCCTGGTGACGCCCGGAAATGTTCGGTCGAGCGGCACCCTCGACAACGACAACAAGCCCCAGCTCACGGTGGACATGAAATGGGAAAGCCAGACCAGCGTCGTCGACGACGGTTGGATCGCAGAGATGGCGATTCCCTTGCCCATCCTGGCCTTTCAGGGTAGCGATCGCGTCACCATGAGCTTCAAGGTGGCTCGCTTCATAAGCAGGAAGGGAGAGGAAGAGAACCTCCCGGAGATGAAACTGGACCAGCGCGAGTATGAACACTACCGCGAGATTGTCCTACGCGACGTTGTCCCGTCGTCGCTGCCCGCCTCCGAAGTTTACCGGCAGGGGCTGGAGAACTTAAGGCGCGACCGGCTACAACTGCACCGCTTGGGGTACGAGGAACAGCTCCACAAGTGGGGCGACGCCTCGGTGCTTGACTACCTGATCTTTCGTTCGCGCGAACTCAAGGCCAGCCGCCATCCGTTCCACTTCCAGCAAGCTCCGGAAGACGCGAGGGTCGCGGCTTTGCTCGCGGCCATGGAGTATGCCTCCGGAAAGCGCGTCGGCAACTTGGACCAGTTCCTCACCAGAAGTGGCACGACTTCATTTCTTGTGATTAAGGACGACGCCTTGATCTATGAACACTACTTCAACGGTTACCGCAAGGACTCGATGGTGACCTCGTTTTCTATGGCCAAGTCGTTCGATTCAACCCTGGTTGGCATTGCGCTTGATGAAGGGAAGATGGGCAGCGTCCACGATCCGATCACCAAGTATCTGCCCGAGCTGTCACGACGAGATGCGAGGTTTGCGCAAATCACGATTCAAGACTTGCTGCTGATGTCATCCGGCATCCGCTACGACGAAGACCGGCCGTACCGTGACAACGACGTGACCTATCAAGCCACCGACCTGCGCCAGGCGGCTATGGAAAAGACCGCCATCGTGGATGCCCCCGGGAAACTTTGGCTCTATAACAACTACCATCCGCTTCTCCTGGGCATGATCCTGGAACGGGTGGCCGGCAAATCTGTGACCGCGTACTTGCAGGAAAAGCTGTGGGAGCCCCTGGGGATGGAATACCCCGGCTCGTGGAGCATTAACGGCGACCAAGACGGTCTGGAAAAAATGGAAGGTGGCATCAATGCGCGGGCGATTGACTTCGCCAAATTCGGGCGCCTGATGCTGAACGATGGACAGTGGGAGGGGAAGCAAATCGTGTCGCAGGCCTGGGTGGAGCAAGCTACTCAACCCGAAGAGAAGCCCTCCAGCTACTATGAAGACGATCCTTTCTTCGTCTCCCAAGGCCATTACTACAAGTACTTCTGGTGGGGCGACAAACGTCCCGGGGGCAAGAGCGACTTCCATGCCGTGGGTAACAAGGGACAATACATTTACATCTCGCCCCAGAAGAGGGTGATCATTGTCCGCAACGGCTTCGATTTCGGAATCCCATCGTCACGATGGGCACGCCTGTTCTACCAACTGGCGGACGGCTTGTAAGAAACTCCGGCGGGCTCCCACGCTGGATTGGGAAGCTGGTGCAGCGGCGTAGCTGAGGGAATGTTCCCTCGAGTACCACCGGTCGATCTGCCGGCATCCGAGGGATTAGCGGCGATTTGGTTCTCCGTCACCGCCGGGCCCTGGCTGCTTACGCTGGGTGGCCAGGCTCAGAAGAACAACCACACCCCAGCCCAAGATCGCCAGCATCAGGAAGAAGCAAGTTGCCGAGATCTGTTCCTGGTTCTTGCCGACCAGATAAGATCGGTCAGCGATAATCGACTGATAGCTCGCGTGACAACCATGGTAGCTCACCGAGAGGAATGCTGCCAGCGCCGGCAGCACCAAGCCGGCCGGGAAGAGCTTTTTGAGGATGGAGGCGAGATTCCTGTTGGGGAAAGCGCCGGCGAGCCCGGCGAGCGGGCGGCGCAGAAAGGCATAAGCCGCCATGGCGATCACGATCGACAGCACGCCAACAGAGAAGTACGAAACGATCAGGTACTGTTCATTGCTCATGCTTCGCTCGCAGAACGGCCACGAGGACGGTAATCAGAATGAGATAGCCCAGCAGAAATCCGAAGAAGTACTGGCAGACTTCTTGCACGCCCGCCGCGACTCTCCAAACGTATTCCATGAAGGGATCGCTCGGCTTGAAGTTGAAGGTCGTTCCGATGCCGCCCGCGAAGGCGGCCAGCAATAGGCCGATAAGAAAGCTTCGTAGGTAGAACGTGGTGCCGTCGGGTAACTTCAGGGCTTGGTTCAGCAGGCTTTCGAGGCTCTTCGATACGAGAGCCCAGATTGCAAACGTCAGGGCGAGCGACAGCGCGAGCAGAATGACGAATCCGGCGAAGTTCTGAGGGCTCATACCAGTGCTCCATCCTTGTCTCTACGCAGATGATACGGTCGTTTCAGTACTAGCTCGAGTCTCGGCGAGTGTACACCCGCCAGCCTGATGGAGCAAGAGGACACTAGGACCTCACGGCATTTCTTTGTATGCCTTCCGAACCACCTCGACGCCGGCCGCGTAGTCAGGGTGTGGGCGGAAATCCGGCGGAGTCCCCCAAGCATAGCCAAAGAAATCACAGCCCGCGTCGAACCATTTCTTCCAGGTATTTGGGTCACTTACCCCGTCCTGTCGCCCCACGATTGTGGTCATGACGCGTTGATGCGGTTTGCGGATGCTGAGGAGCCAGGGTACGACCGTGTCGGACGATTCCGCCAAGAGCATGTCACTCTCGTTGAGCATGGGGTGATTCACCCACAACTCTTCAGCCGGTTTGCGGTAAGGTACGTTGAAATAGATTTTTGTCTCGCGGTTTCCTCTATGAACGGCCTCGCGTATGCGGTAAAACTGCTGCGCGAGAACCTCTCGCTTGTACTGGAGGCTTTCCTCAGACGCTATTTTGGCGGCATCGTCCGGCATATCACGCCCGATAATCTCTCGGAACGGACCTTTCACAAACCATGCCGGCTGCACAGGGAGATTATTGGATTGGAGGTTCCCGTACACGAACCAGTCGAACACAATCCACTCCACCGGGTAGAGGCGAAGAAACTCCTCCACCCGCGCGCACAGCAGGTCCGTCCAGGGGCTCTCGGGCGCCAGGAAACCCCACCAGCCATAGTTTCGGCTGGTGGGAATTACCCAGGAGTTCCGCATATTGCTCATGATCAAGTCTGCCCCGACACAGAAGTACGCATGGAAAGGCAGGTGTGCCTTCCGGGATAACTTGAACAGCTCAGGAAACAGATTCCCGCCAGGTCCAGGGGCTACTGGTCCATATTTCGTCGGATAAAAGGCATAGCCGCCGAAGGTGTAGGCCTGGCAGAACATCACGTTGACGCCAAACTCCTTATGCCAGTCGAAGTAATCTTGCGGGTTAATAAAAGCCCAGTCTTGCGGCGCGGCGGGCGGTGTTTCCCGAACAGGTTTGTCGAGGCGCACCCAATTCAAGTCGCAGCAAAACAGCTTAATCGGTTTGCCGCCCGACGGTAGATCCCTGGCCCCACTGGGTCCATTGCCTGCTTGGCCGCCCCTTGTCTTCGGCACCTCGGCGTTGATGGGCAATGGTCTTCTTGCCGAGACCATCAAACCCAGCGACGCGAGCGAAGTCTTATAAAGGAAGCCTCTTCGGCTCAGCTCCTGGCGAACTTGGCTTTCTAAGGGAAAGGGTGTCATAGGTTTCTCCTAGGCGTGGCTAATACGGGTTGTTCGTCATTCGTAGAAAAAAAGGCCACCGCCTGTCATTCTGATCCCGCCCTGCGGGAGAAGAATCCCCGCATTTGAAACCTCAATCAGCGCCAAGAAACTGCCGGGATTCTTCGCTTCGCTCAGAATGACAGACAATGGGGTTATCCTCTACGAATGACGCACATTGCGTATAAATCCGAGCTTCGCGGGAAGAGCATCAGTTGTGGTCATCGTTTTCTTCATCACTCAAGTCTCCCACCAAACCCGGTGAATGCGAATGATACCCCCGGCAGCAGCGCCCGGTCTAGGGCGAGAATCGGGTGCGGCTCGCTGCCGCACGGGGTCCGACGGACCACGGTTCCAGCGTCCAATTCTACGGGCCAGCCTCGAAGGCCCCAAAAAGCAGTTGACATCCTACAGCCAGGGGTGTAGATTGCCTACAGCCATGAAACCAAAAACAGAACGCTATCAAAATCGCATTGAGTTGCTGCAAGGCACGCTCGACATGCTCATTCTGCAAACCTTGCAGTGGGGAGCGCAGCACGGATACGGGATCAGCCAATCCATTCGCGGGCGCTCGGGCGAAGTCTTGCAGGTTGAGACCGGGTCGCTCTACCCAGCGCTCCATCGCCTCGAAAAGCAGGGGTGGGTAACGTCGCAGTGGAAGCAGACGGAGAGTAATCAGCGCGCCAAGTTCTATCGCCTCACCCCGGCGGGCAAGAAGCAGTTGCTCTCTGAGCAGGCCCGCTGGGCGCAGATCGTCAACGCCGTTGCGGGCATCATGAATCCTGCTCCTGATGGAGGTTAGATTCTGCCCTCTCCCCAGGGGAGAGGGTGGCCCGCGGCCGGCGTTTTCACCAGCCGGCGCGGGCCGGGTGAGGGGTCACTTGGGCTGCCTGAATTGCAAATATCTGGGGGTTAGCCATGAGTCTCTGGGACTGGTTGTTTCACCGGCGCCGGCGTGAAGAGGAACTGGACGAGGAGGTCCAGGCTCATCTGCGCATGGCCGCACAGGAGCGCATGGAGCAAGGCGCAGCCGCCGAACAAGCCCGCGCCTCGGCCGTCTGCGAGTTCGGCAACGTCACCCTAATTAAAGAGGTCACGCGCGACATGTGGGGATTTCGTTGGCTTGAAACCTTACTGCAAGACCTTCGTTACGGCCTGCGGGCGATGCTGAGAAACCCGGGCTTCACCGTAGTCGCCGTCCTGACGTTGGGCCTGGGCATCGGCGCCAACACGGCAATCTTCAGCCTGCTCAACGCCCTGATGTTACGCATGCTTCCGGTGCGGAATCCCGGGCAGCTTGTGGAACTGCTGCATCGCTACCCGGGGAACCGCGCATGAACGGATTCTCGTGGCACAGTTACGAGCACTTTCGGGATAACAACCACGTCTTCTCGGGACTCATCGGCGTTATGCCTTCCCATTTCCAGGTGCGCGGTGAAGGCCTCGAACCGGAGACGGTGGATGGCGAGTATGTGGTGACGGACTTCTTCCCGGTCCTCGGGGTGAAGCCCGTGATCGGCCGGCTGATTGGTCCACAAGACGACCAGATGGGTGCGGCTGGTTCGGCAGTGGCCGTGGTGAGTTGGTCCTACTGGAAGAGCCGGTTTAACCTGGATCCGGGAATTCTGGGTAAGCAAATCACTGTGGAAGATGTGCCGCTGACGGTTGTCGGGGTAACCCCGCGTGAGTTCTTTGGATTAATGACATGGTCCAGGCCAGACGTCTGGTTACCCGTGGCCATGGAGCCCGTGATCGGTCACCCCAGCCAGATGACCTCTGGTCGAATGCCGTTAGGCCTGATCGGGCGATTGAAGCCCGGGGTGTCCATTGAGCAGGCGCGCGCGGAAATGAGCGTGCTGTTTCAGTTTACCGTCGAGGAAATGACCAAGAACAGTAAAGATCCCCTTTGGCGCCAATTGAAAATGGAAGTGGCGCCGGCGGGCGCCGGATTGTCGACGCTGCGGGATAACTTCGCGAAGCCACTGCTGTACCTGATGGCCTTGGTGGGCCTGCTGTTACTCATCGCATGCACAAGCATAGCCAGTATGCTGCTGGCGCGCGCCGTCGGCCGCCAACGCGAAATGGCATTGCGCGTTTCCCTGGGCGCCGGCCGGTTCCGCCTGGTGCGCCAATTGTTGACTGAATCTCTGCTGCTTTCTGCGGCGGGCAGCCTGATGGGTGTCTTCCTGGCGTATTTGGGCGCTAAGGCGCTCCTCCAGATCATTACCTCCGGGCGGCAGATTGTGGGATTGCCGGCTCACCTCGAGATCGACGTTCACCCGGATGTGCACGTGTTGCTTTTCACTGCCGGAGTCGCATTGTTGACCGGAGTACTGTTCGGACTGGTGCCCGCTTGGACCGCGTTCGCTTCCGCCCCGTCGCCTTCGCTGCGGGAAATCGGGACGGCTGGGGAAACAAGGCTCCAGCGCCTTTTCGGAAAGAGCCTGGTGATGGCCCAGGTGGCCTTGTCGGTGGTGCTGTTGAGCGCCGCCGGCCTGTTTGTCGGACACTTATGGAATCTACAGCACCTCAATCTGGGTTTCCGCCGCGATCACGTTTTGCTGCTGACCCTCGACCCGAGGCGCAGTGAATACAAGGGCGAGCAATTATCCCGCCTGTACCAGGAACTGCTGGGGCGCATGGAAGCGATTCCGGGTGTGCGCTCGGCCACGCTCAGCGCCGGTACTCCGGTCTCGGGCGCGGGGGCTTCCAGTTTCGCCAACGTGGAAGGTCACCCGGAAAAGCCTGAAGATCGCCGCTACGTTTCCTTAAATTGGGTCGCGCCGAAGTACTTCCAGACACTCGGCACGCCACTCCTCGCCGGGCGGGACTTCAATTACCAGGACCAGGGCGGCCCGCGCCTGGCGATCGTCAACCAAGCGATGGCGCGGTATTACTTCGCCGACGGCAACCCCATTGGAAAGCATTTCTGGCTCGACCGCGACTGGAAGGGCTTCGGCCCTGACAAGACTTACGAAATCGTAGGAATGGTAGGCGACGCGAAGTATTACGACATTAGTGAAGGCACGCACCGCACCATCTACTTTAACGCCTTCCAGGAGGGGCACGCGCCCTCGCACTTTGCGCTTTGGACCAGTGTTGATCCCGGGACCGTGGCTCCCGAAGTGCGCCGCGCGGTGCGCGAGGCGGCGAAAACGATACAGGTGGCGCAGGTCACGACGCTGGCCGACCAAGTGGATGCATCCATTGTCCCGGAGCGGCTCATTGCCACGCTATCGGGCTCCTTTGGCGCGCTGGGCGCGCTGCTCGCGGTCATTGGACTTTACGGTCTGTTGGCGTACACGGTGGCACGCCGCATCAAGGAGATCGGAATCCGCATGGCGCTGGGCGCGCAAGCGGCGGACGTGCGCAGGATGGTGATGATCGCGGGACTATGGTGGTTGGCCATCGGTATCGGCATCGGCGTGTCGGTGAGCTTCGCGGTCGGCAGAATTCTCCAAAACCGAATCTGGGGAATCAATTCAGCCGATCCGCTGACCCTCGCTGCCGTTGCTTTGCTATTGGCGGCGGTGGGCCTCGTGGCGTGCTACATCCCCGCACGCCGGGCAACGAAAGTCGATCCCATGGTGGCGCTGCGGTACGAATAAAGCAGTGGCTAGTGGTTAGTGGCTAGTGGCTAGACCATTTGCGATTTTCGATTGCAAATTGTCGATTGACCGAGAAACGAAACTCGAAAATCGAAATCCGAAAATCGCGACTCAGCAGTCGAATTTCGAGTTTCGATTTTCGAATTTCGAGTTTCGAACAACGCCATCGCTGGCATCATGGGCCCCGTACTGGAGGAGGGACAGTCATGAGTTTCTGGAATTGGCTGTTGCATCGCAAGAAGCGCGAAGCAGACCTGGACGAGGAGGTCCAGGCTCATCTGCGCATGGCCGCACAGGAGCGCATGGAGCAAGGCGAAACCGCCGAGCAAGCTCGCGCTTCAGCCGTTCGCGAGTTCGGCAACGTCACCTTAGTGAAGGAGGTGACGCGCGACATGTGGGGATTTGGATGGCTTGAAACGTTGCTGCAAGACGCGCGTTACGGCCTTCGGCAATTACGTCGTAACCCCGGTTTCACTGCGGTCGCCGCCCTTACCCTCGCCCTCGGCATCGGCGCGAACACAGCAGTGTTCTCGATCATGCACGCAACTCTGCTGAAGCCTCTGCCCTTCCGGGACCCGGCGCGGCTGGTGCTTGCCAGCGCCACATTCGGCGGCACGCCTAACCCCATGGCGTCGGCCCCGGACTACTACGATTACCGCGAGCAGGCCGACCGTTTCGAAGGCTTTTCTGCGGTGTTCCCATTTGGGCAGAAGACAACCGTGACGGGCGGCGCCGAACCTGAGCGTGTCTCCTTCATCTACGTTGCGCACGACCTCTTCCGAACCTTGGGCGTTGCTCCGGCGGCGGGCCGCTGGTTCACGCCGGAGGAGGGCCTGGCCGGAGGGCCGCCGGTCGTCATGGTGAGCGAGCGCTTCGCTCAGCGCCGGTTCGGCGCCCCTCGCAACGCGGTGGGGGCTTCCCTGGCCGTCGATGGGAAACCCTTCACGGTGGTTGGCGTCATGCCCGCCACCTTTCACTTGCTCAACGACGTCGATGTCTGGGCGCCGATGCGTCGTGGCGAGTCTGTGGCGGGGGCGCCAAGGCAGTTCCATAACTGGCTGATCGTCGCGCGTCTGAAACCCGGCATCTCCATCGCGAGCGCGCAGCGCCAGGTAGACGTCATCTCGAAGCGTCTGGAACAGCAGTATCCGGCATCGAATACCAGCAAGGCGCTGCGGCTGGATCCGCTTCAGGCCGCGCTCGCAGGGCCGCAGACGCCGCGCCTCTTCCTGCTGATGGGCGCGGTCGGCTTGGTTCTGCTCATCGCGTGCGCAAACGTGGCCGGCTTACTGCTGGCGCGGGGCTCGGTACGCCGCTCGGAGTTGGCAGTGCGAGCGGCGCTGGGCGCCTCTCGCGTCCGGATAGCCGGACAGTTGCTTGTGGAGAGCGTGACGCTGGCGCTGCTCTCGGGCGTCCTGGGCGTGGCGCTCGCGTTCTGGCTCAACCGGCTGCTGCCGCTGGTGACGGGTCTGAGCGACCCCGGCACCGCGTCCAAAGGCCTGGACTGGCCGGTCTTGCTGTTCGCGCTGGCGCTCTCGATCCTGGCTGGCGCGCTCTTCGGCGTGGCGCCCGCCCTGCGCGGGTCATCGCGGCTCCTGGCGCAGGATCTGTTGTCGGGCACGCGTGCCACCGGGACGATGGCGGGGACGTCGTTACGGGGCGCCCTGGTGGTGGGCCAGCTAGCCGTCTCGCTGGTGTTGCTGGTTGGCGCCGGCCTGCTCATCCGAAGCTTCGCACGTCTGGCCGCCACCGACCTAGGCTTCGATGTCCAACACCTGTTGACCGGCGAAATCCAGTTGCTGGCGGAGCAGTATCCGGACCCAAATCAGCGCATCCAGTTCTTCGACGGCCTGCGCGAGGATCTTGCCGTCATCCCCGGCGTGCAGGCGGTCGGCTTCATCAGCCAACTGCCGATCCGCAATCCGGCCAACAACGTCCCAGCCTGGGACGCCGATCACCCGCCGGCAAACCCGGCCGACCAGCGCACGGCGTTCAGGCGCATCGTGCTGCCCGGCTACTTCGACGCCGTGCGAATCCCGCTCCTCTTCGGACGTGACTTCGGGAAGGGAGACCACGAGCACGCCCCGCTCACCATGGTCATCAATGAAGAGATGGCGCGCACGCTGTTCGCGGAGCGCAACCCGCTGGGGCGGCGCGTGTCCGTGGACATGGGCGGCCCGCAGCCAGCCACGTTCGCGGTGGTGGGCGTGGTGGGAAACGCCCGCCTCAACTTCGTTGGCGACAGCGCCCGCATGGCGATGTATCTGTCTTACTACCAGTTCCCGCAGGCAACCCTGCGGTTCGCCATCCGGACCGAGCAGGAGCCCGAGTCGATCACGCGGAGCGTCCGCAGACTTGTTCTGGCCCGCAATCATGACATCCCCGTGGAGAATCTGACCAGCATGGAGCGGCTGATCGGCGACTCGCTGGTGCCCCAGCAAGTCTCCGCCATCGTGGTTACGCTCTTCGCGGTTGTTGCGCTGTTGCTGGCGTGCGTCGGCCTCTACGGCGTTCTGGCCTACTCTGTCAGCCAACGAACACACGAGATCGGGCTCCGCATGGCGCTGGGCGCCGAGCGGCGTGATGTGCTGAAGCTGATTGTCGGGCAAGGATTCACGCTGACGCTATTCGGCGTGGGAATCGGAATCGTGGGCGCGGTGGCGGTCACGCGCTTGCTCGCGGGCCTACTCTACGGCGTCAAGCCCACCGACCCGGCCACTTTCTTCGCGGTAGGGCTCCTGCTATCGAGCGTTGCGTTACTGGCATGCTACATCCCTGCCCGCCGGGCGGCGAAGGTCGATCCCATGGTGGCGCTGAGGTACGAGTGATTGTTGATTGGCGATTGTCGATTGGCCGAGAAACGAAACTCGAAAATCGAAATCCGAAAATCGCGACTCAGTAGTCGAATTTCGTTTTTCGAATTTCGAGTTTCGTTTTTCGAATTTCGAGTTTCGATTTTCGAATTTCGATTTTCGAATTTCGTTTGCAGGACAATCGGCAATTCGCTCGAAGTGGTCCCCCCATAAACAGGCCCATTGCAACCGCAGGTCTGGTTTCGGAATCTGACCTTGTATTGAGAAAAAGCCAATAATGTTGGGGCTTTTTCGAAGATCGTGACGGGGGTGAATCCATGCCAGCCAACTCACACTCCGCGGCGCTTACGCCTCTCCCGGTGATGGCACGCCCTCTAAGCCATTCGGTGGCTCGAAAGGGCTGCGTCAGCTTGGTCGCTCTTTGGCTTGTCCTTCAAGCACACCTCGTGGGTTTTGCCCAGAGTCACCACGAATCAGTTCGCCTCGACTCTACTTTGGATATTCTCACTCCAACGCTCGAATCAACCTTGCACACCGCCTTGCCTGAGCAATACATATGGGGTGGTCAGGCAGGGGACACGAGCGGGACCGCGTACTATTACTTTCGGAAAACCTATTCGTTAAGAAGGGTCTCGCCGGTGGCCACGCTCTATCTGGCGGGCCCAAACTATATTAGGGTGTACATCAATGGACAACTGTTGGCCAGCGGGGAGCGTGATGCCAAGGATAGAATTCGGCCATTTGTGCTAGGGATAGATGTATCCGGACAAATGCGGGCAGGCCGGAACGTGATTGCCGTCGTGGCGCCCCAGGGTGACAGATTGGTGATGAAAATCGTCCCGGCTTCGCTCCAGGTCATGAAGCCTGCGGTTCTTGTGACCGATGCCACTTGGAAGTGCGATTTCCACTTCCGCGCGGGATGGGAGAGGCCGGGATTCGACGATCGCACCTGGCCGGATGCACAATCGCTGGGACGCATCGAGGAGAAGAGTGATTTCTTTCAGGGCAACGAGGACGCGGGCATGTACCGCTGGCCGGGTTATGACGGCATTTCACCTTTCCTTGCCCGTGCGGTTTTGAAGGCAAGAGAGATCGTCTATGGCTCTGAAGGGATGGGGAAACTCCGCAACATTTCGGCGCTGCTGGAGAGTGGTCTGGTCGTGGTCCAGCGGCTACCCGCGCCTCCCCGCAAAAGCGCGGTCCAAGGTGCCGAGAAAACGCCTCCGAGCTCGAATGAGGCTGTGGTGTTCCTGCCCGCCCGAAAGGTTCCGCCCTCGGAGTATCCTTACCTGGTGTTGGGCTTTGGGAAAGAGTGCCCTGGTCGCATTCGCGTGATCTCCGCCTCGCCCGCGCCCATGCGCCTGGAGGTTCAATATGGCGAATCCGTCGAGGAAGCTTTGTCCAGCCCCTACCTTGGGGCTAACGAGCTTGTCGTGCCTCCCTACGGAACAGTTTATGGCCCCAAGAGCGCCTTCGCATATGCGCTGATCAGATTTCTAGGAGGGTCATCGCCCCTGCGTTTCAAGGCCATCGACGTGGATTACATTTACTACCCGGTAAGGCAGATGGGTTCCTTCGAGTCCTCGGATCCTCTGCTCGATAAGATTTGGCAAGTGGGTGCCTACACCGCGCACCTCTGCATGCAGGACGCCATTTGGGACGGACCCAAACGAGACAGGATGTGCCTGGCCGGCGGGCTGGACGTCAGCGCGCGCGTGATCAGCAGCGTTTTTGGCGACCGCTTCTTGATCGACAAATCCTTGAAGGGCTTGATTGCCGACGCCGGGAACCCTGTGAGCAAGGACGTAAACGGAATCCCCGGATACTCGGCTCTTTGGGTGCTCTGCGAGGCGGATTATTTTCGCCACACGGGAGACATCGTGCATCTGAGGTCCGTTCATGAATCGCTGCGCGGTTTGATGGAGTACATGGCAACGCAGCTTGATGACAAGGGCCTCTTCACCAATTCAAAGAATCGCTCGACCTTCGTCGACTGGTCTCCCGATTTGGACGGGGACTCCGCCGAATCACGCCGCGTGACGCTGATGGAATTCTTGCAGGCCTTCTCCGAGGGCGCCTGGCTTTTGGAGCAAGCGGGTAACTCCTCA
>Ga0187852_1002850_pt1 | contig 13398 bp, 17 predicted proteins | sample June2016WEW_6_40_FD_134511 | JGI IMG/M metagenome (GOLD analysis project Ga0187852, IMG submission 134511) | Peatland microbial communities from SPRUCE experiment site at the Marcell Experimental Forest, Minnesota, USA - June2016WEW_6_40 | ecosystem: Environmental > Terrestrial > Soil > Wetlands...
CGCACTCTTTGTGGGCACCACCGGAGTGGGGTCGCGCAACATCTATTACTCGGGCGACACGATGGCACTTTCCGCCAGCGTGACGGGGCTGCCGACCTATGGTCAGACGGTCTACGCCCGGCTCTATTCGTACATCAACGGGGTATGGCAGTTTACCGACTACACCTACACGGAGGCACAATAGTACAACAAATCTCGCCTCAAGAATTCGCTCCAAAGTTGACTCCGTTTCTTGACGCACAGAAATGCACCGCATTGCACAGAAAGCGTTATGTGAATTTGCCGTCGTGTTTCGAGCACAAAGTTAATCCGCTGCCATCCAGTAGAAGATCAAGTGAACCGTGAATCATGGGCGTCGGCAACGGCGGTCTCTTTCGGCCAACGTCACCAATCGGATCTTGTTCCTGACCCGCTCGGTCGCCGTGCCCAAGACGGACAGCCCGAAGCTGCTGCACATCGGGTTGCGTCGGCGGTTTCATCGGAATCGTCCATTCACGCGCCCAAACATTCCCGAAGGCGGCGCTCGGCAATTCGGAGTGTGGCCCGAAAGCTTGAAGCAGCCGTGGTCTGCTCCAGCGCCACACTCAGGCGGCATGTGCGCCAGGCTCACTGCGTTCGGCAAACGCTCCGTCAATTCGCCCGGAGGCTTGCCGGCACACCGGAAGCCCCCTCGACGGCTGCTTGCAGCTTTGCGAGCCGACTTCGTCCTTCAACTCGTCCAGAACTACTTCTCAATTTGTGTAATTGTTCATGTCGCCGTGCTTAGCTGCAACGCACCCAACGCAACAGTTCGGGCAGCGAGGCGCGTTTGTCCTGCGCGGGGGGAGCAAATCCGTTTTACATCAACGCGGCATTAGTGGTTAAAATGCTCCAGTGGGGGGGCGATTGCGTGGATGGCATCGCGAATGAATCCAAAGTGATCGAGGGCAACTTAGGAGCCATTGCTTAGCCCGTCGGGTTCATTGTGCCTGCATCTGCACCCCGGCGTTTCGAAGTCTTGCAAACACTGCCTCCGCAATTTCATCAGCACCCGGCTTCGCGGCCTGTTGCGGTGTTGTCAGACTTCGCAGGATCTCGCCCTGGCGATCACATGTCACAGAGCCATAGTTGAGGAGCGTCGTCAGGACCTTTTCGTGTCCCAGGTTCTGACTCCATGCCTTGAATTCCTCCGGCGATTTGCACAGTTCCTGGCCAAGCCGGACGAGTGTGTTTCTGAAGCTGTGTGGATTAAAGTATGGCAAACCGGCTTGGCGAAAGGCTTCCTTGAATATGCTCCGAATGGGCGAGGCACTGCTCCAGTGCTCTCGATCCAGCCCGCATACCGCGAACTGGTAATCAGTCCCCGGTGCAATGCGTGTAGCCGGGAACAGCGGGTCATCATTGCCCCAGAGTTTCTCTTCTCTGAGGTAGCCCACCCACGCCGCCACAATCCTGAGCGCTTCATCGCCTACGGGGAAGAAGAACGAGTCGAAGGTCTTGCTGAACTTTGTCTTCACCTCTCGCGCATCTTGGTGGACACACCGCGCAATCAGGTCCACATGCTTCAACTTCATTGAGGCAATGGCACTGTCCCTTGCCCCTGTCAGCAGCGTGAATGCGATCAGTGCGCGGTTGCGGCGTTCGATCTCGGTATTGCTCGGCATTGTTTGGATGACGTGTTGGAACTGCTCTAGAGTTGGCGCCCGCTGTTCCCGCTGAGCGGTGGCAACCCGCGTGTCTTTCTCCGACAGATTGAAATACTCGGCATCAGAGTACTGAAAGCGCGACTTGAACCCAGGTTGCCAGGCCAGCCATTGAAAGAACCGTTTGAGTTGTGTCAGCGTCGCATACAGGGTCGCCTTGCTCAGCGTCTCCCCGGACCGCTCCCCTTTCTGGCCGGCAAGATGCCTCTTGAATGCAACCGCCTGTTCAAAGTGGAAGGCCTTGAAGTCCCGGTACCCGGTGTACTCCTCAAACCGATGCAGAGCCTTCGCAGCGGCATCCACGGTTGGCTCACTGCGCTGCTTGGCTTCCTTCAAAAAAGCGAAATACTGGCGTTTGATTCGTTCATTTTCCGGGCTGTGTTTTCGCATGGTCTGAGACCCCCTGTTTGAAGTCACTGTTTACGGTGGATTGAATGGTATTGCTTAGTTGCTCCTGTGCCTCCCTAAACGCGACCTCCACTTGTTCACGAAAGTGCGCCAACTTGGCCATGCTGATCCATCGATTCATGATGCGATAGCAGTCCGGACAAATCGCCTGAAGATGGCCAACCACCTCGCTCACGGGCTGACAGTCCACCATCCCGCCAGCGGGCACCTTCGGCGCCCGGCAGCGGACGCAGTAGATTTCACCCGGCTTGCACGGTTGCTTGTGCTTTGCCCGGCGAGCCTGGAGGAAGGCGGCAAGGTCAACTCCCATAATGAGCATCGGGCGCCTTCTGTCGCTGGTCGGCAGTCCGCCCTTAACCCATGCGCGCACGGTATTTTTGTGAATACCGAACAGGCAGGCGATCTCCTCCACCGTGTAGCTGCGGTGGTTTTTGACCAGGCGGTGATTAGGGCCTCGCTTTGCCTTCATGGCTCTCCCGCGCCGATCAGGCCACAGCGTTGCGGGCCGCTTGCAGCTTGGCCACCAGATCGCGAACTTCGTCATTGGACTTTCCTGCAATCCGGGCAGCGTTCAATGCCGCCACCTCGTGCGCGGGCCAGCCCACGGCGCGGCCACCCAGGCTCACCGGATGAGTGAATACCCCTTGGGTTATTCGCAGGTAGACCGTGCTGCGGGACAGACCAGTGCTTGCTTTTACGTCGGGAAGTCGCAGTATGCTATGGGTCATCTTCAAACCTCTCTGAGCGATTCAGGACCGCTCAAGACAAACCGTAGCTGTGCGATTTGGGCGATGAAATAGGGGATTTGGTGAATCGAATACTCATAAAGTATTTGAAAACAAAAGACTTCCCCTGTGCGCTATGATTTGCACAGCGAGGAGTAGTAAGGATGCGAATCGGGTTAGTTAATTCAGAATCAATGACATCTAAGTTGGGCGATCTGGGCGAAAAAGCTTCGCCCAACTTTTTATCGCTCCATGTGTTTTCGGATTGTTTCAGCGCTGCGGCCCTGGGCAATCTGGTCTTTCGCAATGTGCTGTGCGTACCAAACGTCGGACCTGTTCGGGCGGCTCGTTTTAAGAGACCGGTATTCTTTCTGCCAGCTTTTGTACATGGCTCGCGTCTTCTTCTTTCTTGCTTCCCGCCGCGCACTTACTCGTTCGAGGTGGATTCTATTATGTTCCACGGCCGATTCGGGTGGAACTGCGGCTGGCGTGATTGTACGTTCGGGCGCCTTAATCTCCGTTAGGACACGCAACAAACGGGATTCTTCCTCGGCTCGTGCGCGCGCTTTGATCTTTTCTTCCCAAAGCCGGTTGGCTGCCTCCTTGTACAACTGATGGCTCAATCGTCCCATTGCATTATCGTGCGCACTTTGAATGGCAGCGGCTTGCTCTCTCCGGATAGTGGGCGGAAACTTCAGATTGGGAGAAATGCTTACAACGCGAGAGATCTCGCGGAGCATCTCCTTTTCGACTTCGTCATCGATATCGATGCCACAATTCTCCAACGCGCTCATATATCGTTCGATCGTTAGACGAGCTCGATTCTCGAAAATGCGCAGTATTGCTTCGCTGTACGCCAAAGCTACAGCGGCGGGATTGCCTGTTTTCCGCGCATCGAAAACAGCCTGGTCTTTGTATTGAACTTCCTCATCCCGCAGACTCAGCATTATCTCCACGCTCATCGTGTGCAGAAGACGGCGAAAGTCATCATCAATTTTCATGCCGACACTCTAATTGGCTTCGTCAGGTCAACAGGAAGCTTCCAGCGCTCTCTTTCTTCGGTTGACACACCACCTTCTCGTTGAGTGTTCATCATCGTTACAAAATCCAGATCGCCCAGCACCCCCCGCCCTTGGAAGTAGCGCGCAAGAAGGGCATTGGGCATCTGCCGAAAGAAATCTCTGGTGGAGTAATGCCGGGCCATGCCTCCCCCTTCACGCCGGGAGTGATCTCAACGCCCTCGGACGGTATAGCATTGTGTCGTACACCGTTAATTGTATTCCGCAGGCAGGTTTATGGGCGTTTCGGGCACAGCCTGGCATGATCCCGAACGGCCAGAACTGGACGATCGTGGACCAGGATCGCACAACAGAATCGTCTTCTTTATCTGGGGCATCGCCGGCGATGTCCTGCGCGATTTCTCGCGCACTCCAGCATCCGATCTCCCCTCCGCCACACCTGGCATCCAGGCGAATACCAGCGCCGGCCGCCCTATCAAACTACGTCCACGTCCATGCGGAAACCCGGCCCATTGCGCCAGGGGCTGCTAGGATCGGAGGCATGGCTGGAGTCTCTTTGCCTTCATGATTGAGGCTCCGCGGTTCATTCAGTTCTCGTAGCCGGAACTGGAAAAACGGACGCTATGATTGACATTCATCAGCACCTTATCTACGGAGTGGATGACGGGTCGCCGGACCTTGAAACATCTCTGGCCATGGCGCGTGAGGCTGCGAACGAGGGCGTGACGCACATCGTTTGCACCCCTCACGCGAGCGACATGTATCCTTACCAGGTTCAGGTCATCGAAGAGCGCTTGGCCGAGTTACGCGAATTGCTGAAAGACGTCGTCGGCTTGAGTTTGGGATGCGATTTTCACCTGAACGCGGAGAACATTTTCGAAGCGGTGGCCAACCCTTTGCGCTACTCGATCAACGGTAAAGGGTACCTGCTGATCGAGTTTCCCAACGTGGCCATTCCTCCCCAGTTGGCCGACGCCATGTTCAGGTTGCAGACGGCAGGCTATACCTTGATCGTCACCCATCCGGAGCGGAATCCGGTATTGCATCGCCAACCTGAGTTGCTTGCTGAGTTCATGCGAAAGGGGTGTCTGGTCCAGGTAACCTCCAGCTCCTTATATGGGCGCTTCGGCAAGATGGCGGAAGCATTTGCAAATGAACTGCTGGAGCGCAATTGGATACATTTTCTTGCCACCGACGCGCACCACCCCGTGTGGCGCCCCCCGCATCTGAAAAAAGGCTTTGAGTATGTGGCTCAGCGGGCGGGCGAGGAGACGGCGCGGCGGCTGTGTCTCATCAATCCGCGGGCCGCTCTTGAGGGATCCAGCTGGCCGCTACAGCCCGATCCTGTGGGCTTGTGGAAACATGTGCCGCTGAAATTTAATGCGAAGAAGTACGCTGACGGCCCTGAACGTGCGTCCGGGAAGACCGGCCCCGCCAAGACGGGCGAAGACACTCCCGAGACCGGCGCTGGAAGCTTTTGGGATCGTCTATTCCCTCACTGAACGTCCCCGGGCTTGCCAACTGGTCACGCCCTGCTATCTCTCAGCGGCGACTATTCGTTCAATTACTGCTCGAAGATGGAACACCTCGTTTCAACCTGAATTCCTATCTAGCCGGATTTACCATTGCGCCCAGTCGCCGAGTCCCAGAACCCACGCGGCCAGCAAGAGATTGCTGACGGCGTGCGCAACGACAGCATCGCCCATGCGTCCCCGCCAGCGGAGCGCGGCGGCAAACGCCAGGCCGGCCAGAGTGCCGACCATCAAGTGTTGCCAATCCATCAGGCCCTGCATATGGAGCAGGCCAAAGGCCGATGAGGAGAGGCCCACGGAGAGCGCGGTCAGGCCGGTAAAGGAGACCTGGTCAAACTCCCGGCTGATTAACCGGCGAGCCAGATAGCCGCGAAAGGCCAGCTCCTCGGCGATGGGCACGGTAAGGCAGGCAGCGGCAACGCGAAAGGCAATCCAGGTCCAGCGGGCCGTAGGCGAAAGCGCCGCCAGCGCCGGGCCCAGCGGACTGGCCGCATATTGATGTGCCCACCAGGAGGGCGCGATCCACGCCAGAAAGACAACCACGCCGGCGACCGGCCCAAACCAGCCGAAGCGCCAGTTGAGTTTCTTCAACTCCGGCCAGAAATAACAAAGGGCGATGGCCGCGGCAAAAAAACGCAATGGATACAGCCATTCGAAGTATCCAGAAGCGGCTTTGGAGACAAACGATGCGGCAAGAATGGCAAGAAACGGGACCAAATACGCGCGAATTGCCGGGGATTCTCCATTGAGTTCGCCCAGTTGCTCCGATGCGCCCACTACGGTTTCCGCTTCGTTCCTCAGCGGATCACCAGCCGCGCGGGAAACGGAGGACGGGAGCTTTCGTACCCAGGGAAGTTTCTGAGTGGCCATGGAAAAAGCCAGCGCGACAACGATGAATGCAATCCAGCCGACCTGGGAGTGAAAGCCGATGATGGCGACTTCGGGACTGATCTCTTCGCCGATGAGGATCAGAGCGGTGAGCCGGATGATGTTGAGCAGCCAGATACATCCCAGCGCGCAGGGGATGAGCAGCAGCGCCCGCGGGAAGCGGATATCCCTCCTGAAATACCAAAGCCAGACAACGCTGAAGACGAGCACCAGCCCCAGACCCTCGATCCCGGAACAACTCCCCCCAATCTTGATTGAGAAGTGGGGAGTTTCAATGGTGAGGGCTGCTGGATTGGCAACGACATTGGGCAGGAAGGGGCGAATGATCTGCAGCACCGAACGAAAGGCGATAACCTGCAAAACCTGGCTTTGAACGGCGCTCGATCTGTCCCATAATGACCTGAGCGGAACACCCAACCCCCACACAGCAACACCTGCGAGTGAAGAATACAGCCATAAGAGATGGGTAGCGCGAATTGTTCTGATCCAGACGCGGAGCGGAACGCAAGCCAGAGCCAGCAGGACAGTGCCCAACAGGAAGACAGCGATGGTGGAGTAGCCCGAGACGCTCTTGTCGTAGGCTAAAGGATTGAAGAACAGACGGTTGTCCCCATGCATCCGGGCCCAAATGTAGCGAAAGACCGCTCCGATGCAGACCAGGTGTCCACAGAAAAAAATGCGGCCGAAGGGGATATTTTCCTGTTGAGTCTTGAATTTGGGATAGCCGAGACCCAGGAACACCGCATACGAAACGATGGCGATCCGGACAAATCTGATGGCGATCTGGACAAATCTCAGATGGACGAAAAGAAAACTCCCGGGCGGAAAGCAGGCCACCCATTCAACCGCCACCATTGCGCCCAGCAACAATAGCCGTCCAAGAAGGCGAGGGGGCAAACAAAAAAGCGGCATCGACAGGGAACAGTTATCCCCTGTCAAGCCGCCATCGGGTTGACCTTTTCGATGCAGTGTCTGCCCAGTCTACTTCTTGCGCCGAACGCGGAGAACCGCGAGCGTTCCCGCAAGAAGCGTGAAGCCGCCGATCGCCAGACTGGGATCAACCTCGGGAGCTGGGGCGAGCGTGAAGGCGAGTGCATGAGCCGCGGTGCATGTGCATAGCGCAAGCCCCAGCACAACAAGGGCGTTTTTCAGAAGGTTTTTCGTCACGTGCAAATCCTTTCTGGGGTTATCCAAACATCTGGACTGGAATTTCCATTTTGGCTTTGGCTGCGAACCAATATACCACCGGTTGCCTCCGCTGGCGATCTTTTTTGCATCCATCCCAAGGCCAAAGGGCAGGGCGTGCCCGGCAGCGCCTTTGCCGAAACCAGAAAGCCATGATTTGCCCCATTTCGAAGCGATTTCTCGGACACATCTCCCTCAACATCCTCCGTCGTCCAGATTGATTTCGCCTGCCAAGCCTAACCGCAGCGTCGTCAGAGCGCGGAGAAGCGCAACATACCGGATTTGGAGGTGGCAACGCACGATGATTTCTACTGGTGCGCGATGCCAGTCGCGAAGCCCACGCCGTGAGCGACCACACCGACCGCCGGCGAAGTCCACCACAAGTGCGATTCGCGCTTCTTCAACTTGTAGCTGATGAAGGAGCTGTAGGCGACGAGCGCTAAATTCACGCTTAGCTGTCCCGCAAGCGACGAGGGCATCAGTGGATTTCCCTCGCGGCAGGTGTGAGACCCGATGCATCGCTGGGTCATTGCCACGTCTAAACCCGCCATCCCCAGGTGCAATCCATTGAACAGGTAGTACTTTGAATCGACGGTCCGGGGAACCTTTGCGGGAGGCATGCGCACAAAGCTCGCGGCGGATGGCGCCCCAGCAACGATTCCTGGGGAGAGGCTGCTTGAGGAATAGCTGCTTGAGGATAGGTTGATAGCGGTCTCGTTGTCCGGCGCCGTCAGTCTGGCGGAGAGTTGCGCATCCCGTTCGATCTGTGCGAATGGAATCAAAGCCTGCTGCGCAGAGCACGCCAGACCTCCCATAGCTACTGCTAAACCAAGCATCGTACCATGCACTGCGTTCATACCTTCCTCCGGTCGCCATACATCTACGGCTGCCGGAGTTATCGACCGCGCACAATACAGGCTTAGCCTCTTTGGAGGTCATAACGTTACCAACAACATAAATGGCCGCAAGTCCACTGTCGCGTTGCACGACACAACCCTGGATGCAAGGGGTCTTTGATCTGCTGTCATGTGCGCGCACGTTCGCTTCATTCAAATAGAGATAGTTCTTTGCTCTCGAAGACCACGCACAGAAGAATCGTTGCTGAGCGCTCCCACGATCTATGAACAGCACTCGGCCGCCTTCAGCGGTTGAGAGTGTTTTGCCGCCGCGTAATGAACTGTGGAGGGCATCGATGTCTTTCGGTTTATTCAAGCCCGACTTGCAATCAGAACAACGTTGTGGCATACAATGGTCGCATTGCCAGTCATACCCATTAGCGCAACATCCGGGTTGGATAACCCCTCAGCCACTGCCAGCCGGCGTACACCGGTAGTCGTAGGCGCGTGTCTGTTTCTTCTGCTGGTCTTTTCCACCGCAACCGTTTTCGTGCCGGATGCATGGCCGCTTCAGTCCTTTCAGATCGGCGTCTTTGCCCTTCTTGCCGTGTACCTGCTGGTGGGCATTCGCCGCGGGAAGGAACACATCGCCGGCGGGCTGGCGCCGTGGCTGGTTTACCTGATTCCCATCTGGGGCCTGGTCCAGATCCTTGCGCACACTACGGCATCCAGCGTCGAGACCCGCGAAGCTGTCTTGCGCTGGGGCGCTCTTGCCGGGGTATTCTTTTTAAGCCAGATTGCCGCCCCTACCCGGACAGCCCGGCGCAACTTCCTGAGCGCGTTTCTCCTCTTCGCGACGGGGATGGCTGTGCTCTGTCTCATGCAGCTTTTTACATCTGGGGGCCGCGTCCTGTGGATATTCCCGACCGGATATCCGGACGTCTACGCAACGTTCCAGTACTACAACAACTACGCGCAGTTTGTGGAGCTGGCCCTGCCGATCGCCCTCTGGCGGGCCCTGCGCGAAGGCTGGCGATCCTGGTGGTATGCGCTTGCCGGCGGCATTCTCTATGCGTCTGTGATCGGCTCGGCTTCGCGCGCAGGCACGGCGCTCTGCACGGCGGAACTGCTGGCCATGGTGGCGATTGGGCTGGTGAGATTGCGGGATCCGGAGACCGGCCTGCCGACGCGCTCAACGACGGCAATGCTGGTGGTGGTTCCCGTCCTTGCGGCGGCATTCACTCTTGCTGTTGGATGGGAGCGGGTCTGGCTGCGTTTTCATGATAATGACCCATATCTGGTACGCCGGGAGTTCATTGTGGCTGCTGCGGACATGGCTAAGCAGCGGCCGCTGACCGGCTATGGCCTAGGGACCTACCCGGAGGTCTACCAGCGATATGCAATCAAGGATTTTCCGTTTTACGCCAACCATGCCCACAACGACTGGGCGGAGTTTGCCGCCGACGGTGGAGTCCCATTTCTGCTGTTGGTGTTGATCCCTTTTGCCGCTGCTGTTCCCGCGGCTGTTCGGAATCCCTGGGGGTTGGGGCTGATCGTGATCATGCTGCATGCGTGTGTGGATTACCCATTTCCGCGCCCCGCAGTCTCGGGCTGGCTCTTCGCCATGCTCGCACTTCTCTATATGGCGCGAATGCCGGACGGGACAACCCACCGCAAAGCTCAGCCGGCCATTTCAGAGGACGCATCCAGCCAGGGAACCGCTTAAGCAGTGAAACAGCGATCCGGCTGCCCCTGTTCAGACGAGGTGGCTCCAAGGATCAAGCAGGCTGTGCAAGGCAACACAGCGGGAGAACTGATTGCCCCGGAATCCCGCGGAGGGCTTGGCTCACTCGTGAGATAACGCAGGAAGTACCAGAAAATGACGAACGCCACGACGAAGATTAAGATCACAATCAACCGGCGGACCAGGCGATTCTTCCTTCGAGTACTCATGAGCTTTGTGGGCCGGTGAGTTTGTTTTGATTGAACCGCCCGCTCCGGGCCCGATTCAGAGGAAACCAAAGCAAAGAAACGCAGCCTGCACTTGCGGCAACGAAACGCCTCCCGCCCGCGAACCCGCTGGAACACATCGCTCCAGCGAGTGCTCCTCGACACGCGAATTTCGGAACTGCCGCATTCTGGACAAGTCATGACTGGGGACGAGCCTGGATTTGAGTTGATCGTACCACGAGCGTACCCGAAATTCGAGGCGTCCCGAGAGCCCGCCGGTACGCGAGACGTAGCCGGAGAAGCGGAGTGCCAGGCGGAATAGAGAACGCCAGCACCGAGTGCTGCAATTCGTCGCTTGAGAGATCGGTTGAGTCCGCGAGGACTGCGTTCGATTTCGCATCGATGATCTGCCACCGGATTCCTGTGGCCGGGGGGATGTCGGAGGTGCGGTAGGCGTAGGCCATTGTGTAGTTGCCGGGCGTCAGCGCCACAGCCTGTTCAGCGACGGTGCAGTCTTCCGGTTGGCTCCCGGTGAATTCCGTTTCCAGGCCTGAAGGCCCCGGCCAGGAATGAAGGCCGGGATACTCCGGAAGGGACCAGTCGAAACTGACGGGCAGCGGCTCCCGCGCGAAGCCGGCGTTGTTGGGCACAGTGGTGTCGGCAACCACCCAGTGCTGCTCGATCAGCAAATGCCACAACGCATTGGCTTCAGCGGCATCGTTGACGGCAACCAACCGGTTGACAACAGAGAACAGCAGCGGACGATCCGTTTCCGGTTCGCCGTTGCGGACCAGGCGCGGAACTACGTCGGCAACGGCAAGTAGCTGATCCTTCGCAAGCAGAAAACCCAGGTACTGGCGGATCAGTTCGGGCTTCTCGTTAAGAATTGCCCCCGTAATTCTTTCCGGATCGGGCGACGCGCGCCAGCACAGCTCAAAGAGCGGCCCAATATCGTCGGCTGGCATTTCGGCAGCGCTGCGGGCCCAGGCCCAAAATGCCGGTATGTTGTCCCGGCGAAAATAGTAGTTGGCAAGGCTCCAGCGGGGCAGATACGTGTGGTCCACCTCATAGGCGTCGAGCAGGAGCTTCTCGGCATGGCCAAAGTCTCCCTCGGCCTCGTATTGCAAACCCAGCTCGATATCCGCCTGCGCGTTGTAACGGTCGAGGCGCAGCGAAGTGGCCAACAATTCCCGGGCATGCCCGCGATCGAACTGTGCCAGGCGCATGTAGTACTCCCAATTGTCGGGCGCCAGACGAATCGCCGAGCGAACCGATTCCTCGGTGTCCTTCTGGAACAGGTAGTCCGCACAAGCGAACTCCCACGAGCACCAGATTCCGAAGCAGCACGCTCCCGCGATGATGATTCGCAGTGCGACCCCAACCCAGCGGAGAAGAAGAGGCATCCTGGTCAACCTGAAAGCATAGCACCTGAGGTAATGCTGTCAAACAAAGTTCAGGGTACAATACCGCAGTGCCGTTTAGATTTTCAAACGGGTTTTTGCGATCAGCCCGTCTGAAGATGCCAAAGGGTCTGCGAGAGTCGGGACTTCACGTCAAATGCAACAAGAAAAAGCCTTTACAGTCCGGATTGCATCCTCATCACCTGTGGCCGGGATCTCAGCCGTAAGACATATGTATTACGTTAATGATTACGTTAATAATTGATTTCAGAGAAGAACGGGCTTGCGCACGGCGCGATTCTGGCGTATAAAAATATTTGTCAGTCCCCCTATGAATGAAGGGCGCCGTGTCGGCATTGAGCGGTGTGGAGGCAAAAAATGTTTAGGAAACTGCAAGCTGTGGCGGCTCTGATGTGCATGTTGTCTTATGCAGCAGCCGGGACGGTTTCGATTGGTACTGCCAGCGCACGTGGAGACATGCGCGTGGACAGCTATATGGTCAAGGGCAACGCCACGCTCTTCGATGGATCGGTGGTTGAAACCGGGCAGGCTACCGCGGATCTGCGCCTTGACAAAGGCGCCGCGATTACGATGTCCACGAACTCGCGCGGCACCTTGTATCGCGACCGCCTTGTGCTGCAGCGGGGAGAAAGCGAGTTGGCTGCCTCCAGTCCATTTAAGCTCGAGGCGAATGGGCTGCGCGTGACTCCGAATGAGACGAATTCGCGCGGTGTGGTTTCTCTGGCAGCAGGAAACACTGTGGAAGTCGCCGCGCTAAATGGCAGTTTCGGCGTTACGAACGTTCAAGGCATTCTGCTGGCTAACGTCCGTCCGGGTAGCGTGGTTTCATTCGCTATGCAGGCGGCGGGCGCAAGCCCCACGACGTCATTCTCGGGTGTAGGCCTGGTTAGCTACGAGGATGGGCATTATTATCTCACCGATAGCGCAAATGTGAAGTATGAGATAACTGGCAAGGATTTCAAGCAGTATGTAGGCACGAAAGTTGTAATTTCGGGTACCATACAGGCTCCCGCTGCGGAAGGTACACCATCGGTGATTTCTGTGAGCTCGATAGGGATTAATGGTCCCACCGGGATGTCAATGACTACCAAGTTAATCATAGGCGGGGTGGTTGTCGGCGCCGCTGTCGGTATCGGAGTCGGGATTGCCGTATCGAACAGTTCCAAACCTCCGGCAAGTCCGTAACCCCAGGTTCGGCACCCCATGCTCTCGAACCGCTACGCATATCAAGTTTAGATGATGGACACACGATGCCTCGGATAAGCCGGGGCATCGTGCTTCTGTGCGATCAGGTATGGATGGCTGGTGTTCCGATTGCCGCCCGGCCGAGCTGCTGGACCGCCTCATCGTTTTCTGCCTGCAAACCCGTTTCATGGCTTTTCATGACCCAGGGTTGCCCGGCTTTCCCGAGTGGCCACTGCATAAAGACTGCTCCGGGCATAAAGTGTCATACAAATGGCATATTATGTCTGGCGTGAGATCTCGATCAAAGCGTCTCTGGGAAGGGCAAGTGACCTAAAATGATACACATGCAGAGCAATTACAGAAGTTTGGGACTGTCAGACATCTGTCTCACATTTTTCTTGCATCTTTCACACATGCGTGCTAAATCTTGTGTCATACTGTTTTTTGCTTCATGCGAACACCGCGCTATAGACTTCCCCAGTCAGCGCCCAGACGAAGCACCTGCGCACTTGTAATGACAAGTGTGCCTGGTCTGCTTAAGGTCCTTCCAGAAACATGGGACCGACG